>Ga0180007_10002249_pt1 | contig 23432 bp, 22 predicted proteins | sample MM_PC_MetaG_FD_121122 | JGI IMG/M metagenome (GOLD analysis project Ga0180007, IMG submission 121122) | Groundwater microbial communities from the Aspo Hard Rock Laboratory (HRL) deep subsurface site, Sweden - MM_PC_MetaG | ecosystem: Environmental > Aquatic > Deep subsurface > Groundwater... | reverse complement strand
TTTACCCCATTCTCTGTAAGATCGGGGTAACCGATGAACCGGTTGTATCCATTGAGGAGAAAGAGGAAAGCAGGAATTTCCATGGCAGGTATGAAATAACTTTTACCGGCACCCGTTTTCCAGGACATGGCCGATGTGGGATCGTCAGGGTTGTAAAGAGGCCATTCCCTTCCGCCCATGGTAAAATTAACCGTCTGTTTCGGGATTGTATCGGAAATTTCAACCAGATCCGGGGTTGTCACTGTTATGTATCCATACCCTTTTTTTGAGGCTTCAAGACGGTAAATACCGAGAACCGGAATAATAATCGAATAATCCCCCGATGCATCCGTAACGCCTCTGGTCGCAATTTTACCGGTAGCATCCTCTTTTACCGTGATGACCGCCCATTGAATACCCTGATTGTCAGAGTGGTCCCTTACAGAACCTGAAATGATGCCTTCCATGGCAATGGCCGGACAACTGATGAAAAGCATTGCACCTGCCAATATCCCTGCAAGGATCATTTTAAATATTTTTCCGTTTAACTCCATGATGGGTTCCTTTTTAAATAAATGGTTATCCATTTCCGCTGCCAGGGAAGCCGGACTTCCGGTTCATTGTGAAGCTGATTATCCCACCCTTTGGCGGTGGGATAATCTCTAAAGTCATGAACCGTGTTCTGGGCCAGCTCAGCTTTGGAAGCGGAACCCACAACACCCAATACGATTTCGAGGGTATCCAGTTTGAGATGGGTTTTGCTGTGCAGGGCAATGCCCCCATACAGAAAACATTCAAAAGATAATAAATAAGCCCGAAGGCGCTCAAATCGTAAAAACGACGGTCAAAGAGAAAAATTCTTTCCTGTTGAACCTATCCCGAAATTTTGGATAAATTAACAATATATTGGTCATATGAGACTCCTTTGGTCCTGATCGTTTTAATGGCCTCCATTCCCTGGAGATGGGAAACCGTGTAAATCCGTATGTTCAAAGGTTCCCTTAAAAGGGGTTTTGTTCCCAGCAGAACCCCGAACCTGTGAGATTTGATATGCAGTTCCAGGGCTTCACGGGTTTTCCACTCCTGGATCAGGCAAAAACGCTCATCGTCCTGGATATCACAGAAAACAGAACAGCTTTTACAGCCTTTTTCCCGACCCACAGGTTCGATCAGCGAAACAAGGGTCTGGGTTAACTCCAGTTGCTTATGGGGGAGAACATTCAGTATAATTCTGACGATGATCATTGTGATCCCCTTTTTTTACGCCTGGAAGTTTGGATATTTCCAGGATTTTGACCCTAGCCTGATTTTGACTATAGCCTGATTTTTGTTTTACCTGATGCCGATTTTAATCAGAAAGAGACTACAGCAACCTTCATGCCAAAGCCTGTCCCTGTTCTTCTGACACAGTCTGTCTTGCTGAATTAATTAAAGAAATCGGTCCTTGAAAATTATATAGGATAGAAAAAAAGGCAGAACTAAGGCCAAATACGGCCACTGGTCATATTTGGCCTTGATTTTAGGGTTTGCGGATGTCCAGCTTTTGCAAACGGGCGCGCAGGGTACTGCGGTTGAGTCCGAGAATCTGTGCAGAACTGGGCCCCGAGGGTTTTTTTGGTCTTTATTGTGCTGGCACTATTTTTGGATATGGGCCTTGCCTTCTGGGTGGCATCGGGAATCCCCACCTCTTTTATGGGGGCAGGTAAAAAAGCGGGGGGAAATTATTTTTCTTGCAAAAAGCCCCTTTTGCTCTGTAATTAGGTTGCTATACGCGTCTTCATATGGCATCTTAGAACAATAGACACCGGGGTGATTATAATAAGAAAATGAAATCAAATCATAGTTTAAAAATTACAGGGGTTGTGCTTTTTTTTATTTTTCTCCCAGGCATGCTATGGGCACAAAATGTCGTACTCCCCATAACCATTGATTATCCTCTACTGAAATCAATGGTTATGTCCCAGGTTTTTACGGGGACTGAAAAAGAAACCGAGTTATTAGGTGATCCCAAGGGGTGCAAAAAGATAGTCATCACCGACCTTGATTTCAGAGAAGAAAATTCCCTTTTAAGATTTGAAATTAAAGTTCAGATAAAATCAGGCTTCGAGTTTATGAATATTTGTACCTTTCCCATTGAATGGGAGGGGTATGTTGTTTTTTTCCAAAACCCGGTCATAACGCCGGAGAGCTGGATACTTTCATTTAAAACCATGGACTCACTTGTGTTGGACAAAAATCATGAACATGGCATCATTGCTGGCGCATTCTGGAAGCTGATCAAGGAAAAAGTTCATACCTATGTTGATGATATTCGAATTGACCTGAGGCCTTCTGTTGAAGAAATAAAGTCTTTTCTGGTAGATGTCTTCCCTGAAGGGATGCACCCCCAGGCGCTGGTGATGATAGAAACCATGAGACCCGGGAATGTTGAAGTCCAAGGCAATGCGGTTCAAATCGCCATTAATACAGATGTATCCTCTGTTTGTGACACCACTAGAACATTAAAAGAAGAGCGCCTGAATGATATGGAACTTGCAGCGCTTATCGGAACCTGGGAAACCATGGATGCCTTCATTGTATATTTGATCCGCAGCCTGACCCCCCTTGATGAAAAGGAAAAAGATATTGTTCTTGAAACCCTTCTGGATACAAGATACCGGTTTATTGCAGAACTGGCCAAACCGGTTCATGAAAATGATTTTGTGAGAAATCAATTTATGGCTGCCTGGGACAGCCTGTCGGTTGTATTCAAAAATCATACGGGGAAAAAGCTTGACACATCTCCCCTGGGCGCCCTTTCATTTTTATCTTCCATGGATGCCTTAAAAGTGCTTGATTCAATCGGGCCCGCCATCGGCATTGAAATAACCCACAATGGATTTATCCGGCTTGCCAGACTGATGAACGATAAAAAAATACCCGATCTTTTTTATTCTTTGGAACAAGATAAAGAGTTAAGAAAACTAATGGATCTTGACCCTGAATTAAAAGAATCTCTGGACGACACAATGGATGAACCGGAAATTGATAACGATACGTTTTTAAAAGACATTTTAAACAAAATCCTCACCCTGTTTCACGAAACGCCGAAATGGATGCCTCCCTATGCAACTGCCATCGCAGGACAATCTCAAAAAACAGATGCAATTCATTTAGAAAAATGGATTCCCAACCAGTCAAACACTTCAGAATATGTAAAAAAGATAAGAAATATCCTGAAACAGACGGCTGAAAAAACTGCAACCAAAAACAAGCGGGACCGGGAATACCATGATTTTTTCCATTTGATCATTCCTGCTGTTGCCTGGCAGGAGAGCTGCTTAAGGCAATTTGAGTTGAACAATGGGGAAATTGAGTACCTTCGATCCTACAACAACACCTCGGTTGGCGTGATGCAAGTGAATGAAAGGGTATGGCGGGGTCTTTATGATCCGGAAAAATTAAGATGGAATATTCGTTATAATATCGAAGCGGGGTGTGAGATTGCTGACCTTTATCTGAACCGGTATGTTTTTAAAAAATTAAAAGAAAAGAAACTCCCCCTTTTTGAAAACAAGGATAATATCGCCAGAATCCTTTATGCTTTATACAATGGAGGTCCTGGCGAATTTTCCAAATTTCTAAAAAGAAGTGCCAAGGAAAAATTTTATTTAAGCGATAAACTTTTTTACGAAAAATATCTCTGGGTAAAGACCAGCCAATGGGAAAATGCAGACATCTGCCTTGTCGGCAAATAAAGTGTTTGTGTCCTCTAAAAGGCGACAACTCATAAATAAAGCTGAAAACCCAAGGTTTGTATTTGAAGTCCAAGGATTTATTGAGAAGTGAAATTACATTTTTAATGAACGCGCATATTTATCTCCTCATATTAACTTGTATTGTTCCCTCAGATTTTCAGAAAGGGTTTGCGTTAACCGGAATGCCTTTTCAACGGTTTTCTCTTTGTCCTGATTGACCAGGCAGCAGGTGGCAGGAGATATCAGGCTTTGATTCAAAATCTGATCCAATGGGACCCCTTTTTGGGTTAATACCTTCCAGATGGTCTTGAGCTTAAAGGCAAGCAACTCAAGGTTTTCTTTTTCAAATGTTTCAATACCGGTTGGAACGATTCCCCAGACCAAGATTCCGTTCCTGTCCAAAAAACGTTTAATGGAACGGGTACAGGATGAAAAAATCTCGGCATTGGTATAAACATCAAATGACAACACATCCATATCCATCCCTAAAAGAAAATCCCAATCCGGGTTTCCGCAAAGATGTATCCCCTTGGGGGAATCAATGGTGGAAAAAAAATTATCCAGATCCTTTTTGGCTTTTTGTTCTCCGTATCCGGACATGGCCGAAAAAATGAACTGCATACCGGGTTCGTCAATAAACATAAATGCATGGGTGTTTTTTTCTTTCAATCTTTTTAACTGGACATTTATCCGTTTTGCCATGATTTCGAACATAAACGGCCGGATCGTATCGTCAAACAATATGGGCCGGTCATCTTGATCCAGAACATTAAAACCAAAACTGACAGGCCCCTCAAGCTGCCCCCGGATGGCCGGCCTGTCCGTAAGATCGATGTCTAAAAACGTGTGGTATACGGAAGAATAGGTGGGGCTGATGTCAAAATAATCCGGGTCTTCAAAATGGGACATGGTTTCTTCAAACGCTTCTATGAATTTGTCCATGGAGAATCGCAGGGTTTTTTTTTCCATATCAAGCAGTATCCCCGGAAAATGTTCTGCCGCCTGGACATACATATCTTCATAATAGCTGTAGTTGGGCAATTGAGGCCAGAACGGTATATCAAGACTTAATGCGGTTTTAAGCGCCTGATCCACATTTGTGTGGGGCATGACGGCCATGGCCGTGGTCATTAAATTACCGGGGATGGTCATTTTATGTTTCCGTTTTCTTTAAAGGATTGCATCATTGGCGGTTTTTGTGCCTGAATTTTTTCCATGGCTCTCATCATTTTTTCTCTCTTTTGGGGGTCTACCTGCCCCTTTGAGTTCCATGGCAAAGTGCTTTGTATCACATACCGCAGATAGGCCGGTTTTGTAATGTCGTTTTTCCAGTTACCCGATGCTTTGGCCATGGATATGCCAAAGGAAAATATGAAAACCAATACCAGGGCAATTGCGGCTTGCCCAAGCTGAATATTGCCCAAAGATAGTGAAAAGCCCAGGGTTTGTTTTTCAGGACAAGTTTTCACACAGGTCATGCAGGCCGTACATTCAGACGAGTGAATGCTTTCTTTTTGTCTGATCTGTATGAGGCTGGGGCATTTTTTCTCACACCTGCCGCAATGGGTACAATTGGAGGGGTTTCGTTTAATCTTACCGAGACTCAAAAAGCTGAACACTCCCAGAACCGCACCATAGGGACATAGATATCGGCACCAAAAATATGGGATTGCAAATGATAATAAAGACAATACAAGGATAACGATTAAAGCGGTATTTGAAATATGGGTAAAAAAATGCAGCATCTTTATATCTGCAAATTGGTTGTAAGGACTTTGAATAAACTGCTCAATGCTTTGTATGGGCATCTTGTAAAAAATGGACCATACAAAGAAACCGGCCAGGCTATATTTGATGCTTCTCAATAGCACATCCGCCCAAATCGGCAGGACCACTTTCTGTTTAAAGAAGAACCCATTCAATTTTCCAAAAATATCCGAAAGCAGGCCAATGGGGCAAACCCAGCTGCAGAACCCTTTTTTCACGATCAAAGCGGTGATGCAAATAATTGAAAAAATTACCAATGCCGAGGGATGGATGGTGTTGATTTTTCCGGTAACAAGAAAATGTTTCAGGCTGACCAGGGCGCTGATCGGAAGAAAGGCCTCTACACCGGGCGGTCTTTCAAAGCCGGGGATGATGCCATTTTCAAGTAGGGCTACAAAGGTGTAAAATTGAATCCCGATGGTAAGAACAATACCGCATGATAATAATTGAATCAGTCTTCTTATGGAGAAAAACGATATTTTGATTTTGTAAATTTCAAACCATTCCTTCATGGTAGCCCCTCTTTTTTCGTATGATTTTTTCTTTTATACCTTTGGGATCAAAAAAGGAACTTGATTTAGATCAATAAATTTGGAAAACTTGATCTAAGTCAATGAATTCATCAGAAAAATTCATTATTTTCATGGTAAATGCCGGTAGTCCATCCAGAAAAACCTCTCCAGGAAGCAGCTTTCCAGGGAGTTCAGTTTTTTTTACCCAAACCTTTTTACAAGAGGGGATGAAATGAAATTTAGTTCACTCAATGAATGCACCCTGCCAATTTCAGACGAAGATATTGTTCAGGCCATGAAACAGATACCCGGGTATCTGGATATTACCCCTTCGGATTTTATGGAAGTTTATCTTGTGGCATTCGGTCAAGCCATGTCCCGCTTGAAAAAGGCCATTACTGCAGATCAGATCATGACCCGAACCGTCATCACGGTCACCGAAAATGCCTCACTTATGGAAGTGGCAAAAAAAATGGCCGACAACAAGATTTCTGGTCTTCCGGTTGTCAAGGATGATCAGACGGTTACAGGGGTCATTTCTGAAAAAGATTTTCTAAAAAGGATGAATGATGATCATGCGCCGTCTTTTATGCGTGTTGTTTTACAATGCCTTGAAACAGCAGGCTGTATTGCAGCAAACTTTAAAAACCTTACGGCCGCAGATATCATGTCCTCTCCCTGCATCACCATCCAGCCCCACACCCCTTTAATGGAAATTGCCACCCTTATGGATCAGAAAAACATTAACCGGGTGCCGGTGATTGATGATCGATTAAAACTTGTGGGAATTATTGCCCGGTCAGACATTGTTCAGACCATGTGTTAGTCAACAAAAACCAGGAGATGTGATTGAATGTTGTTTTTCAGCAAAATGAAAGGGGGAGGCCAGAGCCCTCCAGGGGTTGGGTTGTCGGAGATCGCCTGGTCATGGGTGGGAGCTCTTTTGGGAATAGCACCGGTGGCTTTTTTGCACTATAATCTGTTTAGCGGTGATGACTTTGTATATATCATCGGATCTTTCGGGGCATCAGCTGTATTAATATACGGTGCGGTCAGAAGCCCTTTGGCACAACCCAGGAATCTTGTGGGCGGGCATATCATATCAGCCATCATCGGGGTCATTGCCTATAAATTGTTTTATCCTTGCCCCTGGTTTGCTTCTTCGATTGCCGTTGCCACAGCCATTGCCGCCATGCATACAACCAAGACACTGCATCCTCCCGGAGGGGCAACCGCTTTGATTGCGGTTATCGGCAGTGAAAAAATCCATGACCTTGGCTTTTTATATGTACTCCTTCCCGTTGGCGCCGGGGTTTTGATCATGCTGGTGGTGGCCTTGATTGTCAATAATCTGGCAACTTCAAGAAAGTACCCTGAGTTTTGGTTTTAACGCTTTAATAGGGGAGCAATGTAATTGATCAATGTATCGGTTGCCAGGATGTGATGCCTGAATCCGGGTACCCACAACCTCGAACCGGTTTCTTTCTTTTTCATACTTGAACGGCCAGATGCCTTGTGTCATATTATGTGGAAGTTATAAAACAAAGAGTATCTCAATAATAGGAGATAGCTATGGATCATTCAGAACGGGGAAAAAAAACAAAAAAGAAAGACAATGGTAATGAGTCGATCAACAAACTCAAACGGGCCTTTGCCTATAATCTTTTTTACAAACAGGGCAAAACAATTCGTTCTGCGACGCTGAATGATTACTACCTGGCGGTTGCCCAGACAGTGCGTGACCGTATGCAGCATCTGTTTATCAACTCTATCGAGGCCTTGTCGGAAAAAGAGAGCAAGGTTGTCTGCTATCTGTCTGCAGAATTTCTCATGGGGCCGCATCTGGGAAACAATCTTATCAATCTGGGGCTTTATGATGATGTGGCCCGGGCTACCCGGGAGGCGGGCCTTGATCTCCGGGAAATCCTGAACCATGAGGAGGAGCCGGGGCTTGGCAATGGCGGGCTTGGGCGTCTGGCTGCCTGTTACCTTGATTCTTTGGCCACATTGCAGATTCCGGCAATTGGTTATGGTCTTCGCTACGAGTTTGGCATGTTTGACCAGGAGATAGAAGATGGATGGCAAAAAGAGATCAGCGACAGGTGGCTGCGCCCGGGCAACCCCTGGGAAATAAAAAAACTGGATTTGAACTGTGAGGTGGGATTTGGCGGTCATACTGAAACATACAATGATGAAAACGGCCGTCAGCGGGTACGATGGATTCCCGGTCGGGCCGTAATCGGTATTCCCTATGATACGCCGGTGCCCGGGTATAAAGTCAACACCGTAAATTGTCTGCGGCTGTGGAGTTCAGAGGCGCCAAAGTCCTTTGATTTTGAGGACTTTAATGTGGGGGATTATTTTGGTGCGGTTGAAGAAAAAATAGCGGCCGAAAATATCACCAAGGTTTTGTATCCAAATGATGAGCGGTTCAAGGGAAAACGACTGCGCCTTGCACAGCAGTATTTTTTTGTTTCCTGCTCTCTGCAGGATATGATTCGAACCCATCTGCTCAATAATGACCGCCTGGACAATTTTTACGATTATTTCCAGGCCCAGCTCAATGACACCCATCCGGCCGTTGCCGTACCCGAGCTGATGCGGTTGCTGGTGGATCTTTACCATTATGACTGGGACAGTGCCTGGGACATTACCTGTAAAACATTGTGCTATACCAACCATACCCTGCTGCCCGAAGCCATGGAAAAATGGCAGCTTGACCTGTTCAAAAACCTTCTGCCCAGACACCTGGAGATTATCTTTGAAATCAACTATCATCTTCTTGAGGCGGTGAAAGCCAAATACCCCGGAGACGATTCCAGGGTCGAGCGCATGTCGATTATCGATGAATCAGACAATAGATACATACGAATGGTTAATCTTGCCTGTTTCGGCAGCAAGGCAATCAACGGGGTTGCTGCCATGCACACGGACCTGCTGCGCCGGCATACCCTCAAGGACTTTAACCAGATGTATCCGGGCAAGATACACAATGTCACCAACGGCGTAACGCCAAGGCGATGGATAGCGCTGAGCAATCCAAGGCTGACAAGGCTTTTGAAGGAAGCCATTGGTGAAAACTGGATTACCCATCTGGATGATTTAAAAAAGATTGAAAAATTTGCCGATGATGCCGCCTTTAAAGAGGCCTGGCGCAAAGTTAAAGAAGACAATAAAAAGGATGTGACAGGTCAGGCCTTTCAAAAAAACGGTATTGGTATTGATCCTGAAGCAATGTTTGATGTCCAGGTCAAGCGCATTCATGAATACAAGCGGCAGCATCTCAACCTGCTTCATATCATCACCTTGTATAATCGTATCAAGGCAAATCCCAACACAGATATCACTCCCCGGGTGTTCGTCTTCGGCGGCAAGGCGGCTCCTAGTTATTTTATGGCAAAGCGTATTATCAAGCTGATCAATTCAGTGGCCGAAGTGGTCAATAATGATCCTGATGTGCAAGGCCGGCTCAAGATTTTTTTTGTTCCCAATTATAACGTCAAAATAGGGCATATTGTTTATCCCATGGCCGATCTGTCCGAGCAGATTTCCCTGGCGGGCATGGAGGCATCCGGAACCGGAAACATGAAGTTTTCAATGAACGGCGCTTTGACAATCGGTACGCTTGACGGTGCAAATGTAGAGATTCGAAATGAGGTGGGGGCTGAAAATTTCTTTCTTTTCGGCATGGATGAAAAAAGTGTTCATGAAAAGAAAATTGCAGGATACAGGCCGGAAGAATATTACAAGAACAATGATGAGTTGCGGGGGGTGATCGATCGGTTAAAGTCCGGTCATTTCGCCCATGGTGACCGGGAATTGTTCAAACCCATTGTTGACTCACTGCTGTATGATGACAGGTATCTTTGTTGTGCCGACTATCAGGACTATGTTGAATGTCAGGCCAGGGTCAGCCGAACTTTTGAGGATAAGGACCTGTGGACCCGGATGTCGATCCTTAATGTTGCCCGTATGGGTAAATTTTCTTCAGATCGTTCTGTCAGCGATTATTGCCAAAAAATTTGGAATGTAAAACCTTTTCCGGTAAAATTGAAGTGGCAGCGGGTTCCTGAAGGGGGAATCGTATTTCCCAGACCCATTAAATAACCCTGTAAACCAACTGGTCTGCGGGAAAATGAATTTACAGAAAATTTGCTTACACTATCATAAAACCGGCGGGTCTGGTGCAAACTTTATAGTCGAATGGCGTGCTGAAGATCCCTATATTTTGGGGGTGAATACCTCCTCGAAAATGGCGTCATCCGCTGCCATACACTTGTGGTTCAGTTTACGATAGTCCTCAAGCAGTTGTCGGCCCTCGTCGGTCAACTTGGATCCTGTTACCCGGTCGGCATGGACCACTGGTTTGCCGAAGTTATTTTCAGTGGATTTGATTTTACTCCACACAGACTTATATGACATGTTCATTTCTTTGGCGGTTTTGTTGATGGACCCGGTCCGGTCAATGGAATCAAGGATTTCCATCCTGCCCTTGCCCATGATGATACCACCGTTTCTGCCCACCAGCAGCTGAATTGATTTGAGTTTCATATCGTTCCTAACTTATTGTTTATATTCAGGAGGTTGTTGTTCAGAAATTTTTATGCTCCCGGCCTTAATATTATTGCATTTTAATCTTGACACGACCTTATGTTAAATCTAACATAAGGTCAAATATAGTATCAATAAAGATTTGAAAAAAAGGAAAGATTTGAAAAAAGGGGAAATTAATGAAAGATTTTGAAACCCTTCTCCAGGGCGCTGCCAAAGCCCACGGTCACCTATGCCCGGGCCAGGTGGTGGGCGTGCGCATGGCCATGCTGGGGTGTGAGCTCATCGGGCTGGATGCGCCTTCAAAGATGCCCCAGATCAAAAAAATCATAGTGTATGTGGAAATGGACCGGTGCGCCACCGATGCCATTTCTTATGTTACCGGCGTCAAACTGGGTCGCAGATCATTAAAATTCATTGATAACGGCATCATGGCCGCCACCTTTGTTAATCTGGAAACACGAAAGGCCTTCAGGATCGTTTCCACGGAGACGGCCCGGGACCTGGCACAGGTTCTCATGCCCGGCATCCAAGATCCCAGACAGCAGCAGCTTGAAGCCTATAAAATCATGGACACAAAAGACCTGTTCACCGTGGACGAAGTCCGGGTGGATGTGCCTGCCTCGGACATGCCCGGCCCCACGAAGTTCAAGGCTGTCTGCGCCCGGTGCGGTATCATTGTCCGGGATAAAAAAGAAATTTTAAAAAACAACGAGATACTCTGCCGCCCCTGTGCCCTGGGATCCTATTTCACACCGGTAAACCACGACCATGGAGAAACCCGACATGCCGCCCTTTAAAACCGTACCCCTGGCCCAGGCTGAGGGCATGACCATTGCCCATGACATGACGGAAATCATTCCCGGCAAATCCAAGGGCCCTGTTTTCAAGCGGGGCCAGAAGGTTACGGCAGGGGATATCTGTCGTCTCATGCGCATGGGGAAAAATAATCTCTATGTACTGGATCTGGATGAAAAAACCCAGGTCCATGAAGACGAAGCCGTGTTTGAACTGGCCTCGGCCCTGGCCGGGCCCGGGGTGGAATTTTCAGGAACACCCGGGGAAGGCAAGCTTGAGCTTCGGGCATCCTATCCCGGCCTGTTCAAGGTGGATGTGGAGGCCCTGACGGATTTCAACATGATAAGTGATGTCATGTGCGCCAGCATCCACAACAACCGCGTCGTAGCCAAGAACCAGAGCCTGGCCGCCACCCGGGCCATCCCTTTGGTCATCGGGCGGCATGATCTGGATGAGGCGGTAAAGCTTGCCAGGGCAGCCTACCCCATCCTGTCGGTCGCCGCGTTCAATCCCTTGAAAATCCGGCTCATCATTGTGGGCAACGAGGTTTATGACGGCCTGATCCAGGACCGGTTCCAGGCCATTGTGGAAAAAAAAGCCCAGGACCTGGGGGCCCAGATTCTTGAAACCCATATTCTCCCAGATGACAAAGGAAAAATCACGGCTCAGATACACGATTACCTGAACAAAGACACCGATCTTATCATCACCACCGGCGGTATGTCCGTGGATCCCGATGACGTGACCAAGGAGGGTATTGAGGCGGCTGGATTTGAAGAGGTCCATTATTCCTCGGCCGTCCTGCCCGGGGCCATGTTTCTGCTGGGATATACAAAGAAAACTGCCATCATGGGGCTGCCGGCCTGCGGACTTTACCACAAAACTACGATTTTCGATCTCATTCTGCCCCGAATCATGGCAGGAGAAAAACCCGGTAAGCGGGATCTGGCAAGTCTAGGCCACGGCGGCCTCTGCCTCAACTGCAAGCCCTGCCGGTTTCCGAACTGTTCCTTTGGAAAATCTGCATGAAAGCGATAACAACAGGAGTCCGCAATTCTGAAGGGAGGATCAGTAAATATTCTTGCTAATCAAACTCACCTGTCACCCTAGCCGCGAGTCGGTCAAGTTCCTCTCTGGGAGGGTGCTTGGCTGGCCACGTAAAGGTCACACCATCTTCAACGTAGCGCGGCAATACATGAATGTGAAAATGCTCAACGGTTTGCCACCCTGCTTTTTCGTTGGCTTGCACCAATGTCATTCCATCTGGTTGCATGGCCATTTTGACAGCTCTGGAAATTTTGACGGCAGCTTGAAATACCGCGGCTGCTAAATCCGGATTGAGGTCATAAATGTATGGCACGTGTTGCTTGATTGCTAGGATTACGTGACCTGGATTAACTTGACCGGCATCCATGAATGCTAAAATTTGAGGATCTTCGTAAACTTTACTTGATGGGATTTCACCCGATACAATTTTGCAAAAAACGCATTCATCCATTTTTTCCCCCTTTTGACAGGTAGTTAATGGTCTTTGTCATGGATACCATGGAGGTCTTCATATCTTTTTTCGATAATCAGTGCCGGCTTTAACAGCATGGTTATGACAAACATACCCAGCCCCACAACCCCTAAGGTGATGAGCAGTTCAACCGTGCTGGGAGAGTAACTGATGATCTCACCCATGGGAGAGGGAACCAGGCCCGGTACAATAAGGCCGATCCCCTTTTCAATCCAGATACCCACAATCAACAGGACCAGTGCCGGTATCAAGAGAATCTGTCTTTCCCTGAACGGATTAAACGCCAGGATAAGCGTGCCGACAAGATTGATGGATATGGCTGTCCAGATCCAGGGTACCAGGGAGTTGTGCCCCTCAAGCCCGAAAAACAGGTACATGGCAGACTGGCTGTGATGGGTGGGGAAATAAAATTCCTTGAAAATTTCTGAAAACAGCATCAATAGATTAATCACTGCCGCAGATACGATAATGATCCGAAGTTTGTTAAAAATCTTGTTGTCAATTTTATAATCTGTTGCAGCGTTCACCACATGCAGGACCAGGGAGATAATGGCAGGCCCTGCAGCAAATGCCGAAGCTAAAAATCTGGGTCCCATGAGCGGATTGTTCCAGAACGGCCTTGCCGGAAGTCCCTGGTATAAAAATGCCGTCACCATATGGATGGCAACCGCCCATCCGATGGAAATAAAGACAAAGGGTTTGTAGTATTTGCCCACAGGCTCTCTGCCCTGGTAATGGCAATAAACGATATAGGCCGGGATCAGCGCGTTGAGTGCAAGATATCCATTCAAAACAAGGATGTCCCAGGCAAGCAGGGAAGAAGGAAAATTAAGCTGTCCGATGCCCGGAATCAGGTGCCAGAACTGCAAGGGTCTTCCCAGGTCAACAAAAACAAAACTCATACACATGACCAATGCCCCGACCGCCACGACCTCGCCGATAATCACCACTTTGTGAAGATCCTTGTCATTGAATACATAGGAGGGCAAAATCAGCATGACAGCAGCTGCCGCAACCCCCACAAGAAAGGTAAAATTGGAGATGTAAAACCCCCAGGACACGATATTGGACATATGGGTGGCAGCAAGCCCCAGCTTGAACTGGATAAAATAACCGTATACGCCGGACAGCATCAGGCAGACCAGGATACACAGGTAGATCTGGTAGCCAATGGAACCTGACAGGTTCCATACGAGCGTATCCTTGATAAATGGAATCAACCCTTTTTTTGCCGTTTCTTTTTTCATAGTATATCCTTAAAGGACTTGATTAGTCGATAAAATACCAGAACTTGGGTTCCGTACCCAGATCTTCCTTGAGCCTGTAAACCTTTTTGTTTTCCAGGACAAACCGGATCTCACTGTCCGGGTCCAGCAGATTGCCAAAAACCCTGGCGCCGGTGGGACAGGCTTCGACACAGGCGGTCATTTTGCCCTTTCGACTTCTCTGGATGCAAAAAGTGCATTTTTCCATCATGCCCCTGACCCGTTGCCGGTTGCCCAGGTAATGCTGTTTTGTGGTGATCTCTTCCGTGGGTATCTCAGGCGTGTTCCAGTTGAACCTTCGGCCCCAGTAAGGACAGGCAGCCATGCAATACCGGCAACCGATGCACCAGTCGTAATCCACCACCACAATGCCGTCGGGTTCCCTCCAGGTGGCTTTGGTGGGGCAGGCCTTTACACAGGGCGGATTATCGCACTGAAAACACTGGACTCCCATATAAAAATGGCCGTCCCTTGGAACCATATGAAAATATTTGCCATCTCCCTGGTCCGGGGACATCTGGCCATGTTCCATCTCAAAAATCCGGATATACTGGGTATCGGATTTCCGGTCCAGGTTATTTTCCTTTATACACGCCTTTACACATTCCATATATCCTTCGCACCGGGTGACATTAAAGGCATAGCCGTAGAGGACATCTGGGGCCGGGCCGGTTGTGTCAATGTCAACGGTGAGATCCTGTTTGAGTCGGGCCATATTTTCAAGCCGCAGGACAGTTTTATCCCTTTCCGCCTGGGTCATCAGGCGGTAGTGTTTCTTGAAATATTCTTGAAACTCCAGGGCAAAGGTTTCCGAACTGTTCATGAGGTTTTTGCCCTTACAGCCGGCGGTTACGGCTGCGCCGCCGACAATGGCGGCGGATGTGGCTCCTTTGAGAAAGGTTCTGCGGTCTATTGTTTTCTTTTTATCAGAATCCATGGGTTTTCCTCGGTCTATTTAAGCGGAACAGAATATGTTTTGGGCCATCTTTTTTCAAATTTCGGAGAATGCGGGTTATGGCATGAGGTGCAGTTTTTCACCACCCTTTCACCTGCCCAGTAAGTCACCCGCTTTCCATGGGCGCCCCCGATCCAGTCTTTTTTCTGCCTGAAATGACACTGGCCGCACATATCATAGGCATGGTCCAGATCGATTTTACTTGTCTTGCTCGTGACAAGAAAATCCCGGTCATCCTGGCTATGGCAGGTATTGCAGGCCAGGGGCGTGTCTTTGCCCCCATGGTTTATTTTGATATCAGCGTGGGAAATATCGGCTGCATTGAGAATGGATACTTTTTTATTATTGTGGCAGGAACTGCACTTAAAGCGGGTTATTTCACTTTTTCGTGCTTCGGTAAAAAAGGTTCCGCCCTGGTATTCCATGTGCGCCCGGACAATATTTTTAGGCAGGGGAATGATGGCGTCAACTTGCTGTGTTGTATCCAATTTTTGGGTCGCCTTTTTAACCCTGGCTGCCACATCCTGCTCGTTTGAAAAGACCGTCAATGCAGAACAAAGCAGGAGAAGCCCCGGGATGAAACAGAACCATATGCCATAAAAAAGGCTGTTTTTGAGTATAGGGTTTTTCATATCACCTCTTGTCTGTTCATAACTGGGGCTTTTTGGTAAAGAGCACCTTGGTTTCCTCGGGGACATGGCACTGCCGACAATTGCCCCTCATGGGATGCTCCACTCGTATGGGAACCACCGTTCCCGGACCCACATGGCAGGCGATGCAGTTTTCCCTCATCTGAAGAGAATGCGCAATGGGCGGCGGCGATCCGGGCAGGGCGGATCTGCCCAATAACGGCGTCTGGACACTGACCCAGTCGTTTTCCTTGAACAGCTCTTCCGTCATGGTTTTCATGTGACACTGTCCGCAATAGGTGTGCTGGGGATGGGGCGTCACCGGGGTGAACCGGTTGAACGCCTGGACAAATCCGCCCCGTTCATGACAGGAGAGGCAGGCTTGTTCCACTCCCTTTTCGACCACTGGCTCATGGGGAACAAAAGGGGGAGACCCCGGGTATTGACGCAGGGAATAATAATAATCCAGGGTCCGGGATGTGGAGGTACCGTCCATATAGGCAGGGGTTGTCCCGGTATAGGTTTCGAACAATTGCTTGGCATTATGGTCAAAATCTAAACCCGGTGAATTGTTCAATCGTGCAAGCGCCTCCCCGGTATTCACGGAAAAGGCCTGGAAAATAATGATGGGTAACGCAATGACCCCCATTATGGCAAACAGGAAAAACAATTTGCCCAATTTACGATCTGGTGTACGATCTGGTTTACAACCTGGTGTACGATCTGGATTTTCCATTAGACTTTCTCCAGTTTCACCGCGCATTTTTTATAATCCGGCTGCTTGGATATGGGGCAAAACGCATCCAGGGTTAAATCATTGATCAGGTAATTTTCATCAAAAAATGGTACAAACACCATCCCCATGGGTGGATTGCCGCGACCGTTGATGACAGCTTTCATGACAATGGTGCCTCTTCTGGAGGTTATTTTAATCTTGCTGCCGTTAACAACGCCCATGTTTTTGGCATCGTCCGGATTGATTTCCACGTAGGATTCCGGCACTGCCTTGTGGAGAATCGGAATCCTTCGGGTCATGGAGCCGGTATGCCAGTGCTCTAAAACCCGTCCTGTATTGAGCCAGAATGGATATTCTCTGTCAGGGGATTCAGCAGCCGGCTCATAGGGACGCAGCCAGATCCAGGCGCGATGATCGGGTTTGCCGTAAAAGTCCCAGGTATCTGCCTTGCAGGCCGGGTCATACTTGCCATGGTACCGCCACCGGGTTTCTTTTCCATCCACAAAGGGCCACTGAACCCCGGAGCGTTCTTTTAAAACTTTATAGGGCGCCATGCGGTGTTTTGGGTTATCGTGAAAGCGTGTGTACTCATTCCAGATATCTTCTATATACGTCTCCTGGCTCCAGGGGAACTGCTTCTCAAACCCCATTCGCCGGGCCACCTGTATGAGCTGCCAGGTGTTGCACATGGCTTCTCCTGGTTTGGGTACCAATTGGGCATTGTGCTGGGTCCGTCTTTCGGAATTTCCAAAAAATCCCTCTCTTTCCACCCACAGGGCAGAGGGCAGGATGACGTCTGCCACGTCAGAGGTGGGCGTGGGATATATTTCCGACACAACAATGAACCGGCCCTCTTTTTTGGCGCCATTTCGATACCGGGCCAGGTTGGGCATGGTGACCATGGGGTTGGTGACCTGAATCCACATGAAATTGATGTCGCCCCGGTCCAGGGCCCGGAACATTTCAACGGTATGATAGGTGGGTTTGGGATCGATATTGCTCACCGGAACCCCCCAGATATCTGCCGCCATTTTCCGATCCTCCTCATTCATCACAACCCCATGGGGAAGTGCATGGGTCAGGGTTCCCACTTCCCTTACCGTACCGCAGGCACTGGGCTGGCCGGTCAGTGAGAAAGGACTGTTGCCGGGCGTGGAAATCTTACCGGTCAGCAGATGAATATTATAGACCAGGTTGTTGATCCAGGTGCCTCTTGTGTGCTGGTTCATCCCCATGGTCCAGAAGGAGGTCACCCGCTTATCCGGGTCTCCGTAAAGGGCGGCCAGGTATTTGATATCTTCGGCAGACACACCGGAAATTTTCTCTGCAAGTTCTGGGGTATAATCCGCAAGAAACGTCTTATAGGCTTCAAAATCAACATCTTCAGCCTTGTCGGTAAAGGCAAAGTGATCTTGGGTGCCATAACCGATATTGGTTTTCCCTTTATGGAACGAGACATGCTTTGCGACAAAATCCTGATTTACCCAGTTGTTTTTTATAATTTCATAACAGATGGCATTGGCAATGGCCAGATCAGACTGGGGATTGAACAGAATGGACTTGTCAGCCGCCAGGCTGGACCGGGTGGAGCGGGTGGTCAAATCAATAATCCGGACATCGGTTTTTGATTTCCGATTCGCCAGCATCCTGGAGAACAGCACAGGATGCATTTCTGCCATGTTATTTCCCCAGGTGATAAAGACATCGGCATTGTCAATGTCTTCATAACACCCCATGGGTTCGTCCAAGCCAAAGGTGGTCAGGCAGCCGGTTACGGCACTGGCCATGCAGAGCCGGGCATTGGCTTCAACATTATTGGTTCCGATGCACCCCTTGAAAAATTTTGAGGCCGTATATCCGTCAGCAATCGACCATTGGCCTGATCCATAGATGGACACGGAATCCTTGCCGTTTTTTTCAATGGATGATTTCATCTGACTGGCCACCAGATCCAGGGCCTCTTCGATGGGGGTGGGAACCAATTTGCCGTTTTTTCGGACATAGGCGGTTTTAAACCGGTCCTTGCCATACAGAATCTGTACACAATGATACCCCTTGACACAGCACAACCCCTTGTTAACAGAAGAATTGGGATCTCCCTTTACCGCAACGGCCCGGTCTCCTGAAACCCCCACAAGAAGGCTGCACCCGGTTCCGCAGAACCGGCACGGGGTTTTGCTCCAGACAATGGAATCGGCAGGAAGATCAGTGGGTTTCCAGCCAGCAAAACTGATTCCCGGAAACAGAGTTGTCGCAGCCACAGCTGCACTTTTTAAGGCCATGGACCTGATAAAATCTCTTCTGGTAATTGTCATCTACCGCTCCTTTTGTTGGGATGTATAATTTTTTACAAATCGGTATGTCCAAAGGTCATGCTCAATGCCTGGAGGGATTTTAACTCCTTGATGGTATCAATCAGGCGCTTGTTGGTCTCTTCATCCGGGGTATCTGTCAACAGGATCAAAACGTCCTGGTTCTCGGAGGGTTTTACCTCGCAATAGTCCATAAGGGAAAGATCCTGGATCAACTGATCTTTCATGTTTTTTTCAGGGTAGGCAAGAAAACTGAATATCGGCATTGGCTTTCCTTATATTAGGTTTCTGTGTTTCTTTTCGGGAATTGATTGAAAGCGGAGCTAAATTTTATATACCACACCCAGACCAATCAGTCGAATGCAAAGTTTTTATATTTATTCGAAAAATACATGGGTCACCTCTTTTTTTTGCCAAAGATATCAGATAATACGGCTCTTGTTTCGTTTAAAACAGTATTACTTACTTTTTCGATTGTCACGGCGCTATCATAGAGGAGAAAATCAATTTGTTTCCTTGATCTATGTCAATTTTATAATTTTTTTTTTACGATGATTGAAAAAAAAACAATTGGCCCTGGACATATCGAGGGTATAGGGCTGCTTATGGTTGGTTCAGGATTTCATGAACTGGGACATTTTATTCAAAGGAATCAAGGCCCTTTTAATGATATCCGGATCCAGGAGAACTTCATTATTCGGGGTATCAAATACCTCTGATAGTCTTTTAAGATCATTGAGCTGAATCCACGGGCATCTGGCGTAGCTTCGACAGGTGGATTCAAGGGGCGGCATAAACACCCGCTTGTCCGGGGAGGGGGGTCATCTGAAAAAACCATTATTTTTTATTTTTTGACACGGAATCAATTGTCTTTGCTCCAACAAGGGTGCAGGATTGATCAGGTGACGCTTAAACCAGTCTTTGGAAGCCCCTCCTTCTAACGCCAGAGACAATACTTCTGAAAAATGAAATATCGGCAACCGGTTTTCCGGTCTGCATCGGATTTCTAAATTCAAATGGCACATGGCACAAGCGGTTACAATACATTCTGCCCCGGATTGTATGGCCCCCTTCATAATGCGGTTCACCAGCTTTTCTGCAATCATCGGCTTGCTCACCGACAGGAAGGTCCCGCAGCAACTGGATAAAAACGGCCACCGAACAGATTCTCCCCCCAATGTGGACATGGTTTTTTCAATCAATCCATAATGATTCTTTTCTTTGTTCATACGGGGCGGTCTTGCCAGCATACATCCATAATAGGGTGCAATTTTTAATCCGTTCAACCGACCGGTCAGGTTTTCAAAGAGGCCCTTTTCGCTCATTTTTGCCAATAGTTCGAAAAAATGAATCAGTTCAAGGTTTTTATTATAGGATCTATCAAAATGTGTTTCATACTGAGTTTGTTTTTCTTTTGAACCATTCAGTTCCATTTTGGCATGACTTAATCTTAAAAAACATCCCGGACAGGCGATCAGCAACTGCCGGTTGGGAGGGGCAAGGAAGAGATTGCGGGCAGCAAGGGACAGGGCCAGTTTTGAATTTATGCTATGGGTAGAGGATGATCCGCAGCAGTTCCAATCATCAATCTCATTTAATTCCATACCAAAATGATTTAAAAATAACTTCAACGAGGCATTGTTTTCTTTTGCAGTTGTTGCAAGGGAACAACCCGGAAAATAACTCAGGTTTTCAATCTTGTTCATGATGGATCTCCTGCCATTTCAAAAAGGGATTGAATGCTTTTTTTGTCCTTGACCTTTGACGGCAGAAGATCAAGCTTTCTTTTCGAGAGCATTTTCAGGCCCAAATCAATATCAGAAAACAGGTCTTTTTCAGCAAATTTATACCGCATCATGATTTCAAGCTTATGCGTACGGCCATATCGGGAAATTGAATCCACCACGGCGTTGTGGAAAGACAAGACACCCGGCTCAGCAATTTTTGCATTTTCAAGAATCGCAATCTGACGAAGGGCATCCATAATGGCTGCCATATCCACAGCATTCGGGCATTCCATGGAACAAGTGTTGCAGCCGACACACAACCAGATGGTTGAGCAGCTTAGGGCCTGTTCTTTCATCCCGAACTGAATCATTCGAATGATGCCATTCGGCAGGACATCCATATCATCTGCCAAGGGGCATCCACCGCTGCAGGTGAGGCAATGCAAACAACGCCTTAAGTTAGAGTGACTCAATTCTTCAACCTGATCAACAAAGTCCTGGGCTGTTTTATCCAGAATCATAGTTTCCATTAACACTCCTTAGTGTTTTTATCCCGAACTCTTTTTGTATTTTATCAAATTAAAACGCTTAATGAAAAGGTTAACTTTTTGGTTCGAGCGTTTCCTTGATCTATGTCAATAAATTAAAAAATATCCACTGGATTTTCATCCGGTGTTGAGATCGGATTAAGGCCAAACGAGTTTACAAGGGGTATAGTAGTTTCTGTTTGGTTTTGTACCATCACAGCCGGGCACCCGGAAGAAATGCCGGATGTAAATAAATTATTCTGATAGGATTTTTGCGGTCTTTGAATGAAGTTGGTGGTCGAATCTTTTAAATCATGCCCTGAAACCAAAAGGCATGGTAACGATTGTCACCATGCCTTTTGACTTTTTGTTGAACTTAAGGTTAGATTTGATTTAGGCTAACTTCTAATCGTGTTTGCCATAATTTCCCGACAGATTATTTGTTGCTGCAATTGGGGCAGGCATCAATGGCTGCAACAAATTGCTGGAACTTTTTAAAAGTGGCTTTGTCCATGGCATGTTCCATACGGCAGGCGGTGTCATTGGCTGTTTTTTCATCCACCGCAAGCACCCGGAATAAAAAATCTTTCAGAAATATATGGCGGCCTTCGATCTCCTGGGCAATTTTTTTCCCGACAGGCGTCAGGGTAACATACCCATAGGGTTCATAATTGATAAATTCCTGGGCCGCCAGTTTTTTGAGCATTCCGGTGACGGATCCCCGTTTGATATCCAATTTTTCGGCAATATCCTTTGATCTTGCAACGGTGTTATTTGTCTGAAGCTCCAATATGGTTTCAAGATAATCTTCAAGGCTCTCGGAAAGTTCATTCTCTTTGGTCATGTTACCTCCTTTGTGTTGTTTTAGCTGTTATTCTTATACCCTGGTTATATAGTAAGTCAAATAATTATTATTTAGCCTCGATGAAAATATTATTGACAGAATTAAAAGTTAGCTATATAAAACTTTTAATTCTGAGCGATACATAATTACCCACACCCATTTTAGGAGAAACCGTGGCAACCATAAAATTAAGAGAGATGCAGATAAATCAGACCGGCGTTATTGTGTCTGTTAAAGGATCAGGAGAGCTTGGCAGACGGATTCGGGACATGGGGCTTGTTCCGGGAAAACAGATAAAAATACAAGGCAGAGCCCCTTTGTTTGATCCGGTTTCTTTAAGGATCATGGGGTTTACATTAACGCTTCGCAACAATGAAGCAGATCATATTCAAGTGGAGGTTCATGCATGAGTTTTGCCATCTGCCTGGCAGGGAATCCGAATTCCGGTAAAACCACTCTTTTTAATACGCTCACCGGCGCCCGGCAGCATGTGGGAAATTATCCCGGGGTAACGGTTGAAAAAAAACAGGGAACCTGCACGAGTGATGCGGGAATATTTAACGTGGTGGATCTTCCCGGAACCTATTCCCTGACAGCCTATTCCCTGGAGGAAGTGGTGGCAAGGGATTATCTGGTCAATGAAACGCCTTCCATGATTGTCAATATCGTGGATGCTTCCAACCTGGAAAGAAACCTTTATCTGTCGGTTCAGTTCATGGAGATGGGGGTTCCTGTTTGCGTGGCCTTGAATATGATGGATGTGGCCAAAAAACGGGGGATCCGGATCGATATTGAAAAATTGTCCCAGCTTTTAAATGTCCCGGTGGTGCCCACGGTTGCCAGAAGCGGGGAAGGCAAGAAAAAATTGCTGGAAACCATTGCCGCAACCATTGTCAGCAACACGGATAAAGCGGTAGCCCCCTTAAAAATTTCCTATGGGATGGATATTGATGGCGCCTTGGATGAGATGGAAGCCATCATCCTTTCAGACAGTTTTTTGACCCAAAATTATCCGGCCCGGTGGACCGCTCTTAAATATCTTGAAAATGATCAACAGATTATAGATATGGGGAAAAGTGCGAACGCCTTGGTTGCACAAAATCTTGCCAAAATTGTTAACCGGGTAACCCGGCACTTGGAGGCAACCTTGGATACCCACCCCGAGGGGATGATTGCCGACCAGCGGTATGGATTTATCAATTCGGTTCTTAAGCAGAATGTGGTGACCTATGCCCATGATAGAAATCGCCTCCAGCAGTCTGATAAAATAGACAAGATCGTGACCGATAGATTTGCAGGTCCTTTGATCATGGTGGCAATTCTATTGGGATTGTACCATTTCACCTTTACCTATGGGGCAATCCCCATGGGGTGGTTTGAAGCCTTCTTCGGCTGGTTGGGGTCCTTGGCAGAGGGGGTACTGCCCCATGGGTATCTAAAGTCCCTGGTGATCTCCGGGATTATCGATGGCGTGGGCGGTGTGATGGGATTTGTTCCCTTGATCATGTTTATGTTTTTGGGGATATCCTTTCTGGAAGATTCCGGATACCTGGCCCGGATGGCATTTATGCTGG
>Ga0180007_10002248_pt1 | contig 23443 bp, 33 predicted proteins | sample MM_PC_MetaG_FD_121122 | JGI IMG/M metagenome (GOLD analysis project Ga0180007, IMG submission 121122) | Groundwater microbial communities from the Aspo Hard Rock Laboratory (HRL) deep subsurface site, Sweden - MM_PC_MetaG | ecosystem: Environmental > Aquatic > Deep subsurface > Groundwater... | reverse complement strand
GGCCAAACAAGCAGATCGAAGTAAGCGTTATCTGTCGCTTCAGAAGATGTCCACGTACCAGCGGTAGAACGGACGTAGACTAACCCGCCGCTTCCAGTTCCTGTGTGGATGCTAGCATAAATCTGTCCTTGGAACGTAGCCAGAGCTGTGACGATGTGTTCGTTTGAACTAAAGGTTTTATCCAGTGTCCAACTAGTATCAATATCCGGGCGGAACCAATAAACACGCCCAGCTGTCGTATCCCCAGTACTGTTGATAGCAGTCCCGACCCAGACTCTCCCATACGCCCACGTCAATGAGTACGGCATATGCCCTGTTGGGAAAGTCGCACCTAGCTTGACTAACCCGTTCGTGGACGGGGAGAATTCATAACAACTTCCCTTAACCGTTCCACCTCCAGAGCCGTTTGTTCCACCGTCGAACGTCGTGAAGTAAATCTTACCGTTGGCGGCTAACAAGGATACGATAGCGTTAGCTGGAACGGTCGCGGAAACATCCAGATTCTTCGGGGCACGAGCGACTGTACGAGCACTATACCCGTCGTATGCGTTAAGTGGGGGATCGTCTGTCCCTGTAGTGTAATTACTATTTGCGTAATACAGCGTATCTCCCAACACTGCCGAGGTTTTGCCAAAAAGATTGGAGGATATCGCACTGGTATACCAGCTTAACAGAGGGGCTCCAGCGGCGGAGTTCTGTCCGCGAATCCCACCTGTCGGGAACAACAAAGTTCTAGTGTCAGGATACGTTGTTGTATTGTCTATTGCATCGCTCATATCCAACTGGAGGGATAAATAGAGTAACCCGTCTTTTCCTACAAACGTCACAGGAAGAATCGTAGGCAGTAGCCCCTCACTGTTCAACGCATTCGGATCGCCCCCCTCGTTAAGTCTTAAGTTCTTGCCTAAACCGTCTATGTCGTATAAATCGTAGCCTCCGAAAAGATCAAACCCCTCATCGTAGAAGTCAAAGTTGAAGTCCCAGTCTAACCATTGACTCTCATCATCGAAGGTTGCTCCAAGTCTCTGAACCCCCGGAAACACGGGAGCTACGTACTGGGTGATTGTATTCGTAATATCCGTGAATGGATTCCCAATATTCGGACCAGCACCCCCGAGGAACCTAGGGACACCTATCCCTCCCCTTACAACCCCCGCGCCAACCGTACTGTTGACTTGCTTCAAACCTGGACGCTTCCGGATAGACCCCTTCTCTCCTAACGGGTCAGCAACAGCGTTTCCAGCCTTCGAAAGCTGTCCAGATACGCTTCCAGCACGGTCTAGATCAACAACAACCCCGTGTTGATCCAGCTCTTCTACAGTGATTTTACCCATTCTATCCTGTACGTCCTGCAGCCCGCTGCTACATGTGCATGTGATGACGAGCAAGATGGTTGCAAGTAATCACTCGCCGTAAGCAATTGAAAACAAAGGACGTTATCCACCGATAAAAACTTCGTAAGTTGTATTCGTAGCACTTGCCGTCAGTTTCAACGTAGAAGCCCCTAACGTCGCTCCCGTGGTCGTATGCCACAGTGCAAGTTGGTCGTTCGGACTGAGTACTGCAACAGTCACTTCCGAGCTGGTTGTAGGTGTCCATTTCACTGTGATCGTCGCGGTGGAGTCCGTGTTCCGCACCCAGATCTGTCGGACTTGCGCGACCGGGAGCGTGATAGTAGACTCCGCAGTAGTCGCTAAATTCCCACTGATGAACTCCCCAACAGTCGCTGCTGTATCAGATGTAGAGGCTACCCGACGAGCTAAAGTCTGACCGTTAGCGTCAAGCTCTTGGATTGTAACTGTGAACGTGTTTGTGATGGCCATTATTTCTTCTAATTCCTTCTAGTTAGTTGGGGAGAGATCCAAAATCAACAAGGAGTTCTTGCAGTACTCGTGCAACTTCTTTCGTGTTCGATACCTGATCCTCGGAAGGTTGAAGCTTCCTAGCAGCTCGTAGAGTTCGAGCGAGAAGCGTGAAAGATGCAGAGACAATATCAGCAGGCGTGGTCATGTCGCCAATTGACGCTCGCTCCATCGCATGGGTTGCAGCCTTCACAAGAGTCTCTACCATGAAAGGATCTGGTGCTGCTCTACTGCCAGTGCAATTAAACATATATCTCTACACTCCCTGTTACCAGTACTCTGCAAACAACGCATCCACGTAGACAGGTTCTTGATACTGTCGGATACCCAGACTCTGTAGCAGCTGTGCTTTATCCGTTGCGTACACCGCCAACCAAGCAGCGTCCGGCGCTCTGTCCTCGGTCTCTTTCGCACGAGCGAATGCGACAGTCCATGCGACAAGAGCGTTATCCGCCTCGCCTGGGATAGGAACAGGATCTTCTGGCTGTAGCGTTCCTAGCGTTGGGACATAGCAGAAGTTAAGAGCTACGGCGCTTGTGACTTCCGGAGCGCAGTAAATCACAGGAGCGTTGACAGGCCCACCTTGGGAGGTAATCGAATAATAGATTACATCGTTCTTCGGCTCAATCGCATCCCGAGAACGAGCAAGCTGGAAGTCTTTGTGATTGTAGTCTCTAGGCTGGAAGACAAGACCACTGTTTGTACTGTCGGCGGAAGTGTCCAGCGGTTCGATTAAGTATACTTTGTGGATATCCAGTGGGAGACCAGCAAGCCGGTCGGTGTTAGCAGGAATCGAGACATCCGTAGTATTGTTCGTCAGGTAGTATTCCTGCTTCAGATCAACAATGTTCCGCCAAAGGTCTTTATACCCTGAGCGAATAATCCCCTGTAGTTCTGAAGACTTCCAGAACTTTGGGGAGATTTCAGACAGACGCTCCCGAGCGGTAATTTCAATAGCGGCTAGAGTTGTGGACATGATTTTCTTGTCTTAGACTACCGTAATCCCCGTCGCTTCCGCGTTGATCAACTCCGCAAGGCAAACGCACTGGTTCGATCCTAGGTTCCCCGAGTCATCAATCGTGACCTGCACAGTGAACGTGTTCGATGCTGTAGCTCCGCCTGCCACCGCACTCACGTTGTAGGCCAGTGGGTTTGTGGGCGTAAGGGCAACGACCAGCGTATCGACAGCCATTAGGCGTATCCAGTCACGATCCCCTTCTTGAACGTGATGGTTTTCCCGACGAGATCTCCTGTCGTCACGGTTGCGTCGATCCCCGCCTCTGTCGCCACTTTGTAGCCCGCCGAATCCACTAGGCCGACAAATGTTGCCAGTTTCGCTGCATCAATCGTCAGCGCCGTCGCCAGCACCCCTGCCACCCCTGCCCCGGCCGCCGGAGCCGTCTGGAAGATGAGCGATCCGCCCAGTCCCGTATCGAACCCGCGCCCGCCTGCGAAGGTCAGGTTCCCGCCCACACCTGCTGAGGTGATGCGGTCGGGACCCTTGAACATCTGGTTGGTGACGCCGGCGGCATCCAACCCAGCTTGGAGGACAGCGGCGGCTTCCCGGCTTAAAAACAGATCACCCACTGTGCCAACTGCGCCAGAAGCCCAAGCAACTAGTGTGCCAGCAGCCAAACCGAGACTTGCGGTATCTATTTGAAGTATAGGCGTGGTATTGATAGAAAACCGCATGTTAGTGTCGGAGTTAGTTGTGTATATTCCCGTCGCTGGTGTGTTCGCAAACGCGAACGCCGGTAATGCAGAGGTGCCATTACTATGTAGCGCAGCCCCCGCCGACGTGACCTGGAACGGATACGTCGCCGCTACGCCTTCCAGGATGTACCCGAGTTTCCACGTCGCGGTTGGGGTCGCGGCATTCGCAGGCAGGACTTCCGTGAAGAACTCTACCGTCTTACTTGCTGTGCCAGTCCACGAGGTGCCCCTCTGTGTAATGCGACCAGACATCTGGTCTTTCACGGAACTGGTCGCGGCAGTGTTACTCAGGACTGTTAGACCCTTCTCAGCCGACGTGACGACCATCCCAGGAGTGTAGATGTTGAGGAGTTGTGCGGTGGTACTGTTCTGGAGCGCCAACACGTTAGCAGCGCCACGGGCAAGGATAACATCCTGGTTCGTAGAATCTAACTTAATCGTATCTGCAGCGAGTGTCCCACCAGAGACAGTCCCAGACCAAGAGCGGACATAAACCACTCCTGTAGTTAGCGCAAAAATTGCTGACATGTAATTGGCCCCAAGTTATGGCGCAGTAATATTATACTATTAGTTACTGGGCTCTGTCTTCTCTTTCTTCTGTTTCTGCTGTAGTCGGTTCCACGGATTGCGTAACAGTTTCATGCTTCTCCGCACCAACTTGGCTCAACAGGTGATGCGCAAACTGCAACGCACCCTCGATCTTCATAATAGTGTCTCTGTACGTAACACTTGCTTGCTCGGCCTGCTTCTGCAGAGCGTCGATTTCGTCCTGTAGTTCCTGTTTCGAGATGTTCACGTCGCTCATACTGCTCCTGTTCCTGTTACGAGACCATTATGGTCTACGCGGTGGCTACTGCGTTTGGTTTTAGATACGCGTAGACTTCAACACTCCCAATATTCCCTGCTCCTGATGCATTCAATACAAGGTTCTCGGCAGTGGTGATTGCTTTGCCGTCAGGACCAAAATCGAAGTCCCAACGCGTAGAATCACCTGGGGCAGATGGGATGTTAGCGATCCGCGTGCCAGTTGTCGAGTCCTCGAAGGACATGTTCTGGGCTGCACTCGTGGTGATCCAGACGACGATCCTCTGGACGTAGATTGTGTAGTTTGTCTTACCTGTGACCAGCGTGTAGTCAGCAGTCCCTACTACGATAGGCGTAGAACTACTGACATCCTGGAAGATAGTACGTTTTCTTGTGTAGTCTCCGCCTACTGCCATGATCTATATCCTTTCAAAGACTAGAACTTCACGTTGAAGTTGGCTAGCCCGTATTTGTAAAACAGATTACGAAGTGTTTCCCTTAGAGGGTTGATCGCGTTTAGCTCTAGGATAACCCATGATCCTGTAATCGTGCCAAACTGTAATTGTGTAACCGGAACGCCAAAAGACCATGTTTGATTTATCTCTCTCGCTGGGTCTGTCGTCTTTAACTGAAAAGCAAAGATCCCTGCAACATCCGTTCGTGTAACATCAAACACGTCAAGGTCCGGAATTACGGAGATAACGATATTTGTTTGCCGTAGGAGTTCTTGGATATCTGGATGTGTTGGGTCAACCTCGGCATCTAGCCCAACAGCAATATGCTTGCTGCCAGATAAGAGTTTAATGTTAGTGGCCATAATGGTCCTTAGCAAGGACAGGAGGCCCCATTTCTGAGGCCCCCACCAGAGTTACTAAACTACTAATTACGTCCGAGTGAAAGTTCCGCCCTCATCGTAGTTTTCTGCTAGGATTACAGTAGTAGGAACTAGTGCATCCGTCCCGGCTGCACCAAACGATGCCCCATCTGCAGTCCCAAAGAAGTTATTAGCGACAATACCTGTAACCACTCCAGTGAGATCCATGTATAGAGCTACGGACCCGGAACCAATAGACGGTTTATCTGACGCAAACATATTGTTGGTCACAGAAACATCGTTGAACCCGCTGCCACCCGCTCCATAAATGTACGAGTCGATGGCCGAAGTTGCGGCGTCCGATCCAAACCAGTTGCTATCAATCACGACATCTTTTGGACGGCTTCCAGTTGTACCAACAAGCGAGATGCTACCAATACAGTTGAAGAAACGGTTCCCAGAAATCAACACTTGCCACGCACCACCAGCTGCGGACCAGTAGACAGCCCCACCAAGTTTCGAGTTAGTGGCGTGCGCTTTACAGTTCTTGAAGTGGCAGCCCGTAATAACTGTTCCGAAGGCTGTGTTTGTGGTGCCTCCGTCATCAGTTAACACAATTCCGCCGCCTGTCGAACTGGAGCCGTTGAACCCGAGATTCGCAATCGTACAACCTGGCGATCTAATGTCTAGCATCGCAACTGCACCAGCACCGATCTTGATCTGTGGAAGACTGCCTTGTACTGGACCTCCGCCGATACCGATGATACTGAGACGAGACTTCCCTGCCGGAATGATAATCGTTTCGGCATAGTTGCTCGGATCGGTAGCTCCGGATGCCATATTCTTGGCTTTCACATAAATCGTGTCGCCTGCACTAGCAGCAGTTACCGCTGCCTGAATCGTGGCATACGGTAGACGAGTATCCGTATCACTGCCGTTATCAGCATCAACGAGCAGGACAGCTCCAAACGGGTTGCTCCCAGTTAGCGGAGCGGTAGATCCGTTAAAGTTGCCCCAAAAACGTCCCTGATAAAAACCAATACCGGCCGCATTCGGCCAATTTCTAATGTCAGCTGTCGCACTGACTTTTGCAATATTTCTTGTTGCCATCGGGGTTCCTTTCTGAAAAAGTGTGGGAAGCCCCGGCCACCCACACCGTGTTAAATAGAGGAAGCTAGTCTTCCTCTACAAAGCGATCATACAAATCGAGATGGTCTGCTCGTAACTTCTTCTCTTTGCTCAGCTTCTTTAGTGCTTCCGCAATAAGGCTATGAGCCTTTGGACCAACTGGCACTTCTTTAGATGTGGCCGTGGTAACATCCCACTGCACTTGCCCAGTATCCTTATGAAGCTTAATCTTAAAGGCTTCTAACTCCTCTTCGGAGAAGCCCAGATCCCTACGCAAATCACGAACGATACGAAGAGTAGTGATATCCCCCTCGGGCGGAAGGATACCTAAGAGTAGAAAACGATCAACGACTGCGAGTTCCATACTGCGCCTTTCCGAGAACTAGGATGTGTTTACGTGTTTACGTATAGCGGAATCCAGTATTCCACTGCGCCCACCTTGCATCGAATGCCCAAATCGGGAGCACCCGCGCAGTTTGCCGCATCCGCACCCCATGTCGTGAACGGCGCAGTGGCCTCCGAGACATTGAGAAAGTACGTAGCCAACACCGACGCGCCCGCGTTGATATGGATGATATTCTGGAGTAGCCCAGAATCCACGCTCAACTGAAGCACGCTTGTCTGCTCACCGTTGATCGGAGTGACGTTGCTCTGATACAGGAAACTCGCTACCGCCGAAACCGCCCCGGAACTGATCGTGCCGCCATCAAACAGCATCTTGAACTGCGCAGCGTACGCGCCGCTCAGTACGCTCCCCGACGCGAGGGTTGCCCCGCTGCTAATGGTGGAGATCGCCTGAAGGCTCAGCAGAGTATTGCCAGATGCGCCACTGTCCATGAATCCGAACGATCCAAACCCATAGACAATGTCGGCACCAGCCGTGCGCAATTCCCGATAGTCCGTGTACGCCGACACGCCACTGAGTGTGCCCGTGAAGCAAGTCCAGCCCGAGACGCGAGTGGGCGTGACACCAACGCCGCGAATGGCGTTCGTGCTCGACGCCAGTGTGACGCCCGAAAACGAGATAGGCGAAGCTGCGGGCGTGAGCCCCGTGAAGTCCAGCCCCTCACCTGGAGCCACTACACCCCCCGCCACGGTGATCTTGTTCGAGGCGTGTGTAATAGTAACATCACTATTGTTAAAGTTAATAACTCCACCACTTGCCAGGAATAGGTCACTCCACATGAGAGACGTTGTTCCAAGAGCGTTACCATCGCTCACGCCAGGGGAAAGTGCCGTAGCCGAGATGTCAATCTCAATTGCTCCGCCAAGAGAGATGCCTAGATTACTCGCGCCAATCCGATAAATGCCTGTAGTTTTCTCATCGCTGAATGTAATAGACGGAGCCGCAGCCGAACCGTCGGCAAACTCAGTGACCGTCGCAATACCGCTAATGACAACCGTACCTGTAAAAGTCTTGTCCCCCGTAATAGTTTGGGTATGCGTCGAGTCAATAAGCTGAACTTCAGTCGATCCAGATCCCGCTGGAATTATCTTCAGAATATCGTCATCTGAGTCAACGTAGATTGGGGCACTAGCGGGATCGGCGTATCCTTGTAGTGTTTTGCGCCGAGTGATACTGCGTGTAGGCATTTCTTTTCCTTAAACTGACCCACTGGGGCGTTGGCGACTAGGGCCAACACCATCCTGGGTCTGTTTATCTTTGTTACTTCCTAGTCAAGTAAGTCGTGTTACGCTCCGACAATAACGAAACCATCAGCCGCGTTAGTCGCGGTTGATTCAGTCCCGTCAGTCCCGGTATCCGCCGAGATTGTCAAGTCAGTTCCGTATACAACACCAGTCGGACTGACGAACATGAAGATATCGTTATCATCACTGATCAACCCGGTGATGAATGCGTTCGTGTTGGTCGTGTTCGAGGTCTCGTTGTACAGACGGATGTACGAGTCAGTGCCGTCGCCAGCGCCAGGATTCTTCGCATACACGAAGTAGACTGTCGAGGTGACTGCACCAACTGGACTGTAGCCAGTGTCCGTGCAGATAAGCGTAGTATCGAACGGGATGAGCTGAAGATCCGCGTTCCCTTTATTCGTTGCCCAATAATGGAAGAACGCCTTCAACGCACCGAACACAAGCGGATTAAGCTTGTACATCCGAGTCTTCTGACGAACCTTGTTTGCAGATTCTAGTGATAGAGCCATTGTTTGTTTCTCTGCTTCATTTACACGGGAAGCATCGCGCTCTGTCTCTTCAGTTTGTAGGCGGACAGAGAATTAGCCTTCAGATGAACGATTGGCTATTAACGGTTATAAAACATCCGAACGGGAGAAGCCCGTCATCGGTCTAGCAACCTTACCTGTATGAAGTTGCTTCTCAGACTTCACGGCTTTCGGGGTGATATTCGACGAACTCCCTAGACCGATCTTCTTCCTGTACAACTTCCAGGCATCCTTTCCAAGATACTCTAAGTGTTCCGTAGTTTGCGCCTGTTTCTTCAGCTCGATATCCCGTTCACGAGACTCGATCTGATTCACCACCTTCTCTGCGCCGCCCATCCTCCATGGGGCTCGTTGTTCAAGCTCATGGAACAGGATAGGATTCCCCCAGTTAGCTGTTGCGATAATCGTGGTTACTGGAACCAAGCTGTAACTCGCCAGCATCTGGGTGTCAGACTCTTTCCAAAGCACCTCGTTCGTAATATGATCCGGGAGCTTCAGCTTCCGCCGTTGGGCAAGGCGATAGTAGAATCCCTGCCGAGAAGGAACAATCACGAGAGAATCATCGAACTCCAGAAGCTGTGCAAGGAACCACTTAGGCGGTCCTGCTAGCTTGAACCGATTAACGTCTGGTATATAGTTCTTCATACGTTTTCACGTTAGCGACCGTTGAAGTTTAGATCCGTGCTCTGCCCGCTTTTCCAATCCCCCTTCGAGTACAACCCGTTATCACCAGCGACAACCTCAGATGGACGAGCACCGGTCAACTTAGAACGATCCCAGACTTCAACAGCAGGCTCTCCTGTTGACTTGTCGATAAGCACTTCTTCCTTCAACTTCTCACATGGATCGCCCAGTTCTTTCAACCCTACCAGGAAGACCATATTCCCAGTTCGTGGGTCAAGGGATCCCATCTGGATGTTCCGACGTTTGAACGCGTGAGCAACCAGTTCGGGGAATATTTTTTCCTCGTATGGTCCTAGCGTGTATGGACGGCCATCCCACATCGCGTCAACTTCTTTCGAACAACGATTTACGACTGTATAATACTCACTCATGGTGCCTCTAGAGTATGGAGGATAGTCTAGAACTATCCCCCACACCGGTTACGAATCGAGATTAGCTACCGACAGCTCTCTGCACAACGAGGCTCTGACCAGTGATGCCATCGAGACGGGCACAGTATGCAGGGTACTCAACGAAGTACTGCTTACGCATACGATACCATGCTTCGAACGCATCCCGACCAGTTGATCCAGTTCCAACTCTCACGAGTACGGAACCGTCCTCGTCCACCCACTTACCCGGTTCTGACACGTATTCCTTGAATCCCATGTTAGCGACATCAAGGAATGCCATGACATCAAGCGGGAAGTCGCGGAGCGCACGAACAGGAACATCCCCGAACGGGATATCGCCCTGCTTGAACGCTACTGTCGCGGGATCGGGCCGTGCCAGGTTGCCCTGGGTGTAGCGCCGGTCGCCGTCAGTCAACTGGATAACCAGTCGCCGTGTGCTGTGATGGCAGAGGATAATACCAACTCGTCCACCTAGCTTCTGATCCACTACGTCCGAGACGCGCTGGATTAGATCGGTTGAGAGAGCCCCGGTTGTAGCAGTGACATACGCCGAGGTTGCAGGAACGAGAGAACGCACCGCACCAAAGTAGTTGGCACGATAAGTTCCATCGTCGATCAGCGCCATAATCCCATACCACGCATGTTCGTACGAGGTATCAAGGATGTCAGTGGTTGTGCTGGTCGCTGCCTGAACCATGTAGTCGCTATTTGCTACGTCGGTTCCAACAGTGTTTGCGGATAGTGTAACGTCCGTTCCGTCATTGTTTACGGCATTCACCTTCACACAAGCAGCGGCCTGTGTGCGGATCGCGTCGTTCGCAGGATTCACGAATGCTACATACATGCCGACAGACGTGAAGCGGTTCCCGAAGTTGTCGCCAGTAATACCTCCAGGAGCATCAAGCTCTAGAGTAGTGTTACCGTCTGGGTCCGATTCGTCTACGAGTGCGAGCACGCCACGACCGTCAGAGTTGAGCGCATACTCATCCCGACGAGCCATGTCATCAATCAGGTACTGCATCTCGGACTTACGAGCACTAATGAAAGCGCCCTCAGTCGAGGTGGAGTCCTGCATGACTTCCCATGTCATCCGAAGCCGACTCATCAGCTTCTTCTGATCGATGGCAAACCGCACGTAGCCTTGCTGACCCGCATCAGCGAAGGCAGAGTCTTCACCGACGAACATCGGTGAGACGTTTCTTGAGGTGTGCATCAATTTGACCATCTCAAGACCCTTGAACGGAACCTTCTCTGTTTTGATCAGGTCGCGTAGGGGATTTTTATTGTGAACGCCTTCTGATACGCCCTCTTCAAACACTTCTTTGAAGATCGCATCTAAGGCTTGTTTATCTGCGCCCATAGTGGTTACTTACCTTATTAAACCAAGAGTTATTTCCTGGTTGTTTCGTACTGAGCCCAAGCCGCAGCAGCCCTTTCGTCCATACTTCCAAGGCTCGGAGCGGGGGTTGCTCTAGGAGCACCCGAGGAGGTGTCCTGCGGCAGCGCAGCACCAGCTGCAGCCCGTCCTACTATACCTGCTGAAGCATTCCGACGAACAGGGTCGATGAAGCTTGAAGTGAACGCCTTCCAGAAATCCTCTACAATCGTCGGATCACTAGTATACCGTTCGGTCAACTCTGGCGATGATTGCACCCAACCTACGAACGAAGCGTGAAGCTGTCTCTTTCCTTCGTCAGTCAATGGAGAACCCATCGATTCTGACGCATGAGTGAAGAGACGGTCCATTGTCTGCCGTCCGTAGCTTTGCCAATAGTGATCGTTCTGTGATTCTAGATCTCCTGCACGTTCGAGAAGCTGTTCCAACTGTGCTGCACGTTCCTCGATCTTACTCAACCCTGGATAGAGCTGAGCAAACTGAGCTTTCACGTTCGCAACGTTTGGATCTGGCGGAGGCGTAACGCCTACAAGAGCCTGAACTTGCTGTTTGTATCGCTCTCCTTCTGCTCGAATCTCTGCTTCCCGTGCTGTCCATTGTGCTTGGGCCTCACGGAGAGCCGATTCCCGAGTTTCGCGGATACGATACGATGGAACATATCCTTCAGGCGCACCGGATGTCGCTGGTGCTGGCGTGACCGCCGGTATCGCGGGCGGTGTGGCGCTTACTGCTGGTGTCGCTGCAGCGGGCGAGGCTCCACTATCGGGGGAAGCAGCCGGTGTAGAGAGATTAAGTTCGTCGGGCATATATCCTACCTTTGTTTTCGCGGTTAGTTCCGCGAGGATTGCACCTTACACGACAGGTGCGGTTGAAAGCGAGATTGCCTTCAAATTCGTTCAAATTCGTTGAATTGTTACGCTGGCCCTACATTTGGACCATATTGCCGGTTCCCAGTCGGTTGACTGGATGAAGCGGCTCCTGCATTCTTATTACTACGGGTTAAAGCCTGTCCACCACCTGGGGCATTCTCCCCTGTAGGCGGTCCTGCAGCACTCGGAGGCCCTTGTTGGATAGGCTGGCCATTTGCGTCCAATTGGACGGGCGGAGCCATCAACATCTGGAGTTGCTGCAGGTGGACAGTGATAAGAGGCTCAACTTCTGGCTTCTGAGTAAGGATTTCCCTCATTTTATCAGTGTTAAGCCACTTAATCCGCTCAACCCAGTGGATCTGGGGGTCAAACCAGGGCTTAATCACGAGTGGAGGAGGTCCTTGAGGCTGTTCTAACCAGCGTTCGAAGGCATCTTGGACGTTCAGAGCAGCTTGTACGTGGATATTCAGCGATGGGACCAGATCTGACAGGCCAAAACTTGACAATAGGGCGTATTTCTGATCGGGATCGTTCGGATTGAGCAGTTGGAGCTGGTTTGCTTGCTCGATAGCAGCTCTTTTGCCCAACGCCGTCTTGGGCATGTTTGAGCCGTCCTCGATTTGCATCGAAATCTGGCCTTGTAGTTGCGCATTCTCAAAATGACGGAAAGTATACCCTCTGTTTGGTCCTACAACAGCCCATGTGCGCTGTTCTGGACCGAATTGCCGCTCTAACTCTAGTGCAGTGGAGAACCACTTCCTGTACATCTCTCCGCGAGCTTGGAAAACAGAGGTAAAACGGGACTGACTGCGCTCCACGAGGAGTTGGAGAGCAGAGAATGCTTCGACTCCAGTAGGTTTCTGACCTTTGATGATGTCGAAAGCGCCTGAAAGCTCCTCGATGTCTTTAATAATCTGTTCTCGGAGAGACATCAACGAGGCTGGAACATCCTCCCCACGGATTCTCTCTGGTTTCCCTTGTCCGCCAGCCGCTAACGGGTTCCATTTCAGGATTAACCCAGGCTCGCCACTGAAATGATCGATACCAGCGCCCTCTGGGACAACCCAAACAGGGTTAGCCATGCGCTGAACACTGAGCTGGATAAGTGAGTCTAGCTGGTTCAGCTGGTCTTGCTTCTGAATTAACGGAGATAGCGCCGATCTTCCGTACAATCTCCCACCCATATGCTCATACTGGGCGTGTTGGAACGGGAAGATAGGGTTCTCTTCAACGTCCTTGTACGGGAAGGGACCTGGAATACCTTCCTCTGGTAACTGGAGAAGAGTTGGATTCTTGTCCCCAATCACACGGAGGACTAATCCCGCTGGAAACTCTGGAGTGGGCCTCCACCATTGCTCATACTCTGTCACACCTTCAACAGTGTGTGCGCCAGAAGACCCAAGATACGCGAAGTTAGAGCCTGTACCAACGTCGTTTGTAAGCGCAAGAGACTTGAAAATCTGGAGGGAGCGGTCAGCTGGCGACTTCTCCCAAGTAATCCTCGGGACTAACTCTGGTTTGTTGGCCTCGAACCAGCTTTTCTCTCGCCACCGCAACCGAGTGATACGGTGTAGGTCATCAAACCTCGTGACATTCGGAGGAACAGCATACTCAAACGGGCTTAACGCTGTGGTCTTGCCCTTCCCGAAGGATATCCATTCACCAACCGGGTTGCCGGATTGGTCCACAGCCTTCTGGAGATATGCACTTCCACAGTTTGGACAAACCTGACCAGCATCGATGACTGCTTTCGGAGGAACTACCGCGCCGCATTGGACGCATTGCTCATGCGAGACGAAGGTTCGGTTAAACCGAGTGTCTTTGTCCCAACTTGTTTGCAGACATGCGTTACCCGTGGAGATGAGCCAGAAGTCAGCTTCACGCATGACCTGGTTCATGTTGTGCTCCTCGTGAATTAGAGGAGACATCTGATCCGCTATCTCAGCAGCGGCGATACTCTCTGTATCGTGTCCTACGGGACGAGCAACTACGGCAAGGTTGATTGCTCCGAGGTTCGTTCGGATGGACTGCAAAGTCTCAGCCATCTTGTTCGTGACTGGACGAGGAATCCACTTCTGGAGACGCTTATCCACCCATTCCCGACGGGTTGGATGGTAGAAGATCCACTGGCGGTTAGCGACGTAGTAAAGGTCTCGCAACCACTCACGTTCCCACACCCAACGATACTCGAAATCTTCCTTCTTCGCAGTCTCAAAAAGGGCTAGAAGTCGTTTCTCGTCGTACTGGGGTGTCAGCATCAACGGAGAACCGCCCATCACTCCTGGCATCCCACCTATAGGAGCCGGAGGCATAAGCCCTGCTAATGGATTCTCGGGTGTTAGTCCAAACGGCATTAGATTCTCTTAACGCCTTGCTTGAGTGCAGCGAAGACAGACAAGCGTACCATCTTCCTGCCGGATTAACGGACCATTACAGAAAATGCAAGTCATTACTGTTTCGTCCCATACACTGGGTACCCGAGCTGTTTAGCTATTTCTTCTCCAACGTCCTCGAACGAGAACTCTTCCTGTCGGGTATCTTCACCAAGAACAGGAACTCGGATGATCTCCGGAGCTGGCACTTTAATTCCGTACGCCTTCTCTAACAGTGCCATACGTTCTAACTGGAGGGTGTTCACCTGCATCCGTAGCCAGTCAAACTGGTTCTGGGAGACTTGGAGCTGGAACTTCAACACGTCACGCTCAGCTCGAAGGGCTGAGTTCTCTTCCCGGAGCTTCGGAGCTTCGTCTAGTTTCACCGAAGTAATCCAGTCTACGATTGATTTAGGAATCCACATGCGGTTACGTCTCCTTCACTTCGTTACGCGTAAAAGTCACCAACAACGTCTTGCTCTTTCAACGGTTCCGGGTCTTTATTGTTCTTTCTTTCTCGGAGGATAATACGCTGCATATCCTCGGGGAGCTTCGAGATGTCTCTACCGGTGTTAACAACAATTGGAGTCTTCGGGAGTTGTGGCCATGTCATCACAGCGTAGCGTAAACAGTCCGGAAGCTCGTCGTCTTTCTTGAAAACTTTCTCTTTCTCCCGGTACTGTCCGTCCTTCGTCTTTGGCTCAGCCCAACGATATGCTTGGCACTGTTCTAGTGTCTTCGGACAGAGAGCCTCAACGAACCAAAGCTGTTTTTGATGGAGCCAGCTCTTTACCCGCTCAGTACCCGCTACTACATCGTTCTCAGCAGGTTGGGCCATAATCCCATGCTGAGCAAGCTCAATCATTGGCTGGCGTTCGTTCTTGTTGATCGCCCACTTCGTACTTGGGCTACCGGCCAACCGCTTCATCGCCCCCGCGTGTTGGATGAACGATTGGTGGCGCTCCAGGTACTCCCCGACGACGACGAGACCTTGTTCAGTACTTACGAGCTTGACTGCGCCGAATGGGTGGTCTGCTCCAGTATCGATACCGACGAGGATTTGACGCCAGGAGGCAATTTGCGGCCATTCCGGGATAATCGCTTGTATCTGCTCGGGTGTCCGGAGAATTTGAGGGTCGATAGCCCCGCCGTACACAGCACCTGTGAAGATAACGAAGTCGGCCTCGTACTCCTGACGATACATCGTGTCAGGCATCGTGGCCTTCGCCTCAGCGATCTCTTCCTCCGAGATGATTGGGTTGTCGGATGTTTTATACCTACAAGCCCAGAATCCTGGAGTGCCCTCTTCTGCTTTATGGTAGAAGGTCTTCCACACCCAGTCGTACGATTTAGGCGAGGATGAGAACATCGCCACACCCCGGCGCTCCGTGAGAGAGGGGCGAATAACATGCCAATGGTCTTCAGTAAGCTCACAAACCTCGTCAATCCACAGCCAGTCTAACCCTTGACCTCGGCCTTGATCCGGGTCCTCAAGAGTCTGGAAGTGGATAAGTGACCCATTCTTCAGCCTAAGGTCGAGGAACTCAGAGGACCAGTCAGCAACCCAATCTGGAGGAATGAGCTGCTGCATCGCCGGAATAACATACCGGTGAAGCTTTGGATTCGTGGGGGCGCAGCACCATCCGATAGTGTTAGGGATACAGGCTTCTTCTACCGCTGCAATCGACGCCGCCCTGGTTTTACCTCCCCGTCTTCCAGCGAGTAGGATCAGTCGATGGAACTTTCGTAGCCCAGGAGCTTCGCATGTTGGGCAGACCCACGATTCAGAAGAAGTCCGGTACTCTGTCTTACAGGTTTTACACCACCGCTCCCGTCGAGCTTTCCAAAACGCGTCTTGATACGGGTTGTACTTCAGTGGCTCAGGTGGGATTTGAATCCACTTGGGCATCTGGTTACATCATTCCAGCTGGCGCACCCATCTCAGGAGCGGAACCGGCTTGTGCTAGAATTTGACGAAGCACTTCGATTATTTCCGGGCCGTACTGTTCAACAGCGGCCTGCAGGATAGCCATGCCATCCTCAACCTGGGGTGCCTGCCCCTGCGCTTCTGGAACGGCCGGTTGTGCCGCTTGAAGACCCTGCATCGCACCCTGACCCATATTTCCTATTGGCATACTCTGTTTAGTCCTTTGACTTAGGTTTTGCTCTTTTCAACCCGGCTAGAGCTTTAGATTTCTTCTTACGTTTACGCTCTGGAAGGTCTTTTTGTGGCCCGGATTCCTTCCTCCAACGCTTCGCAATCCCTGGATGTTGGGAGTACATGAAGCGACGTTGGGCATCGGATTTGAAGGGCACGGGCTACTACTCTTCTAACTGCCGGGGCTGTCCAACGATTTGACCAGTGATGACTCGGACCTCGGCGGTTGGGTCAGCAGCCTCAATCTTTAACGCAAGGATGGTTTGGGGAGCGTCCGAGATACCCTTCAGCTCTTTATACTGTGGGAATAGCACGCCCTTTGCAGTCTCAACTGTGACAGTTTTATCCTTCTTGCCGAGGAAGTAGGAAAGGTTGTCAACGACCTTCGGGATAATATCGTACTCTATCTTATGGAGAGGGTCCTCGAAATGGAGCCAGCCGTCACGCCGAGCATGGTACAGAAGCTGCTTCATGTACCCGGAAGAGATGCCTAGACGACCAGCAATCTCCCTGTCAGTTACCCCAGGCTCCAGAGACTTCATGGCCAGCCACATACCTACCCGTGCTCGGGGGGACCTATCCAAGTTGCCGTTGGGCCGTCGGAGGATCTCATCCTCTTTCCCCAGAACGTCTAGCGGTTCTGTCGAAGTAGAGTCAGATTCGGCCTCCACGGTTGCCCCTCCATCTCCTGCTGCGAGAGCGAGGGCTTTCTCCTTCCGCCTGCGTGTTTTACAGAAGGGGCAAAGACAGCCTGGTTTGTGGTAGGGCGAACCTCTCCGAGGAGCCGGAGTATTTGTGATCGTAAGAATGGCTCTATCTCCTGCACGGGAGTGGGTTGGCGAGACACGAACGGAAGTTGTTTATCAAGGGAGAAGGGAGGCTGGAAGCCGCCTCTTTACAGATATTGTTTCCAGCCAATAAGTTTGTGTGCATTCGTGTCTGGAGGAGGGGTTTGCGAGTCCAGGCAACTGCAAGGCGGGGATGGGGATTCACATGGGTGACATTATACCACAGAAGGTATACAAATGTCAAGCCCATACTACAGGTGGGGGTCTATCTGCCTTTTGAAAGCTCCTCCAGTACAATCCCAAGTAGGAATCCTAGTATGAAGTAGAAGATGGGCAAACTCATTCATTGCTCCAAGTGTAAACGTAGTACAAGAAAGCAGCCACCAAGACGAAGTTAACCAAAGGAATCATATCCAACCCTCCTGAAGACCACTATACCATATGTTGTGGTAGATTGTCAAGTGTAATAGGTTAGTGTAACTCTAGTGATTAGGAGCATCCTCCTACCTTGTCGAGGCCCTAGCTTTCCGGCCTCAACAGTTCCATATTCCCCCTCCTACTATATAGTATAAAAAAGGGTATTTGATAGTTGGTGCAATATCCGTGCCAACATACTAGAGTAGCCTAGAGTAGTAACAGGGCTCAACAGTATAGAAAATACAGAAGTTTGGCTTATCAAAAAATTTTATAAAGCGGGAATCGATGTGCTGTAACTCGTTGTAAATATTGACTTTTCGTTGAATTTTTCTAGGAAGGACCCCCGCCCTGTCGCTGGAGTCCCATCAACTACCAGGGGGTCCCCCCATGTCCGTCTATGTCATGTCGCCAGCGACACCCGGCCGGTCGTTCGTGTCATATCGTGTCCGTTCACGTCAGGGCAGGCGCTACTGCACGGTAGACAGCTACGCCACAGCGCCGGATACGCTCTCCTGGCAGCATGGGACACCGAATCGCCGGGATGTCGGCAGTTTCGACCATACAAGGGGGTTTAGTGCCGGATTGTCGGCAGAAGCTACGTAGAATCAACGGTTTACGGACGGTAGCAGACTTGCATGTGGCGGATTCGTGGCACGTTTTGGAGAGGGTGTTAAGTTTTGATTACTCAAAGCGAACGGCTTGACACCCGGTCGGTATCGGCGTATCGTTTCGGCATCGGGCCGCTGGCAATCCCGCTAGCGGCCGTTCGGCAGGCGGACACAACAGACGGAGGCGGACATGAATCGACCAATCGACGACGCGATCCGACAGGCAGCGGCAGAGGGGGACGAAACGGCGCTGGAGATCCTTGCGCTCGAAGGCGAAGATCTACAGAGCGCGGGTCCGGAACCGGAACCCGGCGAAACCGTGACGAACGGCAAGCGGGCGAAGGACACTGACAAGCGTATCTCAAAGGAGCGCAAGCGAATGGAAAACCCGATCTTGTCGAAGATCGGTATCCCCAAGTTCCTCGCAGGGGATGGACGACAGTATCCTCGACAGACAGGATGGGGTCAAAACAAGACCAAACACCCGGACGGCGGCACGAATGAGACAATCGCCTTTCTCGTATTCACGCCATTCGAGACGTCCAACGTCACGCTGGAAGGGCGCATCTACTGCCAGCGCTACACCGAAGCTGGCAAGGAGATCGAGGACTATAGCGTGTCCTTGCCGTTTCTCAAGGCCGATCGTAAGGACACGGCATCCCGTGACATGATTGGGCAAGTGCAGAACACCATCCGCGGTCTTTTCGAGAAATGGCAGATGTTGCCAGAGGCTCACGTCAATCCAGCGAAGACGGCCGAACGTGCCGGTCGTTGGATTGTGACAAAGTAGGACTACACCCTACACTCACTCGACAAGCCGAAGGGACCGCCACCTTCGGCTTTCTTTTTGTCCGCTAGCCTGCCAGCTTTCGCCCGATTTTCCCCCTACCCGGCACTATCCCCTACCGCCTGCCGGATCGTCGATCCTGGGGCATCCTGGCGCGTCCTGGCGGTATCCTGGCGACCGCCCGGAACGTCCGAAACGAGCCCGCTTGACAAACGCCGAAACCGAGCGCACAATTCCCGGCGTGCCAATCGACCGCCCGAATCCCGCCGAAACTCCGCTAGCCGACCGCCAGCCGACCGCGTCAGCTTGTCCTGCTTGCGGTCGCCACCATACTAAAGACATTAGAGATAAAGATTCTATTAGTCTTAGTATGAGTGATTGCATACGTTTACACAATGTTAAACGTATTCTATCTGAGGGCGGCGATCCTTATTCCATGATCGTTAACAAGTCCTCTAGTAAACCTCTCACTAATCAGTCTTTCGTTAAATCCCTTTCAGTGAAGAATGAGATTAAACAAAGGATTGATAAGTTCAAACATACCGTAGGTAAAACCTCTTGGAGGGTTATCAAGAGTATTGATCCTTCTTATACTCCTCCTACTTCTCCTCTTTGTATTGCTTGTCATAATCCTTTGGTTGCTATACTTGCTACATACGGACGTATTGTAGTAGATATGGTACAGAAGGTGATTGATACAGTAAGAGTAATTGAAGATGTTCTGACTGAGGTTAGAACAGTAATTAGCTTCCCAGTCTACTCTACAGGATTCTGTTGTAAGTCTTGTGTAGATAAACTATATGAGGCGAAGTACTATGATAACGATGGCAATCTTCATCGTGGTATTGAAATACTTGATCGTCCGATCAATACCACTAAAGAGACTGTTACAAAGAATCATAGGACTGTCACTCACGTAGTACCAGCAGATAGATCGTCTACAGCTACGTCTAGGGATGATAACCTTCCTAGAGGTAAGAATAAGGTTAAGTCTACCGCTCTTGTAGTCTCTGATGATGGTAAGAAAGTGGTACAATGGAAGACTACTCCCATTAGAAAGGCTAAAGAGACAATCGACGGTAGGGCATATGATGCTCTACGTAAGGCGGATAGTAGGGAACGTCATGCCTTTATGAAAGAGACTAGAACACCATGACTTTAGAAGATGTCATCGATCAATACTCCCGTGCAGTCGCCATTGCTATACGTGCTGGCAACGATCAAGCTACCTATGTTTACGCTCGCCTTGCAGCGAGAACTATCAGACTGGCACGTGATAGAAGTGCCGCTGTGGTCCTAAATCAGTTGAGGGCAACTTTATGAAAGTCACTGTTATCTGGCCCCACTCCACCAGGATATACACCTTGGAGCAACGGCAGGTCAACCAGTTGATCACCTATGTCTCTAAGCTTCAGGACACAGGGGAAGTGCCTGTTAGGATTCTGGTGACTGACTAATCTGGCTGAGGGCCGGATTCTGTGTTTGACAACTAAATAAGTACCTTAGCAACCCCTGTAATACACCCAGATGTGTAGGGGCAAGAGCTAGTCTGGGCAGAGCTATACGCTAAGGTACTTGTTGAGGTGCCAACCTCATTCTGCAAACGAAAAGGATTGGAAACTAATGAAGAAATGCAACGTATGTGGAAAGCGTGTGCCAGCTGTGTACCAGAAGGCACATCAGCTGTTCCATAAGAGGCAGTCATGAAAGTAGAACGTGTAGTAACAACACCGCCACCTGAGACGTTCGTAATCACTCTCAGTAAAGAGGAAGCTCAGATCCTGTTCCTGCTGGCTAACTATCCTAACAGTGTGAGTAGTGCTGTAGTGCCAAAGCCTCCAGGTAATCGGACTGTAATATACGACTTCTTGAACAAGTTGCTCGGGGAAATGCGACTCCTGGGGCTCGACTACTACTAAATGCAGAAGCTAGTTCAATATCACGGTAAAGACTGGGGTATCCTCACCCTTGAAGGTTGGATAACCTTGTGGGTGTATCGCTTTGGTCTTGCTGTGATGTGGAAATCAGATGAGGGCCAGAAACAGGAATAGGGATGACAAATGACTGTATTGCAGTACTTGCGCGAATCCCAAGTTGGAACCACCGCAGAGATCCTGAAGCTGAAGAGAGAAGACTCTCACGGCTTTGACGTGTTGATGAAGATGGCAAGGGAGCAGATGGTGAACAACAACGTCGTTGTTGAAGAGCCTGCCAAGTAATTCTATGGCATCTACGGCGTGGATGGTGACACGCACATGACCCAACACCTATATACCTTTACAGGCATAACGGGGTGGCGTGGTTTTACACCTTACATCGCATGGAGGTCGCCCACGGGGTACGGTAAACGTAGAAGTCGGGTCAGAACCGACTAGATGCCTTCAGACACACGAATATGAGAGAGCTTGACTCTTGAACTGTTAACTGACAGGACTTAACAGGCAATAAGGTTGATGACACCTAGCCGTAGTCAACCGAATACCTGGGCTGGCTAGAGTTTATAGGTGAAACAACACCTAGACTGTCAGTTAACAGTTGAGGAGTTGATGGAGGCGATATGATCATACAGAAGACGGCGCTAGATAGCGAGCCTGCCTATGTACATCCTCAAACAATTCCGGTAGGGACAGTATTTCTTGGAGTTCTTGAGGAACCCTTAATGCGCGGGTCAGTGAACAGTACCTTCCTCAGGATTCACGGGCATATCATAGATCTAGTGAGCAATCAACTGTATGGCTGTGGAAGTTGTGTTAGCCACCGCGCATCAGCCCGTGTGAATCGTATCTACAACTACAAGGGGTTTCCTAATGCAACACTAAGCTTCTGAGGGCCGGAAACCAGTTTTAGTAACTAGGGTGTCAAAATGCGCTTCTTTGTAAATAGACATCACATCTTTCTCAGGATCGGGAGGTGGACACTGTATTTCCCGTCCTCGTTTGGATTTGGTAGCTTCGAAGTCGGGGGATTGTTCAAGAACTGGTCTCTCTTCTACCTTACTCTAGAGAGAAAGGATAGCGAGTTATGGCCTACGTAGATCCTGACTACAAGACGAAGAAAGACTTCAAAGCTGCTGTGGCAACTGGGGATAAGCACTATCCGTACAATCCTTCCGGGATGTTTCCAGTAACACGGGATGGCCGCGTAACTGTTGAAGGTCCGCACTATCCGAAGCCACACAGATGGTATGCGGATTGTGATGTCAAAGATGGTGTGGTTGTGAAGGTGCGCTAATTCAATCGTTTGTTGTGCCGGTGCGAAAGTGTAGTGAAACGCTACTGCTAGGTGGTAGCTAACTTGTCACTCTAGGGGTACGCCTTAGTGTGCCCTAAGTGCTTCCGCCTTCTGTGGTTGCCGGAGTTGGTTAAGTTAGCTACCACCTAGTTGTAGGGTTTATGGCAGCTTGTGGGGGCAACACTGGCACAGGGAAGAGAGAATACCTTGAGCTTATCAAAGAGCAACAGATTGCTAAGGGGAAGCGAGCATGGTAGCTGAGAGGTAATATGTCTCTACAAGAGTTTGCTAAGACCTACAAGTACAACCCCTGCTACCACAATGTAGGCGATCCTGTTGTGGCGTTCCCCTGTACTACGCCAAAGCAGGAGCGTGAACTGTGGTTACTTGATGATTACGGAGTCTGGTCTGTCTCTGGTGGAACTATTTGGTTGTTCAAGAGAGGATCGCATTGAATGAGCCAGCACTACAGTGACTCCAGCCGTGAAGATGATCCATACGCTTTGCCGGATGTCGAGGTCTTTCGTTCTGACGATTATGGAGATCCAAGCGACGATAATATAGAACCTCTAGAGTCTGGCTGGTACTACTGGTACTGCTTTCCAGGCTGCTTACCAGATAGTGACGCTTATGGACCATATGACAGCGAAGATGAAGCAGTTGAGGCATCCCAAGGTGAACCCTAACATTTTTAATGGTACTATAAGTGACATATTTGTAGCACTTGCTTGCATAGCAATGGGACTATTCATTGTCCTTGTTGTCGTGCTAATTGTAAAAGCCCTATGGTAACATACTGGCGCTCAGGGTTTATGCGAGGAGATACCGTCGTAGCTCCCCAAAAGGTTAAGGGGATGAAGATACCCCCTGGTATGAAGTTCACTGTACTCTCTATCTCAAGAGCTGATGATGCAGAGGATGCTATCTGTTGGCTCAATAACGAAGCAGGTACTCTAGGGTTGTGTCCTAAGCTGATGAAGGGATTCACTTTAGAGATGCAGAGATAATGAAGGTACTAATACTCCTAGTCGCCACCACGATAGTCCTCTCCTTCCTCACTGCTGCGGTGTACTTAATCATCCACGGGCATCCAGTATTTGCTGTGGTATGTCTTATCCTGTCTGCTTCTGTGAGTGTTAGCGAGCCAAAGGGGAAGTAATCATGCATCCAGACACAAGAAAGATGCTCGACTTAATCGATGAATTCTTGCTGAGGAAAGACGTAGCAAGCAAAGAGCTTG
>Ga0180007_10002247_pt1 | contig 23450 bp, 22 predicted proteins | sample MM_PC_MetaG_FD_121122 | JGI IMG/M metagenome (GOLD analysis project Ga0180007, IMG submission 121122) | Groundwater microbial communities from the Aspo Hard Rock Laboratory (HRL) deep subsurface site, Sweden - MM_PC_MetaG | ecosystem: Environmental > Aquatic > Deep subsurface > Groundwater... | reverse complement strand
TTTTACGAACAAATATAGTTTCTTGTTTGCCTTGAATATATTCCTGCTCATTGTGGGATGCATGATGGATCTGTTTACCGCCATTCTTGTGGTGGTGCCGCTTATCCTGCCGATTGCCAAAAGCTACGGGATCGATCAGGTGCATCTGGGGGTCATTTTTTTAACCGGAAGGAATCAAAAGAACAGCTTCAGATAGCCATCGATTGTCCGGTTGATCCTATATATATAACTACGCTGCTGACAACCGCCGGGACAAGAAAGCGGCTATTGAAAAAATGCAGAAATACGTTGGCCAATAATAATCAATTAAGGAGGCGTTTTGAAATGATACTTGTAACGAGTGCTGCCGGAATAGTCGGACATTCGCTTTTACGCAGGCTTATATCGCGAGGGCATAGTGTCCGGGCCTTTGTAAAGAACGAAGCTCAGGCTTCTGCCTTGCGTGCTGAAGGGTCGGTTGAAATCATGACAGGGGACTTACAGAATCCCGCCGATATTCAACAATCAATTGATGGTGTTGATCAAATATATTTTGCCGCACCTACACGGATTGTGAAGGAAGTTCCTATGGTAGAATACCTGATTGAAGCCTGCCGATCACAGAGTCCAAAACAAATTATCTATCACTCGGTCATCCATCCTGAGATAAAACAACTGCCCCACCATGGAGAAAAGCTTATTGCTGAAGGTTGTTTCATCGATTCCGGCCTTCCTGTCACCATACTCAGGCCTTCCCATTATATGCAGAATTATCTGGAAGCATGGGATTTTTTGCGGCTTGGCGTTTTTCCATTTCCCATTTCTGCCGAATCGCGCATGGGCGTTGTCGATATCGAAGACGTTAGTGAGGCTGCTGTGAAAATAATCGAGAACCCTGGGAGCCACATTGGTAAAACGTACGACCTCTCCGCGGTGGAACTCAACCGGAATGAAATGGCGCGTATCTGTAGCCGGGTTTTTGCCAGTGAGATCAAAGCCATTCGCATCCCGCCGGCAACTATCAATAACCCAACATTGGTCTTAGGGGAGATTGGCAATATCGTGAAATCTCTCGCCAAGCCGAAATTCTTTTCACTGATGAAGCTTATCCCGATCCTCTTACGTTCCAGGAACCCACGTGGAATGAGGGACTGGCCTGAGGATGCTCGCAATTGCTATCATGCCATGCTTGAATACTACGATATGTGTGGACTTCCGGCTGGAGACCTATCCCATCTTCCTGCGCTGCTTGGCCGGAAGCCGACGGACTTTGAAGGTTTTATACAAAGAGAAAAAGCGTTGCGCAAAGGAGGTTGTTCGTGAATCCATGGACAACAAAAGATATTCCCGATCAGGGCGATCGCACCATAATCATTACGGGTGCGAGCAGTGGTATCGGCAGGATTGCCGCAATCGAACTCGTCCGCGCCGGGGCGAACGTAATTGCTGCGGTACGCAATATAGAAAGAGCAGAGCAGGCACTCGCGAATGTTACCGGCAAAATAGAAATTAAGCAGCTTGACCTTTCAAGTCTGGCATCAATACGGGCATTTGCCGGTGAAATAAAAAATTCATTTCATGTACTGATAAACAATGCAGGTATCATGGCCGTACCTCAGGGTAAAACAGAAGATGGTTTTGAACTTCAGATAGGAACGAATCATTTCGGGCACTTTGCACTTACTGGCCTCCTCATGGGAAAAACAACGGATCGTATCGTAACCGTATCAAGCATAGCCCACAGAGCCGGCACTATAGATTTTAGCGACATCAATTTTGAAAGAAGAAAGTATTCCAATACAGCTGCCTACGCCCAGTCGAAGCTTGCGAACATTCTTTTTTCAAAGGAACTTCAGCGTCGGTTGGATAATGCCGGTTTATCTGTACGTTCGATAGCAGCTCACCCAGGTCTGTGCAAATCAAATCTTCATACCGAGTGGCAAAGAAATGTATGGATGAATATAGCTGACATGGGACACCAGCTGATCGCACAAAGCACAGAACATGGGGCTCTTCCGGTGCTTTACGCGGCCACCATGGATATTCCAGGTGGATCATATATAGGACCCGGTGGGGTGTGGCAGATCAGAGGATACCCCAAAATCGTCAGTCCGAGTCAGGCATCGAACAATATTGAAGCCGCAGAGGCGCTGTGGAGACTCTCAGAGAAATTGACGGGCGTGCGGATTATTTATTAATTTCTTTCAATTTGTTATGAATAGATACTGTGTCCTTCAGGGCAGGGATTCCTGTTTTATACACCTCGAAAAGATATGCACATTATTAATATTATTATCAAATAAAATTTTATTTATAAATTTAATAATTATCTGTAATTAAAAGAATAAATTATGTATTGACAAAATAATTAAAAATGCATATATTTTTTTTTAAAAATGCATAAATATATTAATGGGTGGGGGAGAAATGAGTATTAAACAGATGGGATTTTCGGTCATTCTTTTTGTGTTGAAACAATTGATACCAATCGCGATGGTACGGGATGGTGCATTCAAAGAGCGCATTCGGAATGCCCCGGATTTTACTGCTCAAATACGGTTGAAAAATCGTTCACAGGGCAGGTATTTTACTTTTAAAAATTGAAAATTGGCATCAAAAAACGGAATCCATTAATATCCGGATATAGTCATGACGATGGAAACAGTTGATTTGGCCTTGAAGCTGACCAATCCATTTAAGAATCAATTGGATATGGTCAATGCCATGAGTTACTACTACTCAAAGACGAGCATGTGGACAACGACAAGTATACTATTGAGATTCGTTTCCGGGTATTTAAGAAGAAAACGATCACCGTTGAATTGCGTAATAGTATCAATTTGGGAGATATCTTTATATAAATAACAGGAAAAAGGATTGGTAAAATGAATGAAAAAATAACACGACCAAATGGAATCAGCATCCGTGCCTTAGCATCTATGACTATGTTTTGTGCAGGATTGTGTTTGGTGCCTTCCGGCATAGCACTTCACTCTACCTCTCACCATGGAGCCATCAAGTGGAGTCATTTATTTATGTCTATACACAACGTTGCTGCTTTTTTATTTTTAATAGCAGCTATTGGACATGTGATTCTGAATTATCGGTTACTAATCAAGTATATGAGAAAAAAAGTTGGAGAATCTACCCTTTTTAAGAGAGAGCTGTTGATGGCTTTGATAGTTGTCTCAGGACTTGTGATGATCGCTGCGGTTCATGTGCTTTTCATGTCATAAATTTGGGAGATATTATCTCAATAAAGCAGAAGCGTTTCATGGCCACCTGGCTCCGGGGATGGTCTGCGGAGGATTTATGGTGGAGCTTGCCTACCGGAGCTTACCGGAAGACGGGCTTTATGATGTTATTTCGGAAACTCGAGCCTGTCTGCCGGATGCCATACAGATTCTTACGCCATGCACAATCGGAAACGGTTGGCTTCGAATCTTTGATATAGGCCGGTTTGCGATTTCTTTTTACGATAAACATTCAGGTGAAGGTGATCGTGTTGCTTTAGATCCAGACCACCTTCCTTCATGGCCTGAAATCCACACCTGGGCCATGAAGCTGAAACCCAAGAAAATAAGGATAAGAAACGACTATTTGAAGAAATCATAAAGGCAAACTACCGCAAAATGGCCATAACATATAACTGCCAATCCTTTGTGACTGGATTGAGGTATAACTTATGATTTACAAGAGTGCATGTCGCATGTGTCATGGTGGATGTGGCGTTTTGGTTCATGTGGAGAACGGAAAGGTGGTCAAGCTTGATGGGGATTCCCAATCGCCAATCAGTCGAGGCAAAATTTGTCCAAAATGTCTGGGAAGTATTGAGCATATGTACCATCCCAAACGCATCCTCCATCCCATGAAACGAATTGGCGACCGGGGTTCCGGGAAATGGGAAAAGATTTCCTGGGATGAGGCCTGTGCCATCCTGGTTGATAAAATTCAGACTCTTCAATCGAAATATGGGGCCGAAACCATTGCCGTAGGGCAGGGGACCGGGCGTTATCACTTTCAACACACCATACGTTTCGCCCATGCCATCGGCACCCCGAACTGGTTCGAGCCCGGTACGGCCCAATGCTTTATTCCGCGCATTATCACATCGGTGCTTACTTATGGAGACTTACTTGTAACAGATTACGGTTATACAGGGAATCAATATCCTGCCTGTTTGCTTGTCTGGGGCAAAAACCCCGGTATCTCCGGACCGGACGGCGAAAGTCAGTTCCGTGTCAAGAGTGCCCTCAGAACATCTCCCAAAATAATTGTTGTGGACCCGCGTGAAACCGACCTGGCCAAATCAGCCGATGTCTGGCTGCCCATCAGACCGGGAACGGATGCCGCCCTTGCTTTGGCTTTCATCCATGTCATGATTGATGAGAACCTCTATGACAAGCCATTCGTTGAAACCTGGACAACCGGGTTCGAAGCATTAAAAGAGCGGGTCAGGGAAGCAACGCCCGAATGGGCCCAGGAAATCACCTGGGTTTCAGCAGATAAAATTCGTGATGCCGCCAGACTTTATGCGACCACAAAGCCCGGGGCCATGACCTGGGGTAATGCTTTGGAACATAACCCAAATGCTTTCCAAAACAGTCGTGCCATAGCTTGTCTCCCAGCCTTAACCGGGAATGTTGATGTGCCGGGCGGAAATATTTTAGGCGAACATGTGGTCGGTGAGTTGGACTGGCTTTTGGATAGTCTGTCGGATGACGCAAAAAGCAAACGGCTGGGTGCCGACACCTATCGGATGCTGTGTGGTCCGCTTTCTCTTTTTCCATCGGCGCATATCCCCACCATTCTGGAAGCAGTAAATACCGAAAAGCCTTACCCGGTAAAGGCTTTTCTTCTCTTTGGAAATAACGGACTTCTTTCCATTGCCGACACACATTATACGTATGAAACAATGATGAAGCTGGATTTTATTTCTGTTATGGAATTCTACATGACACCCACGGCTGAACTGGCAGATCTTATATTGCCAGGCGCCACTTGGCTGGAGGCCAATGAAATCATGACGGCACCCCTTGTTGCCAATAATTATGTCCTTGCCCAGCAAAAAACAGTCGATGTGGGTGAATGCAAACAGCCTGAAGATGTCTATATCGAAATTGCACGGCGTATGAATCTTTCAGTGGGAACTGAGTCTCTGAAGACCCTTCTGGACAAGCAGCTTGAACCTACTGGTTTGACGTTTGATCAGCTTTGTGAGAAAGGGTATGTCTACAAACCGGTGAGCTACAGAAAGCATGAGACAAATGGTTACGGTTTTCTCACAGCTTCTGGTAAAATTGAATTTGTGAGCAGTTACGCAGAAACATTAGGCTATGATTCGTTACCTTCTTTTTCTGAGCCGCCTGAAAGCCCGTATTCAAAAACGGATCTTGTAAGCGAGTACCCTTATGTTCTTTCTACAGGTGGCCGCATGCAGCATTTTTTTAATTCAGAATTTCGGGGAATTCAATCTTTACGCAAGAAGCATCCCTGGCCTCTGGTTGAAATTAATTATTCAACAGCTGAAAAATTGGGAATCACGCCAGGCGATTGGGTATGGATTGAAACGAAACGTGGCAAAATAAAACAGAAGGCAAAGCTGACCAATCAGCATCCGCAGATCGTTCATGTTTCCTACGGGTGGTGGTATCCGGAGATGCCGGGGCCGGATTACGGACTATGGGAGTCCAATGCAAATGTGTTGACTAATCAAGCCCCACCATATTGCCCGGCCATTGGAACCTACCAACTCTCAGCACTGCTTTGTAATATATATAAAGTTGGAGAGGATGAGAAAACCCCCGAGAATCTTATGAAGAAGGATTCAGGACTATTATGCACGTTATGATTATAGGCGGTTTTTTAGGGTCGGGTAAAACCACATAGCTGCTAAATCAGGTAAGGACTAAAGATGAAAAAACCAACGGGCCGCAACAGAAAACCACGAACCTACATGCGCCAAGAGATGCGCAGGGAAATGATTGCCAAAGTGGCAACCCCCATCATTGCCCGAAAAGGCTTAAAGAAGACAACCATTGACGATATCTGCAAAGCCAGCGGTATTGCCCCTCGTACACTGTATTTGCATTTTAAAAACAAAAAAGAGATATTTGAATTGATCGTATCGGATTTTAGGGAAAAACTCACCCAAATTATTATGGAGGCAATGGAAACCGATACGTCTAAAGACACGAGCAGTGAAAAAAAAATCGATGAAATAACCGCCTATGATTTTATCAAACAGAAAAATTATCGCGTATTCAAGATGGTCAAGGAAAACAAAGACCTTCTTCTCATTCTGCTCAGAGAAGCTTCGGCGCTTGAATTTGATTTTTACCAGTTTTTAAAAATCAGCATCGAAACCTCACTTGGCCTGGTCATTACTGAACAACGTGTTTTTCAAAGACTGGGGTTGATAAAAGATCTGGAGCCCCGTTATACCTCCCAGCTTATTGTCGGAAGCATGCTAATGACCCTGTTTTATGAAATCATCGAGGGGGACGGTGAAGATATTGATTGTCTTGCGGAAGCGATAACGAAACTGCAATTTTACGGCTTTGGAAAATTACCATAAAAGTAACACACTCACGCCATATCTACTACAATCATTTGTTTTTTCAATTAATTATGAGTAAGTAATGTGCCTTGCCGATTAGGGATCTCTTTTCAAAACAAACGAAATAATATGCATAAAATAATATTTTAGTTTGTAAAATAATATTTTTATAGTTATATAACTACTCTAAATTACTAAATTAAAATTATATTGACATTGAAATTAAAAATACATAAAGTAAATTTATAAAATGCATAAAATAAGTCATTGGGAGGATGGCAATGGAAATTAAGCTTATGGGATTTCCAGCCATTCTTTTTGCAATGGGGCAAATGATACGGATTGCGATTGTGCAGCATAATGAAAAAATTATTTTATGATTTTAGCTGGATAACAATTAGCAAATGGAGGTGTTATATGAAGACAAAGAGGATCGTCAAATCGGCGTGCAGGATGTGCCACGGGATTTGTCAGGTGTTGGTTCATATGGAGGGTGAACGGGTCGTAAAGATTACGGGTGATCCGCAGAGTCCAATCAGCCGCGGGTATTTGTGCCCTAAGGGCGCTGCCGCCCCGGAACTTCTCTATCATCCCGACAGGATACGCCAGCCTTTAAAGCGCGCCGGAAAACGCGGAGAAAACCGATGGGTACCCATATCCTGGGATGAGGCTCTTGAAGAAATAGCAGGCAAGTTCCGGGCCATCAAAGAGGAAAGCGGGGCCGAATATGTCGGGATGACCCAGGGCACCGGGCGGCCCTATGAAAACATCTATAACCGTTTCGCCAATGCCTTCGGCACCCCCAACTTCACCGCTCCTGCCCATATCTGTTATCTTCCCCGCATTATGGTGAGTCTATTCAGTACGGGTTTCCCTCTCATGCCTGTCTGTGATGTGCGACCCCATGAAGGTTCTGCTGCTCCAGCTTGTATCGTTATCTGGGGCTGTAATCTTACAGGCTCTATGGGACATGACTCGGGTGACTGTATGTGCGGAGGCTTACTCTCCCTATCCATAAGAAAGGCCCGTAAGGTGATAGTCATAGACCCGAGAAGGATCAATCCAGCCGAAAAGGCGGATCATTGGCTCCAGTTACGACCGGGAACGGATGGCGCACTCGCTCTTGCCATGATTCATGTGGTCATTTCCGAAAACCTGGTCGATCGGGAATTCATAAATAACTACACGACCGGGTTCAACAGGCTCTCTCAGCATGTTGAAAAATTCACACCGGAATGGGCCGAGCCTATAACCAGAGTGCCTGCCGATGATATTCGTGCGGCAGCGCGTACCTATGCCACCACGAAGCCCGCTTGCATTCAGTGGGGTAATGGGTTGGATCAGAGTGCCTGTAACTTTCAGACAGCCAGGTCCGTCATGATCCTCCGGGCGCTAACCGGTAACCTGGATGTGCCGGGAGGTGATTTTTTCCCCACGTGGCCACGGGAGATGCATCACAAAACCCCGTTTGTGGATATCAATTTTTCCGGGCTGCAATACTGTCCACCGGAGAATATGGAACGTAAGGTTGATAATGGCGTATATCCGCTCATGCCGACGGTACAGCAGCCGGCATTCTGGCGATCCATTGTGACGGGTAATCCGTATAGAATGAGAGCGGTCTGGATAATGAGTTCAAATCCTTTATTAACAGCCACCCATTCTCTTGAGATCGAAGAAGCGCTCAAGAAACTTGAATTCGTCGTTGTATCGGAATTTTTTCTTACGCCTACCGCGCAGTATGCCGATATTATCCTCCCGTCTTCTACCTGGCTTGAGTACGACGAAGCCCATACGTCCGGTGGCAACACGTATGCCATTGTTTCCGAGCGTAAAGTGGCAAAGGTGGGAGACACGAGAAACGATCAGGACGTCATTATCGACCTGGCCCATCGCCTTGGGTTACATGAGGCTTTCCCATGGCGGAACCTCAGGGAATTGAATGAGTGGGCACTGGAAGGTTCCGGGCTGAGCTTCGATGCGTTTCTCGATCAGGGGATTTATATCCCGGAGCAGCGGTATTACAAATACAAGACCGATCCAGGGTTTTTTAACACACCATCCAAAAAGTTTGAAATTTATTCAGAGACCCTATCGTTCATGGGAGTTTCACCGCTGCCTGTTTACAGGGAACCACCTTTGACGCCTGTATCAAAGCCTGATCTGGCTAAGGAATTTCCATTGACACTTATGGCAGGCGTAAAGATGAAAGCGTTCTTCCACAGTGAAGGGAGACAGTTCGCGTCTCTGAGAAAAATGAATCCCGATCCTCTATTAGAAATCCATCCGGACACAGCTACCACGTTAGATATCGGCGAAAACGACTGGGTCTGGATCGAAACCCCGGTTGGGCGTGTGAAGATGCGCGCGAAGTTCTTTGATGGAATTGCGCCGGACGTTGTAAGCGCCCAGCATGCCTGGTGGTTCCCGGAAGAGGATCCACCCGAATATGGATGGAAAAAATCGAGTATTAACCTGCTCTTCGGTGATACGGACTACGATCCGGATACTGGTTCCGAGTCGCTAAGAAATGGACTCTGCAGGGTATATCCAGTCAGTGACAACAGGTGACAGTGACCAGATGCATCGCGATGATCAAGAGATGTTTCAGTATCAAAATTTGGCTATGAAACTTGGATGGCAGCATGGAAAAAGGATGGTACAATGCTTAAAAAAAATGAATAGCTATTTTTTCAGCAAACAATCAATATCAATGACACTTTTTAGATTGCATTTCCCGGAGCGAAAATGATACAGAAAGAAGGAATTCGTGATATGGTTGCTCTGCTTACACCCCTCGTCAAATTTCTGGGAAGTGATCGTGGTTTGATATATGCTCAGGCTGTTCAAATATATGGTACTTCCCGGTTACTATAGGCTCGATGGTAGCGATTGCGATAGGCTTTACCGCTGCCGTGGATGTTGAAGACAAATCATTGGGTTTATAATATGGCCTCATGGAGGTAAAAATGATATTTAGATGGAAATCCAAAGGGGATATTCTTCTCTTCTGTTTGGCGATCATGCTTTTTACCGCCTTCGATGTTTTAGGAGAAGCGCAAATTGCTATTATTGCCAATAAAGACGTACCGGCAGATCACCTTACACCGGAAGCCATTAAAAAAATTTTTTTGGGAGACACCACCAACTGGAACGCAAACGAGGGCATTATCGTTGTTTTATCGAAAGATGAAACCGTTCAAGGAGCATTCATTAAACAATACATCAAGCGCACACCATACCAGTTTGAGAATGTGTGGCGACGGAATCTTTTTACCGGCAAGGGCGCCAGATCCATAAGAATTAGCAACATGGAGGACCTGATCCAATTTGTGGCAACCACAAAAGGCGCCATTGGCTATGTTCCGGCAGATACCAATTTGCCAAGTAATGTGAAAATAATAGGCAAGGAATAGAGGGAGGCATATTAATGAGGACTATGTATTTATATAAAATACTTACATGTTTGATGATATGGTTAATGGTAAACCATCAGGCCGCCCTTGCAGAGGATGTGCAGGTTCACGGATTCATTTCACAAGGATACCTGAAGACGGATCACAACAACTTTCTTGCGGAAACCGATGATGGCAGTTTTCAGTTTAATGAAATGGGGATTAATTTTACCGCCTATCCCACCAGCAGCCTAAAGATCGGATGTCAGTTTTTTGCAATGGATCTGGGAGATGTGGGAAATGACACTATTGTCGTTAACTGGGCGTTTGCAGAATATCATTATCAGAACTGGCTAGGATTCAGGGCGGGACTCATAAAAACACCTTTCGGGCTTTATAATGACACACGGGATTACGATTCTCTCAGGACAGCTATCTTTCTGCCAACCAGTAACTATATTGAATTGCTGAGGGATACGCTCAATACAACCAAAGGAATATTGATTTTTGGCAACGTGCCTTTGGGCCCTGTTGGATCATTGAAATATCAGATCGGGACAACTGGAACTCAAACCTCACCGGAAAGCGGCAGTGCCAAATTCCTCAAGTCAGCAAATGGATTTTCGGAGATATCAGATATAGTAGTCGGGGAAAGAATATACGGATTTCATTTTCAATGGATGACACCCGTTGATGGCCTCAGTTTCGGTATGACCTATGAAACATTCGATTATGGGTTTGACGCGATAAAGCCAACACGTATTGGAGACGTGATCATAGACGTGCCCATCACCTTTAAAGCCCACGAGGCTGACTATCTTGTTTTCTTCGGAGAATACATCTGGAACAATTGGGTTTTTGCGGCTGAAACATACAGGCATACAGAGGATTCAGATGTTTATCATGGAACTAGCGGTGCATTCCTCCAGAGCGCTGATGTGGACACAAGAAAATCATTTTATGTCAAAGTATCCTACCGGTTTACGGACTGGTTAGAAACAGGCTATTATTATTCCAGATTTCAATTGCAGCCTGATACAGATCTTGACACGGAGAAACTGAAGGAACACTGTCTGTCGTTCCGGTTTGATATCAATCCTTACTGGCTTTTTAAACTGGAAGCTCACCTGATGAACGGCGAATTTGGCGTTCAACCGGATAACGACGGTCATATTTACAATGAATGGGTGCTTTACGCAGCTAAAATGTCTTTCAGCTTTTAGTTGGGTAACGTGGAGAATGGAACATAAAAAGGACGAGCTGGGAGTGCTTCCCTGCTCGTATTGGTTCACAAAAAATATTTGAAGGTACAAAAATCACAGGAACGTGGATTTTTATACGCCGATCTGAAACAAATTTTCGATGAATTCAACCTGACCGTTGATGTTGCCTATTTTTATCCCCTCAATTTGTCCTTTCCGAACCATATTCAATATCTCGTATCCCATTAGCGTCCGTCCCGCTGAGTGGAATGATCCAAAACCAAGTCCCGGTTTGACAATCCTTTTTATAAAACGATGGTCCTGTTCAATGATATTATTGAGATGCTTGACTTGTCTCAGTTCGCAATCTTTCGAAAGAATCCCTTCTTCTTTCAAATTATCAACAGCAGGTGGATACGCCGCATTCTTATCGACGTTGATAACTTGCAGAGTTTCTGAGTGAGAAGTCTGCACAGCTTTTTTAAGAAAACGTTTGGCTGCGACCATGTTTTACCAGTAAGGAATTGAATGGCGTTGAAGAAACCAATGCGCTTGCACTTTTTCAAGGGTTTTGCTAAGGAAGAACTCTTCATGTGCTTCGTGGTAAATAATTTTAGCGCTCCTTTGACTTTATGACATTGTGAACATCGAGGACATAAAAATGACCAACGCTGTATTTGAACGCGTCTCATTAGCGGGAATACATTTGAAAAATCGCATTATTCGCTCGGCAACCCATGAAGGCATGGCCGATGACAATGGCTTTCCCACCGAAAAATTGAAAAAACTCTATATCCGGTTGGCAAAAGGAGGCGTTGGCGCCATCATTACCGGTTATGCCGGTGTCCAGGCTGACGGAAAAACATGTTTCGTCAATATGACGATGATCGATCGTGATGACAAAATTCCGGCTTATCTGGAAATAACGGATGCAGTTCATGAATATGAGACGCCCATCATCATGCAGATCGCCCATTGCGGCAGACAGACACGATCAAAAACAACAGGTTTTCCCACAGTGGCGCCTTCGGCCATCCGTGATATGTTTTACAATGAAGACATGCCCAAAGCGCTATCCGAAAATGAGATAAACGAAATTATAAACAATTTCGTGTCTGCCATTGAAAGAGCAAAACAGGCAGGATTCGATGGCGTGCAGCTTCATCTGGCCCACGGATATTTACTGGCCCAGTTTTTATCTTCCTATTCAAACAGACGAAGCGATCGATGGGGCGGCTCAACTGAAAACAAATATAGAATTGTAAGCGAAATTTTTAAACGCGCAAAAGAGAAAATGGGTGACTACCCGGTTCTGGTAAAAATGAATGCCTATGATGGTCGTAAGAAAGGGATGCGGATTGAAGAAGCCGTTCGCATCGCCCGGATGCTCGAACAATCGGGTTGCGCTGCCATTGAAGTTTCATGCGGGTTCATTTCAGATGGATTCTATCTCTTGCGCAGCGAACACCTACCCGCAGAAGCGGTGATGGCATATACCTTCAAATACAAAGATTTTCCAGGATTTGCCAAGGCATTTGCCATACCGATTGCGAAAAATTTTATGACACAGCCCAAACCATTACTGAAATACAATCTGAATGCGGCCATTCAGGTCAAGAACGCCGTGAACATACCGGTTATCGTTGTCGGCGGGATAAACAATATCGATGATATCAATGATATTATCGGCAATACGAAAATAGATTTTGTCTCCATGTGCCGCCCGTTTATTATCGAACCGGACATCGTCGGTAAATTCAAAAAAGGAACGCAGACTCAATCAAAATGCATCATGTGCAACTACTGCGCAATCATACAGGAGGAAAAGCCGTTGAAGTGTTATTACGGGGAATTGCCGAAAGGGGAGCCTGTAGAAATTTGAAGATGCAGGGTCGCATTATTTAGTGTCCGGCCACGACTGCTATTTTCCCCTGACTATATTTCCTGCCAGGAATGTACCTAAAACGCCGATTGATTTAACATCAAGCAGCAATTCAACCGACTGTATGAAAAGAATGCGGCATGTTTGAAATCTCCCTTTGATAGAAACGAAAGGTGAGTCTTATCCCAAAATAGAGACAACTGTCTCAGACTGAAACGAAACTGTTCTTTTATGTATCAGGTTAATAACTATCATTCTCAACCGGTCCGAGCCGTTAATTATAAAACATCATGTTCCGGGCCTTATGATAGCAAAATCAGCCCGGAACACTCATGTGAAGTGGTTATGGGTCAGTGCGATATGCTCGAAATGTTTTCTTTTAACTGGGTGATCTGAAATACCATCCCCAGGCAACGCCCGTTGTCAATACAGGCTTCTGCATCACTTATTTCAATAAAGGTTTTAAGATGCCTGACGTCTTTTTTCAGGTCGACGACCCAGGCGTGATTGTCGTTATCAAAGGATATCTGGATATCCTTGCCACAAACACCCAAATCGGGATACAGCTCATTTATTTTGGAACAGATTTGATTTTTATTAAACATAATAAACTCCTTTCTTTTTCTTTCTTGTCTATAACAACACTACAAGTTTCATGCCAATTTTTGAGAATATAAAAAAGTTGACATTATACTGTTTTAGTCTTAGATAGATAACGTTCAGGTGCGAAGTACGCATAATAGGGAACACCGTTAAAATCGGTGACGGACCCGCCGCTGTGTTCGGGGATGAACGCCGCTCAAACGCCACTTTTCAGTAGACTGGATGGGAAGGCTCGGCAAGTAAAGTGAACCGAAAGTCAGAAGACCTGCCTGAATGATTGCACGCTGTCGAGGAGAGATGCGTGTAACACACAAAGGATAAAAAACGGTTATCCCCGGATCATTTCATCATGATTCGGGGATTTTTTTTTGCCAGGGTGCGAAAAACGCATAATAGGGAACGCCGTTAAAACCGGCGACGGTCCCGCCGCTGTGAATGGGGACGACATCTGCATAAAGCCACTTGATGAACGTGAAGCATCAGGGAAGGCGCAGAGATTAGGATGATCCATGAGCCAGAAGACCTGCCCGGGCAAACAGGTTTCTCATTCCGCGGGTGTTAACGGAATCAGATGCCATTTTAAAGTTAGGGTCAAGTAAGCTGGGTGCAGCCCTTATTCCTGTGTACAGGTATGGAGGGCTATGTTCACGATACCCTTTATGCCTGAAATTAATGTTTAATTTATTTTAGTCAGGAGGGTAACATGAAAACAGGTTTGATTCTTTATGTGGTTGGTGATGAGCCGGAAATGTTTGATGTCAAGGCAGAAGTGCTAAAATCCAAGCTGGCCCTGAATGCCGACCGGGTTGAAATCGTAGCGAGAAGGGAAGGGCATTATGATATCCATGATGCCTGGATGTCTCTGATCGTAAAAGGCATGACCCAAATCAGATGTTTGACCGCCCAGTTTGAGGGTTCGAAAAGCTTGAAGCCAACAGGACGCGAGTTACGGTTATGCTGATAGGAGTAATGCCAGTCAGGTATTCAACGTCATAAACAATAGACTTGACACACGTCATTGAAATTTCTTCACCATGAGCACGAAGGGCCTGTATGAAAAACATCATGCGCTTCGTGCTCTATTAAGTGACCCAATATAGGCTTTTCCCATGGTCATGTGGCTGTTTTTCGAGCCGGATATCAGGGATTGAACGGGTTCAGATTTTCGGCCTGAAAATAAGAATCAAGGAAGGAAGCATGAAAATGTCCCCCAGAAGTGCGAACAGTAATGAAAAGGCTACCAGGACGCCAAAGAACTTCGTGGGTACCATCGTTCCCAAAATGCAGATGATGAACCCCATAAACAGAATCACCGTCGTGATGACGATCGGTTTTCCGACATCTTTGTAGGTCTTCAGAAGTGCCTCTTCCAGAGGCAGGCCAGACTGGACATTTCTCCTGAGCCAGACAATAAAATGGATGGTATCGTCCACGGCAATACCCATGACGATACTCCCGATCATCAGAGTGACGAGATCAAGCGGGATATCCATCCAGCCCATAATGCCGTAAGTCATGATAATAGGTAAAAGGTTGGGTATCATGGCGATGAGTGTCAAAGAAAAACTTCTGCAGACAAAAAGCATCATGACGAAGATCACGATAACCGCTGCAACCAGGCTTCTCAACTGGCTTTCCTTTATTCTGTCCCCCAAGGAAATAAAAAGGGTCTTGTATCCTGTCAGCTCATACCGGAAACCATTTTCCAAACCGTTTTTCATGACATTATCTATAAATAAAAAGATACCTTTGGATACTTCCAGGGTTTTCCATTTTGTCATAAAGGTGATGATTGCCTCGTCTTTTTCCGGACTGACCAGCCGATCGACAATGTCACCCGGTGCCAGTTCATAATAATCTGCAATATCGAGTTCATTACCGGATACCGTATAATCATCCTTGCTGCCATTATTGAAAGCCATATGAATTTCTTTCATGACATCTGCAATTGAAATCGAAGAGGAGAAATAATCTGATCTCTCCATGATTTTTTGCTGGATGTCATCAATCATCATCAGATTTGCAGGCGAGTTGAAAGCACTGGGGTCTGAAAGAGATTTGACACGCATGATCACGGGATTGACACCGCCAAGATTGTTTTCGATAAACCGGTAATCCTGTTTGGTTTTGTTATCCTCAGGGAAATATGCCAGAAGATTGGTTTCGAACCTGATTTTTGCAATGCCCATGATGGAAAACACAACGATAAAGATCCCAATAAACCCTATGGCCTTATGACGATGGATTGAAAATACGCCTATTTTGTCTATCACTCTGTTTAAAACAGGCATCTTTTGCCTGACTTTCTGTATTTCATTTTCTCTGCCTTTCTGTTTGTGGATTCTGTTATGAAATAACAGCACCAGACTGGGCAGAAAAGCCATGGTCAGAAAAAAGGCCGTTATAACACCCGTTGCGGTAAAGATGCCATATATTCGTGTCGGCCGGATCGTTCCTGTGACAAAGGAAAGAAATCCCACAGCCGTTGTAAGAGTGGTAAACAGGCAGGGGACAAAGACATGCTTGATGGTTTGCTTTATCGCTTTTTCCGGATCCTGATTCAATTTTTCATAATCATCCTTGTACTGGACCAGCAAGTGTATGTCATCCGCAATGCAGATGGCGAGGAGCACCACGCCCATGCTGACCGTCACCATATTAAAGGTTTCACCGCAAAAAACAAAAAGTCCGATGCCATAAAGAAAGGTGACAAGAAGATTTACCTGCGCCAGAATGGCAAGGGTGAAATCCTTCAGCAAGAGAAGGATCACGATAAATATCATGATATAGGTGGCAGACCCCAAAATGATGCCCTCTCTCACTCCGATTGCGTTCAAATCGGCTTCCACAACAGGGATGCCTGCCACCCTGAATTCTATCCTGCCATCAATGATTTTCTTTGCAGTTTCAAATATCTTACGGGAGGTGTTTATTTTTTCCTTCTCGGACAACGGATCGAGAAGGACGACAACGGCAGCTGTTTTAGCATCTTCTGAGATCAGGTAATTCTGTATCAGGTGACTCTCTTCTATCCGTTTTCTTCCCTTTTCAAGACCTTCCCGGCTCAAATTCTTTTCAGGAAAGAATTTCATAAAATTGACGGTATCATCACCATTTTCATTCACAGGCGATTCAGCTTCAGTGATGCTGGTTACCCGGTTTACGCCGGATATACCGTTAATCGCTTCGGTCAGATCCCGGATGATCTGAATATTCTTTTTGGTAAACAGATTGTCGCCATGCACAATAACCACTTCCAGCTCATCATTGCCGTATGTGCGCTGGAAATCTTTGTAATGTATCCACTCCGTATTTGTGTCTTCAAAGTAGGCATCAAGATGGTTGTCATGCTTCTGCATGGCTGTATAATACCCTGCCGGCAGGGAGAGGCATAGCACCAGCACGAATATATAATGTTTTCGGGTAACGACAAAACTGGCAAATGAAGCCAAACGGTTTTTAATCATTCTTATACCACATCATCCGGCACAACCATTTTCGCATCCCAGCCGATGATATCAAATACCTTGGGCCCCTTATAATCGGCGGAACACAAGTTGGCATAGTAAGGGCTCATGACGGCACCGTTGATTCCCAGTTCGAGCATTCTTAATCCTGCGCCCAGAAATCCGGGCAAGTTTTGGTTGTTTTTGCACCCTTTAAGGACAAAACGGATAATCCATTTGGGGGACCACCGGAATATGCCGAACACAAGGCGAAGCCCGTTCAAATCATCATCAGTCAGATAGGCAAGCATCCGATCGATATAGAGCACACAGCCGGTTTGTGAAAAAGACGGTGATTTGTTTGTGCCAGGAAGGATGATATCTCCTGTTTTGATGAGACCTTTCAACTGGTTCTCATTGAAATAGCGGGAAATGCTCATGATTGAATGCTCCTCAATATGTCTGCGGCAGCTTTTTTTGAAAGCGCCATAATGGTGAGAGAGGGATTTATGCCGGGCGCATTTGGAAAAATGCTGGAATCCGCTGCAAAAATATTTTTGTAGCCATGAAGGCGAAATTCCGGATCGACCACAGACGTTTTTGGATTCACGCCGATGGCACAGCCTCCCATCAGGTGAAGCCCGATGCCAAAAGAACCGTAGACAACCTCTTTTGCCCCTGTACTTCGAAAGATCTCATTGATAATTTTTTTCCCTTTATCGTATCGTGCCAAATCTTCTTTATTTCTTGTTTTATCGATAATGGTCTTTCCATTCCTTTTGACACGGATGCTGCCAGGAGTGGTGTCCCTTGTACAGACTTCGATGCATGCAAAATGAGATAACTTCTCCATGTAGCGATGATGCGCCTGGCCATAGTTCCCCAGGAGAATGGCAATGGCCGCTGGGCCGGCGTATACGTTTTCCAGCTTGAACCCGTCCTTCCTGAATCCGGCGTCATCGGATTTAAATGCCTGAAATGCACCCAAATGGGCTTTGATTTCCTTGTTATAGATTCCAAAAGCCATGTACTGCGGATGACAGAAGAAATTTTTGCCGATGGCAGGCAATTGTTTATTCATTCCGGACATTAAGAGCAGCCTTGAATTTCCAATTGCACCTGCAGCCAGGACCAGATGTTTCGCACGATACTGGTTTTTGCCTTTCAGACCATTCATACTTTCCACCACTACCTGATCTGCAGAAGGGGATATTTTTACAACTTCCACTTCAGGTATGAGCGTGAGGCCGAGTGTCAGGGCCTCCTTCAGAACGGTTTCAGGTGTACTCTGCTTGCTGCCGATACGGCAACCGTTCAGGCATTCAATACAACAATTTCCTTCCTCATGTTTGCAGTCCTTCTGGGCCCGTCTCAATGGGGCATGGGTGAACCCCAGCTTGTCAAACCCCTGTTTGAAGATGTTGGCATTCTCATTCCGGAAGGCTTCCGAAATAGTTTGAATGGAAATTTCAGACTCTGCTTTTTCATACCAGGGTGCCATATCTGATTCATTGAAGAAATCGACACCTGACTGATCCCGCCAGGAATCAAAGGCGTCATCGTCAAACCGGTCCACAAGCGCCTGATTGACGATGGAGCCGCCACCCACAACTTTTGGACGCAAAAAAGCGATCTGACAATCCTGCCCCAGTTCCATGCCACCTGCCCAGTACAATTGGGATGTCCCATCCAGGTCGTTTCGCGGGTAGGTTTTCCGGGTATAATGTTTGCCTGCTTCAAGCATCAGGCAGTCAATACCTGCCTTGCACAGTTCATGTGCAATGAATGGACCCGATATCCCTGCACCGACAAAAATGACATCGTAAAGATGTGATGGATTTTTATTCAATGACACTCTCCTTTGCATTTGAAAAGACTTCCAACGTTCATAAAAACGAAAAACCCCTGCCACGATAAGTGGCTGCTTTTCCGACAACACTATCATTTTCAACCAGAAGAAGATGGTTAAACCGTTCACACAATTCTCCGGCTTTGGCATGCTGAAAAAATACAGGATCACCGATGCCTATTTTCGGACAATCATGTGGAAGAATCAGAGGGGTTTGAACCTCTCCAGCACCTTCCATTGATATATAGCGCAGCCCATTCGGCATGACCGGCCAAGGGAGCTTGTTGGGGTTCACTTCTCCTGAAGCGATATATCCCCCTCCGTGGCAGGTGACCATTCCAGGTGCAGGAATACGAGTGATCTGCAACGCAAAAAAAGCCGCAGGCACAAACGACACCTCCTTGTAATACCGGAAAAGTCCTGGCGCAAAAAATGCTGAGCCAGCCGAAATTTCCGTAACAGAATGATCTTTTCCGGTCGAATACAGGCTGCCGCTGCCACCGCCATTTACCACCCGGATATCACAACCGGCATTTTTAAGTCTATCCACCACCGCACTTCTGCGGCAGATCAATTCACATGTGGATTGATGTTTGATAAACCTTAGCAGGCTGTTTTTAATTGACTGCCCCGGGACATCATCACTTACGCCAGCAACCTGGGCCTCATATCCCATGACAGACGTGATGCGGACACCTTTCAGATTTGATGCATATTGAGCAAGGGAAAAGGCCTGGTCTGCTGTTCGGACAGGGCTTCTGCGTACGCCCAGATGGGTGGCTTTCCCTAGGGGACGGTAAGACATGTCAATGTCCAGACAGACATCGATCCTGATGCCGGTTGATGTGCCAAATCTGGACAAGATATCCAGATGGTCTTTGCAATCTGCCATTATAGCCAGATACGATGCTTTATCAATTATCTTTGTCAGGAGATCAAGATCAGACAGCTGGACAGACGGGTAGGCGACAATAATATCGTCAAAACCATTGTCAATCAGGAAGGCCGCCTCTTCTACAGTATACGCCAGGATACCTTGATAAATGCGCCCACCTTTTTCAAAGATGCGTTTAATTAAATCAATGGATCGAATCGATTTGGATGCAACCCGTATGGTTTTCCCGGAATTTTTCTGGGAGGAGGCAACATAAGCAATATTTTTGTCAAAAGAGTCCAGATCCACAAAGGCAAGAGGCAGTCTCTGTCCGTTGAACATGTCTCGATATCGGTGATACATTGCATTCCAGTCTGCTTGCCTAAGGCCTCTCCCTTTTTTAATTTTTAATGTTGATATCGATTGATTGGTTTCCTTTTCCATTGATTCTACCCTCTGGGATGATATTTTTTATGAACATTTTTTAACTGCGTTCCGGTCACATGCGTGTAAATCTGGGTAGTTGAAATATCTGAATGGCCCAGCATCATCTGGACAGACCTCAAATCCGCTCCCCCCTCAAGCATATGTGTGGCAAATGAATGTCTGAGTGTGTGGGGCGTTATGTTTTTGCGAATGCCTGCGATCAGGGCGTATTTGTTCAGCAGTTTCCAGAATCCCTGGCGGGTCATGGGGTTTCCGTTTCTGGCGAAAAAAAGATATTTGCTGATATCGTTTTTAAGCAGGCGGGGTCTTGCCTGAATGAGATATGCCTCCACCTTGATTTTGGCATAACTGCCGATGGGGACGATTCTTTCCTTACTGCCTTTTCCGAAAACCCTTACAAAGCCGGCTATGGTATGAATATGATTGAGTTCCAGATGAACAAGCTCCGAGACTCTCAACCCTGCGGCATATAACAATTCAATCATTGCCGCATCCCTCTGACCGCGTAGTTTCAGTGGATCAGGCGCATTCAGGAGTGATGAGATCTCGTCTACAGACAAGACATCCGGAAGATGGAGACCGCTTTTGGGAAGGTCAATAATCCGTGTGGGATCATTTTTGATGATTTTTTCTTTTAACAGATATTTGAAAAAACCTCTTAAAGCCACAAGATGCCGGGCTCTTGAGCGTGCTTCAAGACCGTTCTGTCTCAAGGTGATGATATGCTTTATGATCGCAGGCGTGTCTATGTCTTCGATAATATGAATTTTATTTTGCTTTAAGAAATTGAGAAAATTGCACAGATCGCTGGTATAGGACTCAATCGTGTTTTGAGAGAGTCCCTTTTCAATCATCAGGTGATTGATATATTGATCTGCAAGCGTATCCAATGTGCCCTTCATGAGATATTGAAAATATAGTCCAGGCAGTCCAGAGTGTTCAGCACTTCGGCGCCATCATCTCTTACGACAATCAGATTTTCAAGCCTGACACCGCCCCAGCCAGGAATGTAAATACCAGGTTCTACAGTCACGACCATGCCGGAAAGGAGCGTGTCGTCCTTTATCGGACTCAATCTTGGCGGTTCATGTACAGCCAGTCCCACACCATGGCCCAGTCCATGACCAAAAAAACCTTTGTATCCCATATTTTCGATATGGGTTCTGGCGATGCTGTCTATGTGTTTGCCGCTGACGCCGGATCGAATGTTTTGGATCGCTTTTTCCTGGGCATCTAAAACCGTTTGAAAAACGGTTTTAAATGTGTCATCCGGTTTTCCGATAAATAAGGTCCGGGTGATATCCGAGCAGTATGCGTTTAATATCGCCCCCCAGTCAAACAACAGCTGTGCGCCAGTATTTATTTTTCTATCTCCTGGAATGGCGTGGGGAAGGGCGCTGTTCGGCCCGACAGCAACAATAGAGGGGAACGACAACGATTCCGCGCCAAGGTTTCTGATTATCTGTTCCAGTTTCCAGGCAAGTTGTTTTTCTGTGTCATCAGGCTTGATCTGTTTTTTTATTTCAGTAAAGGCGTTTTCTGAAATAGCGAGAGATCGTCTGATCTGGTCGATTTCAGTTTCATCTTTAATGATTCTCAGATTTTCCAGGATTTGATCTGCCGGAACCATGACAACCGATGACTGATTGGAAATTAATGTTTCTGTCATGGCCTGATGCTGGTAACAGGTGAGACGTTTGCTTTCATAGCCCAATCGTTGAGTGCCAAGGGTGGACAATATATTATTCAATTCTTTGGCAAGACCGGTTTTGTAACAATAGACGTCAAAAAGCGGGGATTCATTTTTTGCCTGTTCAGTAAATCGTGAATCGGTGGCAAATACAAGTTTGTCTTTTGTGATCAAGAGTGCACCTGCTGATTCGTCAAATTGTGAGTCTTCTCCTGTGAAACCACTGAGATATCGTCTGTTTTCATCTGTAAGAATCATCAGCGTATCCATATCGGAATCATGAATTTTTTTTCTTACACGCTCTATCCTTGTTTCCATATGTGTCGTCAATGTTATCTCCTTTAATAAACTATTTAATCCGCCACGCACCTGAAACCCAAGATATTGGATGTAAAGTCAGACTTGAACATAAATCGGGTATACAGCCTGACAGTATTGTCAGATATAAAACTTCCTCCCTTGGCGATATAATACGCTGAATTCTTGTTGCTGAAATAAGGAGGCACACATTCGTTTACAGTCCACTCAAGAACATTTCCAATGGTGTCGCAAATGCCAAGAGCGTTTTCATGGTCAATAAAAGTCTCCACCGATGTTGTGTCGGCAATACCAAGGTTTTCCGTGTTGCATTTTTCATTTTCCCATTCATCTCCCCAGGGAAGAATGTACCCTTTTTCCGTTCTTGCGGCAGCTTCCCACTCAAATTCGGATGGCAGTCGTTTTCCGATCCACGCAGCAAACATATTGGCATCATCAAGACTGATCTGCACAACCGGATGACCTTTTTTGTTGTGAAGATTGCTGCCCGGACCAAACGGCTGATACCAGCAGGCCCCGTTTACTGTTTTTTGTTTATAGGTGGCATTCCATACAGATTTTGTAATTCCGGTTTTTGGGTCAGTTTTTTTCTGAAATTTTCCCGAATAGACATTACCATATCCCCGTTTTTCTGCAGTTGTAATATAGCCTGTTTTATTGACAAAGACCTCGAAAAGCGCATTTGTAACCGGAAATTTGCCAACATAAATTTCCGGGGTGAAAAAAGTTTGTTCCTCAATTTCAGAGGGTTTGGGATGTTTGGTCCCAACAATATATTTTCCTGCAGAAACACGCAAGTACTGGTTATAAAATTTTTCCATTGCCCCAAGATAGCTTTCAAATTGTTCGGATAGTCTTTTTTTGTTTTCCGTATCGCCATCATCATCCAGTTTGAACTCTTCCTGATCATCTTCTATGGGCAAACCGCCTTCTATATCTTCAATCACTTCGTCATCGGCCAGCTCTATTTCTTCGATATCCTCGTCTTCATCGAGTTCAATCACATCAAGGTCCTCATCATCGTCGATTTCAATTTCCTCTATCTCCTCATCCTCATCAATCTCAATTTCCTCGATATCTTCGTCTTCATCGAGTTCGATCACATCAAGGTCCTCATCATCGTCGATTTCAATTTCCTCTATCTCCTCATCCTCGTCGACCTCAATCTCCTCGATATCTTCATCTTCATCGAGTTCGATCACATCA
>Ga0180007_10002246_pt1 | contig 23451 bp, 28 predicted proteins | sample MM_PC_MetaG_FD_121122 | JGI IMG/M metagenome (GOLD analysis project Ga0180007, IMG submission 121122) | Groundwater microbial communities from the Aspo Hard Rock Laboratory (HRL) deep subsurface site, Sweden - MM_PC_MetaG | ecosystem: Environmental > Aquatic > Deep subsurface > Groundwater... | reverse complement strand
GTTTTATTGTATAATCTTAGAATGAGCGTGAAGTTTGAGGATAATAAAACTGGCTTAATGCAAACCGAAGTTGAAACTTTTTTTATTTTAATTCTGATTTATTGAAACTCCGGACAAAGCTTATTTAAAAATACAAAAAACAGTTATTCACAAACTACCCAAAATAACTTCTCTCCCTCTTCTTCAAATCATTATTCGGCTTCTTCATGTTCTTCAATATCTTCCTAAATTCTGGCTTCAGCTCATTCCAAGTCTTAATAATCTTCTTTATCAACTCTGCCTCTTCTTTTTCACCATAATCAACCTCTCTTTCCAGCGAAACAACACTCAGGTCTGCAAAAGTCCCATAGATTTTCTCAATTGCCTTTTTATCCTCAAAACCAATTGACTTTATGTAAGCAAGATACATCCGCGGAGCATTCATCGGATTCAACAGCATTTCAACAAACCCGAGAGAATTAACAATCTTTTCCATCATAACTTTCCGGATCGCTCTCAACAAAGTATCGCTTTCCTTGTCAATCTTGGAAATCTCAAAACATTTGTCAGTCTCATTAAAACTCGGCAAACCATATGTCTTAGCTAACTTTGCATATTCTTTTTTTAATTCATTTAGTTCCATCCTTGACTAAGAAACAACTAGTTTTTAAAATTAATGGAAAAAGAAATTTTGTCAGACTCCGTCAAGACAAATTTTTCTTAAGAAAACACATCATTATATCAAAAATCAATGAAGAATATATCCACCCTTTCTAATTAGTCCATACTTTCTTCTGTTAATTTTTCCTTTAAAAAACTATTTCTCCCTCTCCTCCAACAACTTACCAACAATCCTCGTCATTTCTACAAGAAATTTCTCTGCAAGTTCCTGCCATTCATCAATTTCCTGTCCTTTCATATTCCCCATCTGCCTGTGTGTAATTGCCTTATGCAGCGAATAAAGTTCTTTCATGCCTTTAACATAACCCATCTTCAACATCCCTGCATCTACAAATGTTTCTTTTAATAACTCAGGGATTTGCTCTGGATTCGGAGGCATTTTTCCAGCAGTCATCAACGCAGCCTGTGCACTGTCAACCATTGCCCAATAAGCTCCTTCAATTGCACTCATCTCAGCCATCTTGCTTCTGATTATATGTCCTGGAGCTCGCTGTAAGGCAGCACTGGCAGCTTCTGGTGTCGACCTCATTTTGCCTTTCAAAAGCAAAGCCTTGACTGGATTGAAAAAACCAGCATAATCAATCAATGCCTCTCCATATCTTAAAATATTTATAACAACAGGGTCTCCGTGCAATAAATCTTCCCACCATGTCGTCAACTTAACAGTATTCACATGAAGCTCAGCCCCGTACTTCTGTCTAGAAATTAACTTCCCTAACTCCTCCCGATACCACGCAACCAACTCTAAATCCCATTCAATCGCAGCATCATCAACAATTAAAATAACATCAATATCAGAACCAGCATCTGACCCTCCTTTTACCTGCGACCCAAAAAGTATAGACGCCTTAATAACCTTATCAAACTTTCTATGAACCTTTTCAGCAAAATCCATTGCAATATCTTTTTCAGTTTTCAAAACTCTTTGCTGTGGTGGCAGGGAAACAAATTTCTGATTAGCCACTGCCTTATTCAAGGGAGTTACACTAACAATCTTCTTAATTACTGTTTCAGGAATTTCCTTGACATATTTTTTTCTCGCTTTCCTCACATATCCCTTCCTTTTCTTAACTGCCCTTTTAACTCTTTTTTTAACTTTCTTTTTTGCCATCTTTCCTCTTTTTTATAAGAATTTACTACTTAAGATAAGTAGAAGTTATTTTTAAACTTTGGCTTTACACAATATCTCCGCACGACACAATGTAAACCAAAACTTTTTAACTGGACACCACGATATGTTAAGCAAACCAACAAGACAAAGTTATTACTAATAATTTAGGGATACTATTGAAGTTATTACATTTACCCAACACTGGTTTTAGATTCGCCACGCATTTGTCTCAACATTAACAGTTTTTTAGCAGTACTCCTTGTTATATCTAATTCAGAATTCGGGCTAAAAGATAGAAACCGAAAGATTTATCTATTTTTTTGGGGAATTCTATTTTCGTAAATTCTTAAACCTGTTGCTCTACTCCCAACAACAATATCTAAGTCGCAATCACCATCCATATCCCCTAGACTAATTTCCAAATCATCTAATGTTGCTGGCGAAACCTCTAGCTTATTCATATAAACTAGTTCTAATTCATCCAAGAATCCCCAACTTGTAAAGTAGGTTTTTCTTGTTTCAACTACATTTTGATTCAGGTTAGGTTGATTATGTCGATTACTTGGCGCATTATTACTTGGTGTATCACTACTTTCACATCCACCAAATAACAATGGTAAACTTACAAGACCAACACCGATTGCTCCGTATAAGCTTTTCATTTTTAATCTCCTTGAAAATGGTATTAATACCGCCTTTATAAATCTTTTGTTTCTTTTACTACTTTAAAATTAATATGAATAACACCCGAATTCTGAACTCAAAATCCGAAGGATTTTGCCACGCTGCGTTCTCACTCCAGTTCATTCCGTTCGGGTCATATAACAGCTATTAAGAGGAAATTTGCTCGGCTCGCAAATTTCCCAAATTGATTTTTCTAGGTCGTTCGCCCTCGGCTTACGCTAGGAGTGGATCACTCCAGCTCTGAAAAATCAACTTCTCTTAATCGCGATGCACTATCAGCACAAGGCTCGCCCTCATATTGTCTTGCCACCTCAGCCAACTTAGCACCGGGATTACTATCGCCTTCAATTGCATCTGTTAATTCCTCAAAAATAGACTCACTCAAATCATCTTCTCCTTCCATACTAATTAACCGTTTATGAACTTTAAAAACATCACTCCATCGGCGTCCCGCCTAAACGAGAACCACCTCTTGCTACTTGTCCTCCAAGTTCAGGAGGCAAGCCGCTAAACCCAGCCCCATACATTGAAAAATGCTGTTCAGGCAATGTCTGCCCATAACCTGCAAAATACCCTCCAGAAGATGCATACGCCTGATTCCAGTATGGTGCCATTTTCATTGAGTATATCGGAGAGCCAAAACTTTTCAGGGTTTCAGCAAACGGCGTCCTGGTCCCAAATGCCTGGGGCCCAAACCAAGTCCCTGTTTCAGCAATATGCTTTATCTTTTCAACCTGCTTTCCATATTTCTGAATAATTTCCAGCATCTTTTTTGTAGGCACATTACCCATACCCATCGGCAGTTCTGTATGCTCCATACCAAAATTGTCAGACAAATGAACATGCTTCACAAACGGCGCAACAGTTTTTGTTTCCTTTTCTAAAAGCTTATCATCATACCCATACTTCTTAACCATATTAATATGACCAACATCCCAAGTCACTCCAATCAGTTTCTTAGCCTGCTCCTCTGCCTCAAACTCTGAAAGCCCTTCTTTCTCAACCAACTTCTTCTGCAATTTTTCCCGCGAAGCCTTAACAACATCCCTCAAATCATCTGCCCTGGAGAGACCCATTCCAACCGGAGGATTCTCAACACTAATAATCGGAGCAGTGTCTTTAAATTTTTTATAAGCATTAAACGCAACATTAGAAAAAGTCTCAGAAGATTTGTCCACTGCAAATTTTCTCAAGGGTTTTAATGACTCCGGCGCTTCAATAGAACGCAACACATGCACCCCCTCGATAATTTCACTACCAAACTCCTGCAATTTCATGGGGTCTTCAATTTTAATCAAAGAATTTTTAATTCCCTGGCGATAATCATTTAATTTTTTCAATGTTTCTTTATCCTCGCCTTTCTTTGCTGTGTCATATGCCTGGTTAAACAAATTCTGCAGGTCTTGGTAAGCGTCCCTCAAATACAAATCACCATGTTCAAATTCCTGCAATTGTTTTCCAACAACCTCTTTGTCCTGTTCGCCAAAGATTTTCTCAACAACTTTCATTACAGGTTTCCCTTTTGAATAGTCTGAATAAATTTTCAACCACTGGTTCTCGCTAGCTTTTTGCTTAACCCCCGAATCAAGATCCTTCCCAGATAAAACTTTTTCAATAATTCCAGCGCCATTGTTAGCATGAAAACTCAACTGCTGCAATTGCCTGTACCAAACATCTTTATTTTGTTTATCTATTACTGTTTGAATTGCATTTTTTTGCTGGTCAAAAGTTTCATACTCCCCTTCTTTGCTCTTAAAATAATCTGGCGAGATTGTTTTTGACTGAAACTGCCCGTCATTGCTCACAAACCAAAATTCTTTAATCCTTTCTTTCATTTTTTTCTTTCCAGTTTCAGGGTCAATAACTTCTTCCATAACTTTTGTTTCAGGGTCGGGAAGTCCATTGCTTGAATGAAACGTCACAACTATGTTTCCTTTTGAATCAAGTCTATGAGCTCTTTCTACAGACTGCCACATTTGTCTCTCGGCCTGCTCTCTATGCGACTCATTCCATCCTTGTCTGCTCACACCTGTTGGCTCAATAGTTGGCCCATGGAAAGTTAGATTAACCCCTGTTAATTTCTTCAATCTTTCAATTTCTTTCAAGTGCTGTTCTGGAATTGTCTCAAGCGTTGCAGCTGTAACACCAGAAACCTCAATATTCTTCGCCCCTGTGTTCAGCTTATCAGAAACAGCTTTCAACTGATTTGCAGTCCTGGGGTCTGTAGCAACCCCTAACGACGAAGCAGGAAACCTGTAATTTGGAAAAATTCCTGTAGACAAATCACCAGCGTAATCAGGGTCAAGACCATAATCAGCCCCTGCATAAAAGTTTTCCGAATACCCGACCTCTTCTGCCATGTTAAGAATAATGAGAGAGTTTATTTAAAGTTTTACAATTTAGCAGTTACGTGAAATTTTACTCAGAGGCAGAACCTTAAGATTGAAAATATTCCACGACCTGTTTATGGAACTCATTTGCTGCTTGGCGCGCTTCAGTTTCTCCTTCTTCTATTCTGGCATCTATATTTGGTCTGAAACGTACTTGAACATCCCCATTACGACAAATATCAAAAGCAAGTTTTGAATGTCCTGTCCACCGAGAGCCAATTCTATACCCATCCCCAATTGCCAATCTTTCAAATTCATCATGAACTGCTTTCTGTAAATCATGATAAATTTCCTCTGCACTAACATGAGATGGAAGCATTCCACCAGCTTCTCGCCACATTGCAAGAATTTGTACTACATGTTCCAATTGAATATCCTAAATTTTCATTATCAACCACCACAATTAACATTAATAAATATATCATTCGACTAGCCTACACCATAATGCGCGAAAATTAATTCGTACGGACCTTCCAGGTGATGTAGGAATTAAACTTAACAACACAACTAAGCCTGCCAAGGATACCTTCCTCTTCTCCTTCCTGTTTGTGAATCCTCAATTCTGCCTTCTTCATATTTTTTTCTTTCTCTTTCCGACCCTTCCCTGATTTTACCTTCTATTTGTTGAGCCTCAGGATAACCACTTCCAGTTGCTCCACTACCACCCATTGAAAAGTCCCTTCCAACACTGGCTTCTCTTAACGTAGCTGTCTGCACAACATCAACAGGTTTGTACTGGGGTTCATTAGCATTTCCTCCCATTGCCCTCCCAACATCATACAAATGTCTGCTTTCTGTTTCTTCCTCTTCCTGTGTCTGAACATTCGGAGCAGACGCTTCCAATGTCAGAGGCACACCTGCAGTCCTGACAGAACCACCCAAACCAGCACCTGCAACAGGCTCAACAACCCTTTCAACATCCTCTGCAGACAACGGTATTTCAGAAGAAGTCAATTCCTTAATCTCATCATCTCCCTCATCTTTCTTTTTCTTAATCTCTCTAACTGCCTTTATCTTTAACTTTTTCTCTACCACTTTTTTGATTTTTTTCATTTTTCCTATCAAAAACAGAGGTGAAAGAAATATATAAAGTTAGTCAAAATCAAAATTCATAAAATATAAACTAAACCTTCCAAGGTAACATCTTTAGATTTATCAAAACAATAGCCCTATATTCATCGATTTCTCAACAAATTTTTTGTATACTTGTGTCTTACAATTATTCAAGGCTGAGATAGAATGGCAACAGATTAAACTATTTGATTAAACCAAAATCTACAACCTCACACTCGGCGGAAACGAAGGCATGCCATGTGCTTTCTTGTAAGTATCATATAATTTTCTGCAGCTTAATCTTGCCTTCAAAATCGCCTGATTTCTTATAGCTTTTTCATAATCATTATCCTTTTGTATGCCTGCAGACAAGTCTTTCTTTTTCTCCTTCTTTGAAAAAGCAAACAAAGCAGAAAAAGGATTCACATCTTCATTTTTCTTAGAGTCCTTCTCTTCTCCAACATCCTTCAAAGCAACTTCATCCTCTCCGAGAAACAATTCTATGTCCTCTTTAATCCTTCCCAAACTCTCGTCAGTAGCACCCTCAACCATTTTAAAAACATCTCCAAAATCATCTTCTTCAACCTGTTCTTTCAAAACTTGCAATTCATCCTCATTGAGCGCGAAACTTGTGAAATTAACTTCAACCTTTCCCCTGAATGAATACCCTCCTTTCTGGTCAGACCTCTCAGGGATACTTCTAAACTTAAATTCTATAAGTGCAACAGGCGCGTATTTCCTAACCTTGGCGTGCAAAATACTTTTCGGTAGCTCTCCGCTGGAAACATCGTCCTTTGGGTCATACTTTCCTTTAGCTAACAGCACAAGTTCTAACTTCATCGTATTAAAAGCATTTACAATATTTGCATCAAATCCTGCGTTCTGCTCAAGTTGTCTTGCTGCCTTAAAATACGGCTTTGCCCAGCGAGCATATAGTTTCAAAGAATTAATTTGGTTCCTAAGATAATTTTTTTCTATATCAAACCTTTTCCTTAGTTCTCTTTCTGATTCAACAATCCACCTCCCAAATTCAGAATACCTTTGCTGCAAGATTCTTTTCACGCGGTCATTCAGGTCCAGTTTATCCACGCTTTTCAAAGAATCAGCAACCATAAACGCGTCCAACAATGTAACAAAATCAGACTGCCCTCCGAGAGCCATTGCTTTTATCGAACTATTCTGCCGTTTAATGTCAACATTATCCATCCAAATTTGCTTCATGGAAAGCATTGCTGCATCTCTTTGTCTCTTATTGCTTGACCTCAAATCATCATGCTGCACTAATCTCATCCTAAATTCTTTCAAATCATAAATTATTTGTATAACTGATTTTGTCAACACACCTGCTGTCTGCATCATCTTCATTGCTTCTTCCTGCATTCTCGTGGCTCTGCCTTGCATCTCTGCAAAGTGTCCAGATCCAGCAGAAGAAACAAAATTATCAACTAGCTTTTCAGCACCCCCATAAACCCCGTCAACAAAATCTAAAATCCAGAAATAAACAGGCTCAAGACTTTGCGAAAAAGCATCATATACAAGAGAATGTTTTTCAATCGGAGCTTTCAAACCAATCAATGCAAACGCCCCGCTTGTTGCCTGAACATGAAAAACATCGAGGTAATCCGACTCTCTAAGCTTGGCTTTCTCTGCTGCCTTCAAGTATCCTTCTTGCTTAACTATCTTCTTAACTTCCTCACTAATGTTCTTCCCTGTCTCGTCAGGAACATTCTCGCAATAAACATCAGGGCTTATCGCCGCTATCAGGTTTTTTATATCTACAGCCATTTTCAACTACTTCTTTTACTTACAATCATATTCACAAATAAAACATCAAGGTTTAATAAAGATTTGCTTAGATAAAAATGTTGGTCAGTCTATTAAGCAGGAATAGCATCAATACAGTCAACTGTAACAGGAGATTCTGTACAGATTTCAGTGTTTCCTTGCTCATCTGTCACAACACCTGCAGCTTTTGCAGTTAGAGGTATGCCATCAGTTAAATTTATAATCATAATATTGGTGGTTGCTAGTACAGGAGGTGCAGTTACTCGTCCAGCATTGGCTGTATCATCATCATACTGCACTGCAGTATATACCTCTGCTGCTTCTCCACTAATCAACTTGACCGTTACAATCGCAGTCATATTCGTATCACCACCAGTATTAAACTCGCACTTCATCGGATGAACTTCAACATTAAAACATTTTGTCCTCAGATCAATAGAAGTACCAGTCCTTTCAAAAGCCGGCTTCAAAAATCCCCAAACAAGTGCAACAGCTGCCAGCGCTAAAAGCACAATAAGCACAGTTGCAATAAGATTACTCAAACCTCTTTTTTTCATATTCAGTTAGTATTTAATAAAACAAAAGATTCTTTATAAAGTTTTCTTTTGCCTCTAATCTAAAAGATAAAGAAAAACAACAACCTCAATTAATTCCTCTCCAGATAATTTTTCTTCCAGCGAAGAATCGTGCTGAAAGCCGATTCGTAGCAACCAACCGAGCGCAGCGAGCAATTGTTTTTCCCAAATTACTTATGCAACCACCAAAACTCCATCCCGCCCTTCTTCACCGAATCAAGCCGAACAAAACCAAACCTTTCAAACTGCACAATTTCACCAACTTTCACATTCTTCAAATCTCTTTCCCCAAATCCCTTAATTTCCTTTCCATCTTCCATCAACACTTTCACTTTTGTCAGCTTTTTAGAAACAGGCAACCAATGAATCATCTTCGCATTCAAAGACTCATCAATCTCCTCTGAAACAAACTCCTTGTCTTTGAAGTTAAACAAGTGCATCAACCTATAATTCTTTCCCTTTTCCAATTTATCAACAATATAAAACTCGTCTCCTGTTTTCAATTTTCTCATTCCGCGTTTGTGAGCATCAGGGTGCAAGGGAATTTTCACCTCTTTCTTCCCTGCACCCTTTATTCTAACCTTATTAGAACCATTAACAAAAAAATACCTATTTGCCTTTGCGTCTATAACTTCCCGATTAAAAGCATTAATTGCCTTGAAAAAATCTTCTTTACCCACTTTTTTATCTGTCAAACTAATCCCGACTTCTAAAGCATATTTCAACAACGCCTCTGGTTGATAACCTCTCCTCTTCAAAGCCAGCAATGTAGGAAGGCGAATATCATCCCAGCCATAATACTTCTTCGCCTCAATCTCCTTCCTCATCTGAGTAGAACTAACAGGCATATCCAAAAAGTTAATCCTCCCATGAAACAAGGTCTTCGGAGTCTTCCATCCCAGATATTCATGAATTCTCGCTTGCCTCTTCGCATTGTCCGCATGATCCTTCCCCCTAATCACATGCGTTGCCCCGGTCTCAATATCATCAATCGCAACAGCAAAATTCATCAACGGCCAAACTCTATACTTCTTGCCCTGCCTCGCATGCTTGCTCTCATTAATCCTCATCAACGGAAAATCACGCATCGCCGGGTTCTTATCCATCAAGTCAGTCTTCAACCGCGCCACAACCTCGCCCATCTTATATCTCTTAAACATCTTCTTCCACCTTTCTCTCTGATCTTCCACACCAAGACCACGACACGGACACGCCTTCTTAGCATTAATCAGTTTCTTATACGCCTCAGGATCACAAGAACAAACATAAACCTTGCCCATTTCAAGAAGCTTCTCAAAATACTCATAATACTTCTTCATCTGATCAGACTGAACCAAAACCTTGCTAACTCCCTTGCTAGTCAACCAATCCGCGTCCTTCGGAATCAAATCATACGCCTTTTCATAAATATTATCCGGGTTTGTGTCATCAATCCACAAAATCAACTCCCTGCCATACTTTTTAACAAACAAATGATTCAACCCGAGTGTATAAGCATGCCCTATATGCAACGGCCCAGAAGGCGACGGCTTAAATCTCATCACAACTTTCTTCTCCTTCTCAACAGCAAGCTCAGGCAAATCCTTCTTAACAACCTCCCGTTTCTTAATGAACTTCTTATACTTCTCATACATCTCCTCCCTCTCTTCTTTCGATAAAGAGTTCACATCTCTAATCACCTCATTCAAATCCTTCATCACCCCTTTAATCTCACTCTTCTCAAGCCCATGATTGAACAACTTCGGCAAAACCTTCCCAACAACAGCCTGCCCATGCTCCAAAGCGTTCCGCAGAGCGTAAGCTTTCATCTCTTTTGATAAGTTTGCCACCATGGAAACAAGAAGGAAGTGTGTTATTTAACCCTTACCATCCAAAATATTATAAACCCACATTCTTTTCTCCCCGCGGTGTGCAACTAAAAAAGTGGTGAATAATAACTTATCCAAACTAGTCAAAGACAAACAAATCATTGCAATAATCTGCAATCAATTCGGGGACACTGGCAAAGGAAAATTCGTAGACTACTTCGCATCTCACTGGGCAGACGTCATCGCACGCGGCACAGGCGGCAACAACGCAGGCCATACAATTGTTGTCAACGGAAAAGAAAAAATCTTCCACCTCCTTCCCTCTGGAATTACACAGGATTCAAAAGGCAAAATAAACATTCTAGGCAACGGCATGGCCATAGACATTAAGACATTATGCGAGGAATTAGAAGAACTTGAAAAAGAAAATCTCACATACAACAATTTGATGATTAGCAATCAAGCCCATGTTATCATGCCCTGGCACATTTCCCAGGACAGAGCCAAAAACATGTCTCAAAAAAACGGCGGCATCGGCTCAACAGGCAGAGGAATAGGCCCTTGCTACGCAGACAAAATCGCAAGAAGGGGCATCAAAATCTCAAACCTCTTTGACAAAGAAATATTAGAATATAAAATTAACAAAATAAAACAATTCTACCCAGAACAAAACATTGACTTCCGACAAATCCTCTCAGAGCTTTCACCACACATAAAAAAAATAAAACCTTTCGTAAAAAACACAATCCTAGAAATCCATAAGTTAAAAGAACAAGGCAAAAAGATTTGCATTGAAGGCGCCCAAGGCTTATTCCTCAGCGTAGAACACGGAACTTATCCATACGTCACTTCATCTGACCCAAGCATCAGCGGCACAGCATCAGGCGTTGGCCTCAACCCACAAAACATTGACCTAACATTAGGAATAATCAAATTCCCATTCATGACCCGTGTCGGAGCCGGACCCTTTCCAACAGAACTCGGAGGTAAAAAATCAGAAGACTACTGTGCCGAAGGCCTTGAACACGATGAAAACTATGAAATCAAAACATACATCGGCGATGAAAACAAAAAAGAAAAAATCGTAGAACTAATGAACTCATCAGATGAATTCACCCAAGGCGTCGGAATCAGATTAGCAGCAGGAGAATACGGTGCAACCACAAAAAGACCAAGAAGAACAGGCTGGACAGATGCAGTCCTAGCTCGATACGCTAGAAAAATCAACGGCCCTCATTTCATTCTAACAAAAGTCGACTCTCTTGCCCACGCCAAAAAGTTCGGCATCTGCTACAAATATAAAACCAATGGAGACATCGTAGAATACGAATCCGACCTAAAAACCCTAAATCAAATCACACCAGAAATAAAATATTATGAAGGCTATAGCGACATCTCAAACATCCGCGACTTCAACGATCTCCCACTTGGCTTGAAACAAGCAATTCAAGACTTCGAGGATTTCACAAGTGGAAAGGTGGAAATAATTTCTGTAGGTGCTGACAGAGAAGAAACTATTGTGCGTTAAGTTGTTCTGTTAGAGATAAGTCTAATAACATAAATTATAAGACAGATTACTAGAGAATAGATTAATATTGCCAGAATCCATGCTTCCACTACGTCTGTTAGGACTAGGTAAAGAGCAATCGCACTTAGCAATAAATAAACTATAAAGAATTTTATCAATGGATCGACAAAAGATTTATTTTTAATTGAAAATGCTAATAAGATGAGGAGTACTGCTAATCCTCCAAGAGCAAATCTTAAAACTTCTTCTCCTAGAACATCTATGAAATCCCTTATAATTGTCTCACTTAGAATAAATCCTGCAATAATCAATAAGAGAGTTACAATAAAATTTTTATCTGCCGATTCCATACAAAAATAGGGGTTGGTTTCTTATTATAATTTATTGCGATAAAAGATGACTTTCTAACCATCCATCCGCTCAATCTTATCCTCAAGAACCTGCAACTTATACTCCAAATCATCTATCTTGCTTTTCAAACCCTGCAGCTCAGTTGTATCAACTCCCGAACTAGTCGCACCTGCATTAGAAGAAGCCCCAACGCCAGCCAAAGAATCCAAAAAACCCAAGGCACCTGCGCCAGTATCTGAACTTACAGAACTTGCAGCAGAACCAGATTCAGTTGTACCCAAATCCATGTATCCATCATCACTTGTTTGAGAAACCTGTTGCTGCTCAATCTCCTGCGCCTTTTTCAGCAAACCGCGCTTCTCCAAATCAGTCAAATCCAAAACTTCTTCCTCTTTTTTGAATATAGGCATGTTCTACACAACACAAACATTTATTTAAAATTAACGTCTTATTACAATATGCTAGAAAGACAAGAGTATATTACTTCTTTAAGGAGAAGAGACCAAAGAGATAGCATTTATACGTTGAGGATAATTGGGCAAACATTAAGGCGCACGCCGGGAGTCTATCAAGACCACTTTGTTCAGGTTGGCCAAACAGTTTACAGATTTTCAAAACAAAGTCGGGGTTTTCTCAGAAAACTGATTGAAAACGATTTAGTGAAAGAAGGCCGCATTGACAGAACTGGAAAAACCGTGATAGATGTTTAACAAAAATAGTTAACAATATGCAAAACACACAAGGGAAATCAATTATAATTTTCTTAATATGAATTTTACAGGACTTGTCATTATGGCTCGAGTATTATTACATGCCCTTATCTTCAGTTAATTTTTCTTATTGATATTAAGGGTTGTATCAAATGTATCTATCCTGTACAAAAAATAATTGACAGCAACCTTTAAAAACCAATTTTCTCTCATCTCCTCATGGCAAAAGTAAGAATTAAATTAAACAGCATAGATATAAAATCTATTAACTCAGTCATAAAATCAATTCATGAAATTACAAATCGTGCCGGAGTAGTCATGCGCGGTCCCATACCCTTGCCAACACGAAAACTCAAGGTCACAACAAGAAAATCACCGTGCGGCGACGGCACAGCAACTTTTGACCGCTTTGAAATGCGCGTACACCGGCGCATCATCGACATCCCTGCAGAAGACCGGGTTCTCCATCCAATAATGAAATTACAGATTCCAAGAAGCGTTCAAATCAAAATAGAGATGAAAGATTAATTCTTTGATTTGAACGCCAGCGATTTTCCTAATCGTGCAGCGTGCAGATTAAAATAGAGATGAAAGATTAAACAGGTTCTAAAGTTCTTGAATTAACTTTAACAACCTTGCAACAAGCTACTTCCAACCTATTAACTCCTTTTGATATATCAAACGCACGAGAATCGTCTCCTAAATAAACTCCATACATAATATCGCATCCGAATTCATTGTGACAGGATTTCCCAACAGATGCTCCAACAGAAGTGTGGCACTCAGTGGCAACGCGCCCTATTTGACGATACGCCTCCTTCATTTCTTCGCCACTTCTAAAACCCGGAGCAAGAAAAATCTTCACGATATGGGCATAATTTAAAATCAAGAAATCGTTAAATTTGCTATTCTCATGGCAAGACCGCGGGGTATCAAACCCCAAAAAGAAAATGAAAGACTAACTTCTTCTCTCGTCCCCATCCCTCCTTTCTTCATCGCGTCTCGAATGATTATTCACATAATCAGCAAAAGCTCCTAAACCAAAGACACTCAATCCTCCTATAAACCCTGCTCCCAGAGAAACAGTAACCATTGAAATCCTCTCGGTTCCATTTATTTCCTCTCCAGTGTATTTATTTACACACAACTCTCTGTGGCTACAGCCATAAACTCCAAAACCAACAGAGACACTTATAACCGTCATCATGCTGTAAAATACAACTCTTTCCAAGAAACTCATAGCCATAATTTTCCCTAAACTAATTTTATTAAATACTTTACTATTGATTTGGCTTTGTTGAAAAAGTCGAAATCTCCCGAGTTATCTTGCAACAGATTACCAAATCTTCTGAGCGGTAGCGAAGAAGATTTGGAGTAACAGGGTGTGGTGGGCGAGCGTGTTACGCGAGACATTTTTGGGGTGGGTTAATTCATTACGAGCGTGGCCGCGAGTTGGGAATGCGAACAGCGATAAAAAAGATTTTCAACAAAGCCTATCAATTTAACAATTGCTTTCACCTCCCATAATTAATTTAAAGGCTCTCTCCGACTAACTAAAAAGATGGTAAACATAATTGACCCGAGAGTAACTGTTGCAGGTTATGGTCCAACTTTAACCCTGCCAAGTGGCAGAGTCCTCACTCCAGACGAGCTTGTTCGTGCAGCTGCCCGCATAACTTTCAAAGGAATGGATGCTTTTGAAAAAGCACTTGAAGAAGAGGAAAGTGAAAAAGTCTTAAAAGGTATAATCAGCTCTGCAGGCCGCGGCCACGCATCAATGGGAACCACCCCTGGCTTATGGTATATCTTGGGAGGAACTTGTTCTAAATTCGTTGACTCAATGTTCACAAGCGCAAGATTCGGAAGCTTTATCGTACCGTCTGGAAGAAGAACTGACACAGCAGAAGAAGATATCGTTGTCCCAAGAACCATTGCAGAAAACACAGAAGCGCTGGGAAGTTACATGCCTGACTCTAAAGCAAATATTGCAGCATACCACGAATTCCAAAAAAGGGGCGTGCCAAAACAACAGGCAGCAAAAATCGTCCAGTACGGCCACGAAGGCGGCGGCTTTATGTTCATGCCCCTGGAAACAGTGGTTGGCTTTGCAAAAGACGCCCAAGACAATGAATTCTTCCCTGCTGAAGGAAAAAAAGTTATTGCCCAACTAGAAAACTTTTTTCATGAAAATGGAATGGGGAAAATCTACGAAGCAAGAAAAGCAGCTCCCCGTTCTGGTTGCCCAAACCCTTGCATTTTCCACAACAGAGTAAATTTTGCTCAGGAATTAATGGACAGAAACGAACAAAACATTCTCCACAAACCTGTACTTCTCCATCACTTTAATCTTTATAGCGAGGAAAGAGATGATAGGATATCAGAATGGATAGAAGAAAGAGACAGAGTTTTATCCTCTCCAGAATCAATAAAAGCAGAATGGCCTGACCTGCTCAGAAAATTAGAACACCTTGTTGGTGACTTCAACAACACTAACGGAGCTGTAACAGGTGCAAACACACCCTGGAGAATTTGGGGAGAAGTAAAAAGGCACCGCACTTTACTGCAAACAGCAGAATCCATTTATCATGCAATAGACAGAGCTTCTGAATCAATAAAAAAATGGGGTTCTCATCCTTACACTGACTTAACTGCAGTACGGGAAGTTTTTACTCCAGTTGTTTCCCTTCCAGGAGAAATTGAAACAAATCCTCAAAATTTATCATTGTGGTTGGAAAGATTCACTGATTCAATAAAAGCTTATGAAAAACTAGTGGAATGTGGAATCCCTAAAAGTGATGCGATTGCAGTCATACCTCGCGGCCTAAAATTCGGAGTTGTAAAAACCTACGACCTTTACAATCGTTTAACAGGATATGCCTCCTTGCGCCTTTGCTCCACAGCAGAACCTGAAATCCAAGCTATAACTAGAGCAGAAATGAACCTTATTTCTCAAGCCGACAGAACAAGTCTGATTGAAAAACTTGTAACTCCTAAATGCTGTTATGTTGGCTTTTGCCCAGAACCTGAATTCTGCGGAACAATAGTCGAACAAGTTCCATTTTACGATGCAGAGAGGCATTCTGAAATGAATAGCCAAAGAGCCCAACAAATCAGGGGGCGTTTGTCACAATCTTAAAATGTACAAAAGAGGCCATCGATACAAGGGAGTATTCGTAACTTTCGAAGGAGGAGAAGGTAGTGGTAAAGGCATTCAGATATCTCTTCTAAAAAACTGTCTATCTAACCAAGGTTACATCATCTCAAAAGGGAGATGCTCTGGAGGCACTCCAATCGGAGAGCGAATCAGAAACATTCTCCAAAACCCAAAAGTAGAACCCTTAGCTCCAAGAACAGAACTTCTTCTCTACATGGCCTCACGAGCACAATCAACAGAAGAGATAGTCATCCCAACCCTTAAAGAAGGAGGCATCTGCATATATGACAGATTCGGAGAATCGTCTAGAGCTTACCAAGGAGGAGGTCTCGGACTCAATAGGGCTGTGATAGATTTTATACAAGACTTTGCAACAGAAAGCATAATACCCGACCTAACATTTTTCATTGACCTTGCCTCAAAAACCGGACTTGAAAGAATGACAACAAATGAGTTCGGGCAACCAGACAAAATAGAATCTCGTCCATTATCATACCATAAAAGAGTAAGACGCTGTTATCTTCAAATGGCTCAAGCTGAACCAGACAGAATAAAAGTCATCCCTTACCAATCTAGCAATCCACATAAAATGCATCAACAAATCCGACAAGAAGTAGATAATTTCATCAAACACTTCAAACTCCGGGAGAAATTGCTTAGGAGGTAAGAATCCTAAAACTTGATTGCGAGGAAGGTTATTGCGACGTGCTTGGAGAGAGAGGTTACAAAAATGTAACACTTCGTAGAAATGTTCGTTTTAAAAAATCACCCAACCCCAATCAACCCAGGATTCACCAACAAAACAATTCCTAGAATTATCATTATTAAACCGCCAATGAATTTTATCAAACCCATTGTTTGTTTCTTTATCGTCTTGCCATTAAAAGTGTAACCTAAAACAGTCATTATTACAAATAAAGGAAGAACATAAATAAGCCCATATAACAAAAGATAGAGATAATGTCCAAGTCCAGAACCCAAGCCCATTCCAGAAAGAATGCCTGTGTAAATTATAGGAAATCCTGCAGTACATGGCAGTTCAACTAGTGATGCGAATATGGCAAGAACAATAGAGGCTCCGATTAATGTTGGGATTGAACCAGTTTTAATTAACTTGGAAACTCCGGCAATTCTTTTTTTCAACGGACCAACATGTTTGTCCTGGACCATTAAAGTAATTCCTTTCCTGTAGAAGAATAATTCCTTGCAATTAATAAATCCAGCAATGAGGGCGATAACAGCGATTCCTATCCTAAGCGGATCAATAAGACCAATATACCTAAAGATATTTAGCCAAGCAGCCATAAATAGAAAATAAAAAAGAAAAACAACTGCAATGAAAGTGTAACCAACAGCATAAATTCTTTTTCTTTCATGTGATTCTGTTAGCAATAGGCTGACTAAGAGTGTTAAGATAAACAAATTGCAAGGGTTGAATCCATCAATAATCGCAACAAGAAATGTGAAAACAGGTAGTGGGAGAGACAACCCGACCTCTTGCAAATAATCAGGAGAAATTTTCTGAGCTAGGAAATAAAAGACTATTAGGACTACGATTGCTATTCCCAACACCACCAATTTTTTCAATTTTTCTTTCATTGTTCAGCCATAAACTTATCAAGATAATTCTCATAATCTAACTTTGATTTCTCTCCAACATAATAATCACAACCAAAAACAAAAGTGGGAGTATATTTGATATTTATTCCAAAAGATTCCATCTGAGCAAAATCTTCTGTCTTAGAGATATCAATAATTAGAGGGGTAACTCCTTTTGCTTCGCAAGCTGACAAAAAGGTTGGCTTTGTTAATTCACAAACATGGCAATATTTTGATTCCATCATAATAACTTTATCCACTAAACCACGAGATTCACATTGTTGATGTGTAAAAGTTCCATCATTAGAGAGAGTTATAATCTCTGCATCTTTATCACTCCCTTTAAAGGCCACAGCTAACACCAGAACTATCACCAAAACTACAACCCCCCAGATTATTTTTTTACTATTTTTCATTTTTCTATCTTAATCGCCTTCCCATTTATTAAAGCATCTGAGATTTTTTTATGGGCTGACTTCAAAATCCTAGATAAAGTTGATTGAGAAACTTGCATTTTCTTTCCAGCTTCTTCCTGGGATATTTTATTATAATCAATCAAGCGAACTGCTTCAAATTCAGGCATAGTTAAAACTGTTTCTTCTAATTCAGTTAATCTTATTCCCGCTGGTTTAAAGTATGAAGAGTTCGGTCGACCTCGAACTCTTCTCCTTTTACATGGTCTTGGCATTTTCTATAATATAAACGCAAAAGACTTTTTATTTACTTTTTGGTTCAACATCTAAATGGCCAAAAGTAAATTAGAGAATTTGGAGAATTCTCTTTATTCTTTCTCTTCTGAGAATCTCCTTCCAAATCCTCTGCCACAGCCTCTACCTCTACCAAGTCCTTGTCCGACTGGTTTTGCTCCCTTGCATTTCCCCATTTGTCTTCCAGTTTTTGGACCATCTCCTTCTGGTCCTGTTCCGTCTTTATTCGGCATTTTGTTTTTCCTCCTGTATTTAGTTATGAATAGGTATTCATAATGTTATTTAAATGTTTCGTTTTGCATAAATATGCAAAATAAATGAAGAAATGTACAGAACAAAATCTTTTTAATCTGTGTTCTTTAACAGTATTTATAGGCCAGCGTGGCGGAGTGGTTAACGCGTATGCTTGGAGAGCATATTTCCTCACGGAAGCACAGGTTCGAATCCTGTCGCTGGCGTTTTAGGATTTCACCTAGTAAAATCCTATTTCCATCTTAACATGATAAAAACCTAAGGTTCGACGAGCTTTGAGATTCTGGCTAATATCTATCAACTCCAGAAGTTCAAAGCGAGCACTGTCATTGGCGTATTTGCTTCCTATTTGCTTCCTTGAAGAAATAAACTTAAATAATTGAAGCCCTTTCTTTAAAGATGAAAAACAAAGAAAAAGGTTTCACATCATTAGAACTTTTAGTCTGTGTCGGAATAGTGACTGTCCTAGCCGCTATCTTTCTGCCAGTCCTTTCCTCATCCAGAAATCATTCTAAAAAAGCTCTCTGCAAAAGCAACCTAAGACAATTGGCCTTTGGTGTTCAAAATCAACTCCAAGATGGATCCAGTTACCCTCAAGTCTCTGAGTTCCCCTCCCTCGGACCAGAGCCAGTAGAATCTTCTAAACCCCTTTTCGCACAGGATATCTTCCAAGGAAACCTAGGTTATACAGAAAAATTATTCAAATGCCCGAATGATGTTCCTTCTTTTTCTGAAAGAGAATCTCCCAACACAGGTAGGAGCTATTTCGATTCCGAGCATTCCAGCTATCTTTGGACTAATTGGTGGGTTGAGCCCTGGGGGGGCAAAGCCTTTTGGATTGAGTACGAACCTTTTCACGGAAAGAAAAGAATGAGATCTCCGTATGTTGAGCGTTGAGTTCAAAAACCCTCCCCTCTTCCCAATACTCTTCTACAAGTTCCATTTAGTTCCATCCATAATTATATATACAAACCAAAACAAGCACTGGGATGAAAATATGGCAGGATCTGCCAAATCATTCGATTTCAAATATGTTCAATCAAATGAAAGGAGGCAACAAAAAATGAAAAAAACAAAGAATATAGTTTTTACTTTGAGTTTAGTTATTTTGTTAGCTATTGGAACTTTTGCACCATTATCTAGCGGACTAGTGCCTACCAAAACTTTATCAGAAACTGCACAAAAAGATTCTAACAGGATTGTTTTGACATCAGATACATCAAATGAAATAGAAACTGCACAAAAAGAATTTAATAGGATTGTTTTGACATCAGATACATCAAATGAAATAGAAACTGCACAAAAAGAATTTAATAGGATTGTTTTGACATCAGATACATCAAATGAAATAGAAACTGCACAAAAAGAATCCGATAAAGTATCAGCAAACCCACAAAAGAGTTCTAAAGGGATTAAAGCCCAAACAGTTGAAGATTCTTTTGACAAGATCATACCGTTAGTTGATAAAGGAGATATGAATAAAGATGGTATTGTGAATGCTTACGACATTGATATCTTTCTTGAAGTATACAACTTTCCGTATTTCTTTCAAAAATATCGCCCAGATCTTTTCGAGCTAGCAGATATGAATAGTGATAAGGTTATGAACAGTAAAGACATTAATCTTTTCATAAACGCTATCTCTAACGCTTAAATCAAAATTTAATTTTTATTTTTCTTCAATATTTTTTGATAAGGCGCCATTTCCATCAAGGGGATCCTAAACGTAAAAATAGAATTCAAAATAAACAAGATAGTTCCTTCAATTATTGCAACAAAAACCCTTGATAAAAAATAATAAATTCCCAACACTGAAACAAAAACCCACATCAACAACAGCGTTAAGAACAAACCTAAAATCCCGAACGTCAAGAATAGAATATATCCCTTTATAACTTTTGTCTCAGTCCCCCGAAAACCCCAGTTTCTGTTTATAAAATAATTAATCGTTGTAGAAGCCGTATAAGACATCCCAACAGAAATTAAATAAAACAACCCCAAAACCTCTGTTAAAAATCCTAAAATCAACAAATCCAATATCAGCGTACTGCTGCTTGATACAATATACCTAAAAAACCTAGTTAGAACTGCAGGATCCTTTCCTCCGAGGGAAGTGAAATAATTAAAAAAATTCCCAATTTTTATAATTGCATAACCCATTGTATTAATAAAGAGAGGATTTACTTTAAATTTCTTGCGTACAACAAACATTATTAATAACAAATCTGTTCCGCGGGTTTATTGAACGCGTTATGGTATCTGTTAAAGAGTTTAGTTTACGCTCTAAAATGGTGTGGAATCATGAGTTTATTCATGATTCCATCATGTTCCCAGAGTCGCTAAAGCGACCAAATTTAAAATTTCATTTTTTGCCCACCCGAGATAGGAGAAAAAAGCCTGCGTCCTACGGACAGATAACTGAAACAAGTTTCAGAGAAAAACTTCTTTTACCCGACCGACGAGAAAACCAACAAAATGCTTCGCACTTTGCATAACAAAGGGTAAAAGGTTTCACTTCGTTACACTCAAATTTTTCATTTAATTTGAGGGGTTCTTAGTCCTTCGGACAGATAGTCGGCTCACGCCGAGATTAATTCTTTTACAGAACTTAGTCCTTCATCAAGGTCTTTCTTTAATCTATCTATGTTTTCTCTGATATAAGAACTAGCATTGTCTATCTGAGTCAATTTTGTTTGGATATTTTTAAAATCAGATAGTTTAGTTTGTAATTCTTCAACTACTTTTTGAATTTTGTCAATAGGAATTTCTTGTTTAGACTCACCATTCTTCTCAACAAATAATCTCGCAACTCTTAACGAAAAGTAAAGCCCATAATCGTCAAAAGAAGTTACAATATAATTATTAGTAATTTTCATTGGCTTCAAAGCTGATGGAATTTGAGATTGAGATTTAAATAAAAATATACCATATTTAGCACTTCTATTCTCTATTGCATCATTTATTTCGTCAATAGTTTTTTTATGAGAATAAGAAGAACTATCCTTGCATTCAATAACAATTCTCTTTTTTTCATCGCCATTAATATCTACAATTAAATCGCCAATTTTGTTTGTTCTCCCAAGACATTCTCCACAAGCATTAACTTTATCTTCATATTCAGATAAGAAATCTTGTGCCTGTTCAAGAACAATTTCTTCAAAATTAGCTCCCTTCAAGGAAGTTTTTTCAATTATTTCTTCTTTAGATTTTTCCTTTAATACTTCATCTCTTAATTCCTGTATTTTACCTAAAATTTCATCTTTTAGCTTTTTAATTGGGGAGCTTTCCTCAAAGGGATTAAGTAATTCCCCAATCTTGCCCTTCTTTTTGTCAAAATAATCTTCAAACAATAATCTCATTTTACCAAGAGAACTTTGGTTATTCTCTACATCTAATTGTTTTTCTATCATCCCTTGAATATCTTTAGACTGATTTTCAGAATCTCTTAACAATTCCTTAAAACCCTTCTCAAAATTTGTCCAAATATCCTTTGCTTGATTTTCAGAAGTTCTTAGAAGGGTGTTAGATTGAGATTCAGAAGCTTTAAGCAAATCTCTAAACTCTTTCTCTAAATTATTCTTGATATCTTTTGATTGAATCTCTGAATTTTTTAAAAGTTCTCTGAATTCTCTTTCAAGAGCATTTCTAATGTCTTTAGATTGAGATTCAGAATTCTTTAGAAGTTCTTTAAATTCTTTTTCAATATAATCTACATTTTCAGCAAGATAAAGATTCTTCAATCCTATTGCCCCTATTATTATCGCTTTTTTGATGAAATCTTCTCTTTTATTTTCTGCAATATCTCTAAGTATTTTTGAGGTGTTCGCATCATCAATAACAATGTTCTTAATAGTTACTGTATTTTCTTCAAATTCTATATTATTATCCATAAAAAATTATTGAAAGCAGACTTTAAAAACACTTCTTTTAGAAAAAGAAGCAAAATAAGAACCCCTCATTTTCTTTTTTAGAAAAAAAGAAACAAAAAAGGGCAGGCTTTTTTCTCTAATATTTTGGTCGTCGGAACCATCCTCCTCCCCCACCCTGAAAGAAAAATTAAAACTCACGAGGTCGCTTTTTGCTCCACTCGTGCCTCACTTCGTTCGGTCAAGCAACAGCAAATTAAGAGGTAATTTCTTTTTGCTTCGCAAATTTTCTTTTTGAAAAACAGAAATTAACCCAAATGTCAATCCATCTCTCAAAAATTTCTCAGCTCGTCACTTCGTTCCAGAGGATAAATTTTTGGAGGGATTGCCACTTCTCTTAATCGCGATGTTCAATTCGGGGCTCGCCTCCACAGAGGTTAAAACCGAAAATTCTAATGTTGTTATCTTCGTTAACTTCATATTTCAACTAATTTTCTATTCCGGATGGAGCCGTTCTTTTGAGCGTGTGTCTTATCCAGAAATAAGGTTACCTCAATAAAAAAGATAAGACCTGAAGACTAAAAAACAAAAAGGTTTATAAAAGAGATATATCAATCCACTTAGTATAATGTGAATATGAAAATGAACAACAAACATTTATCATTTGAAGAATTAAAAGAAAGTGGCTTACGTTTTGATCCGCAAGGTTGGGGAGTTGAATTAATTTTAGGAGTGGTTATTAGAGCTTATAGTGAACCTATAACAGATAAAACACCACGTGATGAACATGGATCATATCCAAAAGATCTTGTTGAAATTGGAGAAGAGGGTATTGAATATCACACTTTAGTTGAAAGGCTTGAATTGTTATCTACTCAAACAGGAAAGAAATATTCCAGAAGTGATATTGATGATAAAATATATAACGGAATGATGGCAGAGCCAAATGAATCTTCTTTAGTAGCTGTTGGTAGAGTTGTTCCTGGATTAATGCATGCGGGCGAACAAGACCATAATGGTTTTGTTAAATATAGTACATTAATTGAGCACTTAAACCAACATCAGGAAATTATGGAAGATTTAGAATCTATAGGTTGTGACATCCTCCCAGCCCTAAAGGGTTGACGCGAAGCGTCAATTCCTCACTCTTCGTTCGGAACTGGGCGTCCTTTCGTTTTACGCGTGGTGCATCTGTTGATTTTCGACGTAATCATAAGC
>Ga0180007_10002245_pt1 | contig 23466 bp, 14 predicted proteins | sample MM_PC_MetaG_FD_121122 | JGI IMG/M metagenome (GOLD analysis project Ga0180007, IMG submission 121122) | Groundwater microbial communities from the Aspo Hard Rock Laboratory (HRL) deep subsurface site, Sweden - MM_PC_MetaG | ecosystem: Environmental > Aquatic > Deep subsurface > Groundwater... | reverse complement strand
AGAGACCGGTGCAATTGTCACAACACCACCTTCAGCAAAGGCATTATTGCCTGAAAATGTTGACAGCACAAGCGGAACAGTATTTTGCAATGATTCCTGTAGAGTTGCCATGCTCCGTGTAGGATCTGAAAAACAAATTCACGAATATAAATGTGGAGCAGATCCCGAAGAATGTCCACATTCTGGCACGTGTCCCCAATACCGTTATATCCCATTTGACAGCGGATTATTCCAACAAATACCATATGAAACTGAGCAGATAAAGCAGGCTCATGATATTCGCAAGAATTGTGAACGGCCTTTTAACCTCCTCAAAAATCAAACCGGTCTGGAAACTATTCGAGTGCGAAGCCAGTATGCGACTATGGCTAGATGTACTCTGAGCAGTATTGCTGTCCTGCTAATCAAAATGGCAGGTACAAGAAAAAAGAAAAAGATAATCAGACCGCAACAATTGTCCTTGCTAGACAATTGTTACTTAAAATAAAAAACTAATTGATATCATATAATTACAAAAACTAACATACTCAAAAACGCTCTTTTTTATTGCTATCGAGTGCCAACTTATCAACAAAAAACATAGCTGCCCACACAAGAGGGATTTTAAAGCTAAAAAAACTGGATAAGATAAGCTTGGGCAACTACCGACACTAACGAGAAGCTGAAAAAAACGTCAAAATAACATCAAGGGTATTTGAAAAGTAGTTTAGGTTGACTACTTTTCAACACCTTTCATATCTCCTGGCACAGGAAAAATATTTCTCAAGCCCCATATCCATAAAACGTCTGTTGGCCACACTGGTCAACGGGTCATAGAGAGAAAGAAAGCGTGTCTGCTCATAGAGTCTGACATTCTCCATGGCAATTCCAACCTGATTACCGATGGCTGAAAGGAGGATGATATTCTCTTCGGTCATCCCGGAAAAATCAGGCGAGGTGTAGAGACAGAGGACTCCCATCACCTTTTCCTTGGCCTTCAGGGGAATGATGACCGCACCATTTCCTTTTGTTATATCCGTTCCGCTTCCTTCAATTTCCGCCCTGCCAAGAATAACAATTTCGCCGCTGTGGACCACTTGCCCGCAAAGACACTCATCAATGTGCATAATTTCATGGCAACCAAGGCAGTTATCCATCACTCCGATCTGAGAAACGAGCTGCATCTCATCGTCAATAACGACAAAGGCCCCTCCCTGGCGCTCAAAGTTAAAAATCTCAATTTTGGTCACGACATCCAGGACCTCATTGAGCAGCTCTGACATTTCAAGGGTCCGACTGATCTTGGAAGAAACCGAATACAAGGCCGACAATTCAATATTGATCAACTCAAGATTCATCTTCTGACGTTTGATCTCTGTTTCGGCCAGCGTACGTTCAGTGATGTCCTGGAGCATGAGGACAAAACCGACAAGCTTCCGTTCTGGATCCCATATCCCAGTGACCAGGGCCTTGATAAAACGGGCCCCATTTTCTCCTTCCTTGACAAAAGAAAATTCATGTCGTTTTCTCGCTTGAATCATCTCCACAAGTTTACCAAAACGTACAGCAAGAATCCCATTATTTTTATGCACTTCCCTGATATCACGACCAATCACCTCAGTAGCAGAAAGCCCCAAAATCTTTTCGGCCGCCGGATTAAAATAGACAATTTGATAGGTTAGATCTGCAGCAATCATCCCCATATCCACAGAGGAATGGAGAATATTGTCGAGATAAACAGTTTTTTCCGCCAATTTTTTATTGGTCTGTTCCAGTTCCCGGTCTTTTTCAATCACCAGCTGTTTGAGATTCTGGAGATATTGGCCATGCAGGCCCTTGATAATATCGGATTGGGTTATTAAACCGGCAATTTTCCCATTGTCGTCCAACACCACGATCCTGCGGATCCCTTTTTCCTTCATGATCCGAGCAGCTTCAAGCAGGGGCAGATTTAGATGAGCGGTCAAGACGGGATGACTCATGATCTCTTTGACTGTCAACTCGCTTATATTGGTACCATCGATCAACATCCGGGTCATGTCCCGTTCGGTGACGATGCCAATGGGCCGCTCATTTTCTGCAACCAGCAGACAACTTGTGGAAGTCCTGGCCAGCTCCTGGAGAACCTGGGCCACTGAATAGTCTTGGGAGACGGTAAAAATATCCCTGGTCATGACTTGAAATATTTTTTTAAACTCGATGAAATATTCATACCCGAGATGATCTATCATATTGGACTGCGTCACCACCCCGCAGAGCTTATTGTCATCGTCGACAACCACCAGATGTCTGATTTTGTGATTACTGAGAAGGTGATAGGCAGAATAAATATCCATCTCTCGGCGGGCTGTCAGAACCGGGGAAGTCATGATGTCGTTGACGGAATACTTATCAAGCTGTACCCCTTGTTCGGCCGCCAGTTGAACCACCTTGCGCTCAGTAAAAATGCCCACGGGTTCTCTATCTTCCAAGACCAGAACACAACTGATATTTTTGTTACGCAAGAGCTGAAGAGCGGTGGAAACCGGCGTTTTCGGGGAAACCCCAATCACCCCCGGAGTCATTATTTCACTTAAACATTTTGCGCACATTTTTATCCTGCAAAAATCGAATAGAAAGAGGAAAGATCAGACGACACTCATACCTTTCCATAAACAGAGAAACGAACCAATGGCTCCTGGCGGCCAGCAACCAACGCCCAGCATTCAGGCCTCAGCAAGCAACCAAGCCAGCAGATTTCCGCTTCCTTTTCTCCTGACAGGTTATGACACCCTCTGGGAGAGCCTTACCAGAAAACCACGATGTAGCAAAGCAAAAAATAGCCAACAGAGCCCTGGAGAATAGAAGGCAACAGGTGGCTGAATAATGCCTACGCACCCATTCAAATAAGGGATCCAAGTGCATTGTGATCATTGCTTCCTCCCCATTCTGAGCATCGTTGCAACAGCTTGCTCATTGGCCCAAAGCTGCAAGTTCCTGAGGCCCGCCCTTTCAGAGAACGACAGGAGTCTCAAGGACAGAGAAACTCGTCTGTCCCGACACCTCATTGTTCTCTTGGAATGCCTCCACATGCTCTCCCCCCCAGCCCCTCGAAATCAGGGCCGAGACCCTGGCCAACGATATGCCCATCTATACGGCTATCAGACAAATACTGGCAGCTGTGAGGAATATTTGTTATAATTCCGGAACAGTCACCTCTTGAGGAAAAATCTGTTCGGGACAGCTACCAGCCCCAGGGAATCAAAAAAATGAAATCACGTCAGCCCAACCCTTTTGTCGATCGCGTCATTAGTGATAGCCTCCATGGCCTCCAGGAAGGCATATCTGAATTTTCCGGGCCAAGCCGGGTAGCACTCATCTACTGCCTCAGCCCTCAATCAGAACTCTTTATCTGTGATCCCCAAAGTCTGCTGAGGAACTACGATCCAATTCTAAAAAAGATATATATAGAGGAACAGGCGTGGTGCGCCGATGTGGGGTTAAAAAATGACAAAGCCAAATTTGCCCATATCCTTGCAGAAAAGGATCTGCAATTAGACGGCCTTATCACCTATGGCGGGCGTTCAGGGTCTGTCTTTTATCAAATGTGGTTCACCGAACATCATCCGAATATCTGCTCAACCGGCCCCACTGAACGCTGGCTTGAGCATGCCGTGCTCCGTTTTTCCCATGATATGGCCAACGAGGAAGCACTGTACACAGGAATATCCGGGAATTTTCTCAAGGAATATTCCGGCCATGCTGTTCGTGACCACATTATCGATGAAGGCAATTTTCACCTGGGTCTCGATTCCGCAATTCGCATCTACCCTGTCCTGAGAGCCATCCTGGGCATATCAAAGACCCTGGAAGAAGGGGCCTGGCCTCTGGGCAACCTCCTCTTTGTGGAACCCAAACTGATGGACAAGGTCTCCTTTCTAGCCCGTTTTCATGGAAATGAGCGGCCTCAACTGGAAAATTTCAAGCATGTCCGAAAACTGCTCCAGAGTGTCGAAGACTCCCACAACAACCTGGTCTCTGACGGTATCAGTATCGTCGGCATCGCCACTGAAAACCACCTCGATTTCTCAATCCTTGTCGAATTTCATCGCAGGTATGGTTTCATTAAGACAGATACCCAGACAGTCTGCAGTTTTTCAGACGGGAGATTCCATTCCACCACCAACAGGGCCAAGCTCGTTGAAGTAGAAGAGGCCTTGCTGGAGACAGAATCCCTCTCCAGCGACTGTGCCTGTAAACTTTTTCAAATCATCTCAGCTCTTGTCCATAATGCGGAAAAATCATCACACGGCTGCACGCTGGTAATCGATCTCGGGGACACACCTCTCAACATTCCCGGACAAAAATTTGACCAACCCCTCAACCTGTCAAAAAGCCGCATGCTTCGCCTGGCCTACTCTCTGTCTGCAGTAGATGGTGCCCTTCTCATTGATGCGAACTGTCACTTAAACGGTTTTTCCTGTCTCCTTGATGGCAATTCCATTCCTGGTGAGGACCTGGCTCGGGGAGCACGCTACAACTCAGCTCTTCGTTTTTCTAAAAAACACAAGGACCTGATTGTGGTGGTTGTCTCATCCGACAGACCTGTTTCCGTCATCCGGCGAGGCATTGAGATAAACGGCCAATGTATCTGGCGAGCGCCTAAAAGCTGTATCTTTTCTTCTGCATACCTGAAAGAATGGCTGAACACCGCGGGGTATGAGAAAGTATGACTCTTTTACGCACCCTCTTTATTTCCCCTCAAAATTGAGCACAAGAGAAATTTCCCTGCCTACTGCTCCAGAATTGAAGAAAAACCAATTCCCCGGACAAGGAGGTATTGGGGCAAGGCGACAATAGCTCAAAGAGCCACACCCCGTGCCCCGGGAACTGAGCGCTCAACCGGGCAAAAATGAAAGAGGAGTATCGGTCCCTTCCAGATAGCCCCGGACAATACGGGCCAGGTCATAATCTGCCCGCCCTCCCATGGACTCCACCACCGGTTTCAAGCGCGCCATACCGTGGGCTGCAAACTGAGCGCAGAGTTCCTCCAGAAGATCAGGTTCGACAAAGCAGAGGATATCGAGACCATTCTCCCCCTGCTGAAAAATCTGTTCCAGATGGCCGGCAATGGTAATTGGCTTTAGGCCTCGCCTGGCTGCAATCTCCTCGACCCCCAGCCCCTCTTGGGCCAGGACAAAGGTCTCGGTCAGGGTATCACTCGACGACAAACGTTTAGGGCCAGCCTGCTTTTCTTTCTCTTCTGCTGCTGCCTGCGGTCCCTTTTCAATTTCCGGATGTTCCGCCAGATAGTCTCTGATGACGGCGAGAAAGGCGGCCCCATATTGGCTGAGCTTCACCTGTCCCACTCCGCTTACGGCCAGGAATTCCGCCTCGTTTTCCGGGTAGCGGCAACACATCTCACGCAGACTGCGATCTGAGAAAAGGACATAGGGAGGAACTCCCTCTGCGTCTGCCATCTCCCGACGCAAGAGCTGCAACCTGGAAAAGAGATCTTGGTCATGGCTGTCTTCCTGACCGACAGCTTTTTCAGGCCCAAGAATAGCATGATGAATAAAATCCTTCTTGCCAAAAAGGACCTCTTCTCCTGCTGCTGTGAGTTTCAACAAGGGATATTCTCCTCCCTCTGCCCGCAACAGCCCCTGGGCCAGTAGGGCATCTATCACAGAACGCCAATGCCCTTTTCCCTCCTTTCTCCCTACACCATAGGTCTTGATCTGATCGTGCCCCAGGGAGACTATACGCTTGCTCTTTGCCCCATAGACTATATCCACAATATGACCGACACCGAAACGCTGATCAGTACGGTAAATGGCAGACATAACCTTCTGGGCATCAATGGTTCCATTAATCTCTTCTATGCCATGGACACAGATATCGCAGGCCCCGCAGTTCTCCTGGCCGTACTCTTCATCAAAATAGGCAAGAACTGCCCGGCGCCGACACTTGGGCTGTTCAGCAAAGGCCATCATCCGTCGCAACTGCTGGAGGCCAAACTCTCGTTCCTGTTGATCTTGCAGCTGTTCAATAAAGGGGCGCAGACGAAAAAAGTCCCCACGACTGTAAAAAAGCAGGCAGTGGGCCGGTTCATTGTCTCGTCCAGCCCGGCCGGTTTCCTGGTAATAACTTTCCAGGTTTTTGGGCAGATCACCATGGATCACAAAACGGACGTTGGACTTATCGATCCCCATACCAAAGGCCACGGTGGCCACAATTACCTGCACCTCATCGCGGTTAAAGGCCTCCTGGTTGCTCTGTCGTTCTCCGGCCTCGAGTCCGGCATGATAGGGCAGGGCTGTAATGCCACGGGCAGAGAGATAGGCTGCGGTTTTTTCCACATCATTGCGGCTGAGACGATAGACTATGCCGGCCTCACCCTTATGCTCACGGATGGCCTCTGCAATCTGTTTATTCACCTGTTGCCGCGGCACGACCTGGTAAAAGAGATTGGGGCGGTCAAAGGAGGCCCTGACCAGCAGCGGCTCGGAAAGATGGAGACGACGGGTGATATCCTCCTGCACCTTCTCAGTTGCCGTGGCAGTAAAGGCGGCGAGAGGCAGGTGAGGAAATTCTTCCCGAATCCGGGAAAGAGCCAGGTAATCCGGCCGGAAATCATGTCCCCATTCTGAGATACAGTGTGCCTCATCCACGGCCAGAAATGCAAAAGGAGACTGTTTGAGACGTTGCAAAAAACCGGGAAGGGCCAGACGTTCAGGAGAGAGATAAAGCAGTTGATACCCTCCCCGCTGCATCTTGGCCATGACCTCCTGCTGCTTACTCTGAGTCAAGGTAGAATTGAGATAGGCCGCGTCAAGACCAATGGCGATTGCCGCATCCACCTGATCCTTCATCAGCGAAATAAGAGGACTGATGACAATGCAGCCTCCGGAGAGCAGGGAGGCAGGCAGCTGATAACAGAGGGACTTCCCGCCTCCAGTGGGCATCACCGCAAAGACATCTCTACCGGCAAGGATCGCCTCGACAATATCCTCTTGATTATTACGAAAACTGGAGAAACCGAAGACACGCTGCAACTGGGCAAAAATATCCATCATATCTGCCCTCCAAGAGAAATCCCCTGCAAGGCCTGGCGGATCAACTCAGCCAGAGGCTCGCGCAAATCCCTGCCAGCAGGATCTCCAACATGTTGCAGAGAAGCAAAAAAGCGTTCGCAAATCTTACGCTTATTCCTGTCCCAGCCTGCGGTATAGCCCAGTCTGGCGGGAAGACTTTCTCCTGCCGGAGGTGAGGGATCATAATCCCTGCGACCATGGGCCCAGTTGATGATATGGCTGTAAAAGAGGAGCTGACGGTCGAGAAGGACAAAGAGGAGCTGGATGTTTTTCACCGGTCCCACCGTTAAACGCTGCTCATCAAGACGCATCCCCAGCAACCTGCTTCCGGCAAGCAACTCCCTGCCCTTGAGCGCTGTCCCTGCCGCCCCCAGAAGTCCACCAAGGGTAGAGAAAATGCCAAAGGAGAGGCCAGCCGCAGCCACATCAACACCTGCCCCCAGAGCTGCCCCACTCAAGGCCCCGGCCACGACAAGCTGGGAACGGTTGAGGCCGAGAAATTCCCAGGTTTTCTCCGAGAAGAGGTCTTCCTGGAGGATGGACTGGGGCGGCAGATCACAGTTAAAGATGTTGTGTTTATAGAGGGCCCGCATCCGTTGCTGACATGTCTTCTCCTCCTTGCGGAGCAGCTGCACATACTGCTGATGCAGCTGCTCCTTGAGGGCTTCCTCGTCTGTCGCTGCCGTCAAGGCAATAGTCCTCCTGTAGCCCAGAGCATGTTCAAGGAGACCAAGAAGGAGCTCAGCCACCTGCCTGTCGCGTGCCTGCCAGTCCTCCTGGAAGGCCACCACCACCTGATCCAGTATGGGCTGCAGTTCCTGGTCAATGCCCTTGAGACTTTCCAGGAGTTCGATACGTTCGCGATAGGTTGCCTGACAGGAATTGAAGACCCGGATCGAATTGAAATGCTTTCTGAATTCCGCCTGCCACCTGGCCAGCCAGGCCGTTTCTTCCTCCTTGCAGTTGATGATGGCCATCCGCGGGCAACCTGTGAGACGAAGGATCTCCATCTCGGCCTTGTCCATGTTGCGAAGCGGCCGGGAACCATCCACCACAAAGATAATTCCAGCCCCGCGGAGCAAGGGTTGGAGGAGACAACAGTCGTCATGAAAATCCGGATCCTCTTTATGGGCGGCGATAAAATCCTCTATCAGGGTTTCATCACTACCCCTGTACTCCTGCATCCATTGCAGGCTCTTGCGCGGATTCTGAAAGCCGGGAGTATCGGTAAAGCGGATAATCTCCCGGCCATCAATGGAGACCGGAAAGGTCTGACACTCCCTGGTCTCGCCGGGCATGGGGCTGATGCGCACAGAATCGTCTTCAGCCAGGGTGGAAAGCACAGATGATTTGCCCTCGTTGGGATGACCGACCACGGCGAATTCGGGTATTCTTTGTCTCATTGCTGCTCCACCAGAGGGCTCACCTGGAGATAGGGATCGCCAAGAACTGCTGTCTTCTGCTGCCAGATATGGAGATCACTGACAGAAGCGCAGGTAAAAAGGGTTTCCGGTCGAGGCCTGCCCACCAGGGCCACGATAATAGGGGTCTCATCGCCACAGGTCTCACGAATTTCCTGAAGCAGGCGCAACATCTCCCGAATGGGAGGCTGCCAGGCCTCCTGGAGGATGAGCAGTGGCTGGCAGGCGGAGACAGAACTCTCGCCCAGACGAACAAGCAGGGCACGGGTATCACTGGACTCTTCATTGATACGGATCGCTGCCCCCACCCCGTAGCCAAAGGCATGGTGACAATGCCTCTCCAGTTCATGGAGGTCGCAGTCAGCAAAGAGTTCATCGGGAATCAGCGCCATCAGAGTCCCGTTGACCGCAGGCGTTGTCTTTACCTCAGAGACCTCCTCCTGCTCAACAGACACAGGGGGGGGCGTCTCCACCGCCACCTCCTCCTTCTTACCGACAGGAAAATCTTTTACCGGAGCTGCTGCCGGTTGCACAGCAGCAACCGGCCTTGTCTCAAGGCGGGGTGTCAACAGACGATGGACAAGCTGATTATGATCGACACGGCGAAAGGAAATCCTGGCCAGGGAACGATTACGGCCAACGGTACCAGCCACAAAGAGGAAAATTCGGGGCAGAAGACAATAGGAAAAAATTGCCAGACAGAGAAAGGGCCACCAGGAAACCAGGTCCTCGCTTGCCAGGTGATAGATCCCTTCCTTGAGTATCATCCTGCTTCCTTCAATCTGAGCCAGACTGGGGTAGCTTGTGGATGCGGGCAGCACCCAGGACCAGGGAAAGGCGAGCCACTGCACGAGCCTGGAGACAAACTCCGCGGAAAGCTGAATAGTCGACTGCCAGCCAAAGGCCAGATCAGTACCTGCCACCTTCACCAGTACGCTCCCCAGCACCCCGCAGTTAAAGGCGACACCAAAGAGTTGAAAGAGGAGAAACAGGGGCCAGAAAAAAATCGCCCCGTACCCCTTCCCCCTGGCCCGGACTGCAGTAAAAGCTGCGGCAAACTGTTCTCTTTGTCCGGCCGCCATGCTGTCTAAGCCATATCTTCTGATCTTAAAAAGCAGAGCATTGAGAGCCGTATTGACAAGGGACAGGAGGAGGGAAGAGCGCAGATCAACCCCACGCAGGCTACGATAGATCCAGGCCGCCAGGAGAAAGAGGAGCAACAGGGTCTGAAAGCCGACAAAGAAGAGCATAAAAGAAGAGACATTTACCGGCTGCTTGCCGGAATAGCTCAAAAAGGAGTAGGCAAGTCCAGCACCCGCGGCCACAGCCAGAAACGAAAAGAGAGACCAGAAAAGGCCATAGAGCTCATACCACATCCTGCCCGGCAGCAATGCCTGCCCTCCCTGGGCCAGGTTCTCCCGGCTCCGCCGTACCTGCAACCAGCGATAGATCAGCCACTCCCGCTCAGGTTCCGCCCCTGTCAGCTCCACTTCAATCTCTTCCAGGTAAAGAGCCCTGTCTCGCTCCCGCAGCACACTCGCCCCCTCCTCCTCCGCCAGTTTCTGATCCCGGGCAAAAAAGTATTCAAGGTCAAGAAAATCGGGGATACGCCACAGCTGTCTCATGAAATAAGGGAAAGTTGAGAGTGGAAAAAAGGGAGTTAGAGGACAACGTAACAGTTCTTACCAGAAAGATCATATTACCAGTTTCTTTACATGATGAAAAGGGCTTTACCAGAGAAGGGAATGCAAACAAGTGGTGGCAACAGCAAGTTCCTGCAGCTTTTTTATTTTTGAGTGGTAGTATGGCGATCTCTTTTTTTCTCACTCTCTACCCGGGATATCAACGTATGCAGACAAGAACCAGCTGGCAGGCAAATCTGCTGCTGCTCACAACGGCCATGATCTGGGGCTTTGCCTTTGTCGCCCAGCGCCTGGGTATGGAGCATGTCTCCCCTTTCACCTTCAATGCAACGCGTTTTGCCGTGGGAGCGGTCTCCCTGCTGCCGGTACTCATCGCGTACAGGCTGAAGAAACCTCTGTCGCAGCGGCCTCCTATTTTTGACCGTTTCGGCCTTTTAGGAGGCCTTTGCCTGGGCGTGGCCCTTTTTCTTGGTTCATCCCTGCAACAGATCGGGATAGTCTATACCACAGCAGGCAAGGCCGGATTTATCACCGGCCTCTATGTGATTATCGTCCCCCTGCTTGGCCTCTTCTGGAAGCAGAAAACAGGAATGGGGACCTGGCTTGGAGCCTTTCTTGCTGTGGCCGGCATGTATTTCTTGAGCATCAGCGATGGCTTCAACATCTCACAGGGCGACCTGCTGGTCCTTATCAGTGCCCTTTTCTGGGCCATTCATGTGCAGATGATCTCCTGGTTTACCAGGAGATTCGACTCCCTGCTCCTCTCCCTCTACCAATTTCTCTTCTGTGCGGCCTTGAGCTGGCTTTGTGCCCTGCAGTGGGAAACCATCAGTATCAGCGCTATCAGGGCAGCCATCTACCCTATCCTCTATGCAGGGGTCATGTCTGTGGGGATTGCCTACACCCTGCAGGTGGTAGCTCAACAAAAGGCCCACCCGGCTCACGCCGCCATCATCCTCAGCCTGGAATCGGTCTTTGCCCTTCTCGGGGGCTGGCTGTTTTTGGAAGAGATACTCTCACCAAGAGGGCTGTTCGGCTGCTCCCTGATGCTGACAGGAATGATACTCTCTCAGCTCCTCCCCATCCCCATGACAGCAAAAAAGGCCTCCCGGTGCGAAGGAGAGTGAGTCTCTCCTTCCCCTGAGCAACCATACTGGAGAACAATTGTTGCCCCACATTTTTCATCAAGATCCTGATCAGAAGCTGAAAAGCGCTGCAGGCCCGAAGCACAGGGAGCAACACACATACCGACACCCTGCCAGGATGTCGAGAGTTTTTTGATCTCTATCATGAAGACCAGGTTGTATTTACCGGCTGCAGAGCAATTTTTACGGAGGAACAGGGGCCTAATCACCCCTCAAAGCAGATTCAATGGCTCGGGACAGTTCAAGCAGATCAAATGGTTTTGCGACTGCAGAACAGAATCCATACTCCCGGCAATTGGCCATCACCGGATCGGTTGAATAGCCGCTGGCAACAATGATTTTTGCTTTTGGGTCCAGCTGCAGGAGCTTCTGGGCCGCCTCCTGGCCACCCATGCCACCCGGAATGGTTAAATCCATAATCACAAGGTCAATCGGCGTACCACGGTCCTGCAATTCCTGGTATCTGTTGATTGCCTGAACACCATCCCCAACCAGTACCGGCTCATGGCCAAGGATAGTCAGTTGAGCAGCTGCCACCTTGCAAACCATCTCGTCGTCGTCCATCACCATAATCCGTGCTGCCCTTACCGAAGAGACAACTCCAGGCTTTTCCTCACTACGACTGTCTGGAGAAAATACGGCAGGGAGATATATCGTAAAGGTCGTTCCCTTGCCAAATACAGAATCAACAGAGAGATAGCCATCATGTTTATTGATAATCGAATGACAGATTGCCAGCCCCAGTCCACTGCCCTCCTCTTTGGTTGTGAAATAGGGATCAAAGACCTTGTCTCTGATTTCCTGAGGGATACCGGTACCTGTGTCCTGAATAGTGATGCGGACATAGTCTCCTGTATCCACACTCAAGAGTGCCTCTTGAGCGGCATCTTGGACATTACTGCAACGAATCATGATGGCCCCGCCTTCAGGCATGGCATGTTTGGCATTCAAGATAATGTTCTGGATGACCTGACCAATCTGGCCACTATCCACATCAACCAGCCAAAGTTCATCGGGAAAACTGTAGGTACAGAAAACCTGGCTGCCATGGAGGACAAATTCTGCAGAATCAGTGACAATTTCAGGCAAAGTGGTTGCCTCTCTGACCGGAACTCCGCCTTTTGAAAAGGTAAGGAGCTGCTGGGTGAGTTTCGCAGCCCGCCTGCTGGCCTTCTGGGCGTCTGCAAGCAGGTTCGCTGTCTTAATATCCTCTTCTCCTATTCGATAGGCTGCCAATTCAATATTCCCAAGAATGGCAGATAAGATATTATTAAAATCATGGGCGATGCCGCCAGCCAGTACGCCGATGGATTCCAGTTTCCTGATTTTGAGCAGCTCTTCCTCAATTTTTTTCTCATGGGTCACATCCCTAAATACGAGGACCCCCCCGACAATCACACTTTCCCGGTCCCGGATAGGTGCACCGCTGTCGGCAATGCTCCTCACGCTTCCATCTCTGGCAATAAGAGCGGTATGGTTGGCAAGACCAATGGTCTTGCCAATCTCCAGCACTCGTTGAATAGGACTGACACACTGCTGCCCTGTTAATTCATTGATGATGTTAAAGACTTCTGTGGATGGCCGCCCCTGCGCCTCCTCATGGGACCAGCCGGTCAACTCTTCCGCCACCTTGTTCAATAAAACAATTTTTCCTTCGGTATCGGTGGCTATAACACCATCGGCAATAGAACGCAGGGTAACGGCCAGGCGCTCCTGCTCTGCAGCCAGATTTTCTTCTGCCTCTTTTCTGGCCGTGATATCCTGGAGTGTGGCACAAAGTACTTCCTTATCGCCAAAAAGAATCCTCTCCAGATTCACCTGAGCAACAAAGCTGGAACCGTCATGGGGCCGCCGGACAATCCAATCAAAGCGTTGCGGCTCCCCAGCACTGGCCTTCTGCCAGAAGGAGGAAACCATTCCGGTAGGATTTTCCGGGGAAGAATAGTGGTCAGCAATGGAAAGCGTCAGTCCTTCCTCTTTATCCACCTTGAACATCTCCAGCATGGTCCGATTGAGGTCAAGAATGGTGCCGTCGATATCATGAATAAAGATGGCAGCCGGCGATGAGTCAAAAATGGCCTGCAACCGCTGTCGGCCCAAGGCAAGATCTCCCTCGGCCTGTTTTCTTTCTTTGATCTCATGGAGCAAGCTATCCATCACCTTGCCGAAGGTGAAATAGAGCACAGTAAAGGCCAATATGAGCAGAATTGCTGAAAAAAACAGCCCCCGCCTGAGAAATGCCTTTTTATCTGCCAGTAAAGAGGTGATGTCCTGTGATATAACAATACCGCCAATGATCTGCCCCTGATAGTCACTAAAAATGGGGTGAGTGTGAATATTGTAAACCTTCTCATCAATAACGACCCGCTGCTCATCTTGGCTCAGATTAAAATCGCGGGGAAGATGTTCGTACATGGAATTTTTGTGTTTCACCAGTATATACTGACCATATCGACGAGCCTCCTTTTTGTTGCCCTGGAAGACAGTAAATTTCTCCCAGCTGCTGGCGAGAAAATAAGCAGTCGCTTCAGCCTTCGTTTTCATTTCGACATTGTGGAGGATCTGATGGGCCTTTATACCGAATTCCAGGGCACCGGCATACTGGTTTTCATAAAAGATCGGCGCCACCACCCGGAAAAATGGACCATGCTTACCGACCTCAAAACCGGCCTTGGGTTTCCTGCTGACATGAACAGCATCAACGATGGGCCTGAGTGAAGAGAGATCGTCACCAAAAAAATCGTGGTCATGCATACGCAGGAAGGTGTGAGCGTTGGGCAGGTGAAAATGCATGACTTGAAAAAATTCATTTTCCTTCTTCAATGCCTCATACTTCGGCAGCGAGAGCCGATACAGGAGCTCCCTGTCCCGTCTGGCAAAAGCCTCAACCATGTCAGGATTGGTATTGAGCAAATTCTGGATGCGGGTGCTGTAAGGAGTGAAAGAAAATTCCTCCAAGGCAGCAATGGTGGAGTTGAGATCATCCTCCTGCCCCGCAATAGCACGATCAATGGTTTTACTATGACTGACATAGCCCTGATACAAAAAGGCTGCTGACAAAGCAACAATGATGAGACTGACAATGACTATTGCTTTTGATTTTTCATTCATGAGAGGAGCTAACCGATTCTATCATATCCGAGAAACAGCAGAGCAATACGAATGCTGTACATTGAGCAGCCCTTATTGATAATCCTTACTAATAAGATTATATCATTGTAAAATCCCCATAGCAAGAGAACATGATTATGGTATAAAGAGTTTCCCTCTTTCACCAACACCTTCAACGAGGATATGACAACCGCCCGGGCAGAGAAGGTGAACAGGTTGCCCCAGCCACGACTATCTTTGTTTTCAGCTGGCCCGCATCCCCACAGCGGCTGAGATACCTCCAGGACTATGGACAACAACTCCCTCTCCGTCTCTCCCTTAAACAACTATTGCAACCTCTATGGCCATCATCATGTCCTGCCCCGAGAACCGGCGATGGATGCGGCGAGAGAACTGATGACCCAGCTGGCCCACAACAAGTGTATCGATTTTGCGTCGCCCAAGGAATTGGCCTGCAAAGAGTTAAACACCGATTGTCTCTATGGAAAAGCACGGGGAAAGATGTTCGGAGTCCTTTCCTGCTGCAAATCAAGTGGGGAAAAACAGATTCTCAAGGCCTTTTCCGGTCAGTATCAGGGCAGGTGGGAAGTGGCTGGTTGGGCCCCCCCCCTCTTTGATGTCCAGGAATTTTCTCTCCTCACCCAGCCCGTGGAAAGACGCATCAAGACCTTGGGCCGAGAAGCCCAGGACCCAATGCTTTCCCCCCGCAGCCGTGAAGGCCTTCTCAAAAAACGAAAAGAACTCTCCCAACAGCTGATGAAGGAAATCCACGGCCTCTATCGTCTCTACAATTTTCAAGGAAAACAGCACTCCCTTGTTGAGCTCTTTGCTGATGGAAGCGGAATCCCCACCGGTACTGGGGACTGCTGCGCCCCCAAGCTCCTTAATTTTGCAGCGAAAAACGGACTGCAGCCCCTGGGTCTGGCTGAATTTTACTGGGGCAGAACAAACAAATCAGCAACTCGCGACGAAGGGTACTTCTATCCTGCCTGCCGGAATAAATGTGGTCCCATCCTCGGCTTTCTTCTTTGCGGCCTGGAGAAAAACCCATGCCGAACGTAGAGATAATCCACTGCAATTCGGATTTCCTGGTGGTCAATAAACCGAGGGGGGCTGCTGGCGGTCCCTGGATGGGGACCTGAAAAACTGGACTGTGTTGTCAACCGGGTTAAAATCCTCTATCCTGATTGCATTGCCCAGCCAGCCGTTCACCGTCTGGACATGCACACCCCGGACCTTATGCTGCTGGCCAGGAATGCCAAAGTCCATCGTCTGCTCTCAAAACAATTTGAGTTACGGGAGGTGGAAAAGGAATATATCACTCTGCTGGAGGGAAAAGTTGCCGAGGAAGAGGGAATAATTGAGCTTGCCTTCAGGCTGGACCCTGAAAATCGCCCCTATCAGATCTACGACCTGGTACGGGGAAAAAAGGTGTAACCTGCTGGCAGCGGACAGGACAAGAATACGGTTTTTCCCCTTGACCGGTCGCACCCACCAACTGCGCCTGCATGCGGCGCATCCACTGGGACTGGGAATCCCCATAGTGGGGGATACCCTCTATGGCAGGGGGGAAGAAGGGGATGCCATGCTCTTACCTGCGAGCTGACTCTCTATCCTCCACCCGTATAGTGGACAGAGAATAGAGTTTCATTCACAGGCCATGTTTTAGGAGCCTGTCCGAGAATGCCCTTTCCCCCAGACTCTTGGTTATTTCCAAAAAATAATGCCCCCGATATTAACCAGATGGCTACGCTTATTTTTTAGAAACACCTCGATTTTGGATAAAATGCCTCTTCTCGGACCAACTCCTGGTGACCACCGGCGAACTGCAAAGGATCAATTCAAGGCACAGTGGTCGACGTTCATTTTCTCAACAAAAACTATACTTCCTTTATTCCTTCCAATTTCCAATCCTGGGTACCGAGAGGACGAGCCCAGCTCCACTCCTCGGCAAATTTCACCGGCTCTGTCATACTTCCGGAGATAAGATCGCCACTCTTGTCATCCACAGTGTAATCAAGGAGGTTGGCGGTAAAAAGGACCGTGACAAAATCCTCACCGTTTTCAGATCCGGCAGCCACAACCTCTACCTTGCGAACGGAGATACTCTCCAGTTTATTGATCTCTCCCTTGGCCTCCATCTCGGCAAACTGTGTCTTATATTCAGAGGCAAGCTGCTCGCCAAGAAGATGGCCATAGGAAGAAATATCACGCCGCATCCAACCAGCCTGGACCTTAAAAAAGACATCGGAGGCCACTTCTACAAAATAGTTGGGATCGAAATCGGGATCAGCGATACGGATACGCGCCACCCCTTCTTCCAAAGAACTCTCCATCGGCTCTGCAGGCGGAGGAGGCGGGGAGGCAAAGCCTCCTGCATCGGAGGAACTGTTGCCGGGAAAACTGTTCTCCTGACGCGGTGGCGGCTGATATCCCGGCGAAGAACCAGCGGTGGGACGAGCCATAAAACGCTTATAAAGGAAGAATCCGACAACGCCCAGAAGGAGGAAGGGAAGAATCCCCATCCCTGAGCCGCCCATCCCAAACATACTGCCCAAGAGCATTCCTCCCAACGCCCCTCCAATAAGGCCACCGGCCAGGCCCCGACCGAATCCGGACTTCTGTTGTCCAGTACTTTTCTGGACGGCAGGAGACTGCTTGCTCGGCGTCGACTTAAAAGAACGCCCTCCGCCTCGGGAACGGGCATCGGCATAATCGGCAGTGATCCCTGCCTCGATGAAACAGAGGGTAAAAAAGACAAGAAAAAACGGGGTAAGTCTTCTCAAAAAATACAACATGGTTTGCTTCCTGATAAAAGGTTAATGATTCGGCCTTCCCGTAAAGAAGAGCCCGGCACAAGAAGAGAGAGGAGCGGACCAACAAAGAGCAACGTTTAGAGAGACAAATGATTCCAGCACAATACCTCATCCCTCCGGAACAGTCCCCTACCATCTAGAGTAGATATCATACCCTATCTATACAGGATGTAAATAAGATTAAGAACAAATCGATCCAATCCACATCGATTGTGAGGGAACTCACTCCAGATCACCTACGGCCATCCTCCCTCCCTCTCTTTCTCTTCCTTGCTCTTGGCTGTCCCGGTCATACGAGTTTCTTTTGACACTTCTCCTCCTATCCCCTAGAATTGGATTGTATATTACTAACAAACCAACCTTCTCTTTCCAGGACCCTACTGCCATATGAAAAAAAACTGCCGTGCAGTGACGCCATGACCGGTCCCAAAAGCCTCATTCACATTATCCGTTTCAGCACCACCCTCCTCTCCCTGATCATTGTCACCACCTTCGGTTACATGTGGATACGCGAAGAAATAAAAACAACGAAGAAACAGAACGAAGAGATCCGTACCAGCTACCTCGAACACAGCAAACAAACGATCAGAGAGCAGGTCGAGCATGCCGTTTCCTACATTCAGCACCAGCAATCCCTGGCTGAAACCAGGCTCAAAAGGACAGTTCAGGCCCGCACCGAAAGTGCCTGGCTCACTGCCGACTATATCTACCAGAAAAACCGGGACTCCAAATCAATACCAGAGATCAAGAAGCTCATTCACGATGCCCTCTATGCAGCCTCCTGGGACAATGGAACCGGTTACTACTTTGTCCTGGACCTTGACGGCACCATGCCCGTCAATCGGAGTGTCCCCGTCCAGGAAGGCAAGAATTTTTTCCACCTCACAGATGCCCAAGGAAACTCCACCATAAAGCACATCTTAGACGTGGCCCAGGCGCCTGCCCATGAAGGATTCTGCTCCTACCAGTGGAACAAGCCGGAAAATCCCGAAGTCCTGATCTCCAAGATCTCCTATGTCAAACTGTTCACCCCCCTGAACTGGGTCATCGGCAATGGAAAATATCTGGATGACGAAGAACGAACGATCCAGGAAGAAATCCTTACCTGGATCGAAAAAATCCATTACGGAAAAAATGGCTACATCTTCATCGGCCAATGGGACGGAATGACCCTTTCAGGACCTGGCGTGGGAGAAAATATGCTCGCCGTCACTGATCCCAACGGCGTCAAGATCGTGGAGTCCCTCATCAAGGAGGCAAAAGAGGGGGGTGGATTTGTCCACTATGTCATGCCCAGACTGGCAGGGCAGCGTCCGCAGCCCAAGATCAGTTTTGCAGCAGGGGTAGCTGAATGGCAGTGGTACGTGGGGACCGGACTGTATGTGGACGAGATTGAAGAGATCATCCTCCAGAAGCAACAGGAATCAAAAAACTCATTACATAAATTTATCCTGAAAAGTATCGGACTTCTCCTCCTTTTTGTCTTCTTCTCTTTTTTCTTTGCCTGGTATCTCTCAAAAAAGATAGAGAACAATATCAAAATTTTCAGTGATTTTTTCAACAAATCTGCCACGCAGGCCCTGTCTATTTCCCGGCAAAAAATCGTCTTCAGTGAATTTCAATCCCTTGCCGATTCTGCCAACCAGATGGCCAAGGAACGACAACAGGCCTGGGAGGAACTGGTGGAAAGCGAGAAACGTTTTCATCATGTTGTCTCAGCGGCCCACATTCCCCTTGCTATTATCGGTAAAGACAACACCGTACAGTTTACTAACCAGAAATTCACCGAGCTTTTCGGGTATAGCCTGAAAGAAATCCCCACAGTCGAGGCCTGGTGGCAACTTGCCTGCCCCAGACCACAGTTTCAAAAAGAGCTCGCAGCAAAAGAGCTGAGGGCATTACGACAGAGGGAAGAAGCGGGGCAAACCATCGAAGCATTCCCTATCACTATTGCCTGTAAAGACGGACAGGAGCGACAGATGGAACTGAGCAGCACAGAGGTGGGACAATGGCGGCTCGTCACCTTTCTCGATCTCACAGAACAAAAAAAGGCCGCACAAGAGAAACAACTCCTCGAGACCAAGCTGCATCAGGCTCAGAAGATGGAGGCCATCGGCCTCCTGGCAGGTGGCGTTGCCCATGATCTCAACAATATCCTTTCCGCTATTGTCAGCTATCCGGATCTTCTCCTCATGCAGCTGCCCGAAGGGAGTCGACTCCGGCAACCGCTTCAATCCATCCAGGAGGCCGGAAAACGTGCGGCCGAGGTCGTTGCAGACCTCCTGACCCTGGCCAGGGGCATTGCCGCAACAAAAGAAGTGAAGAGCCTCAATGTGCTGATCGTTGAATATTTTGTCTCACCCGAATTTCAAAAACTGGAGAGGGAGTATCCCGGAATTCGCTATACCCGAAAGCTCCAACCCGGCCTTCTCTCTCTCATCTGTTCTCCCATCCATATCAAGAAGGTCCTGATGAATCTCATCCTGAACGCCGCAGAGGCCTGCAAGGATAGTGGACGCATTCATGTCTCCACAGCTAACCGTACGCTTGATGAGTTCCAGGCCGAGTGCCTCGGCCTGCAAGCGGGAGAGCATATTATCCTCACCGTCCAAGATAATGGATCAGGTATAGCAAAAGAGAATATTGAACATATTTTCGAACCATTCTACACCAATAAGGTAATGGGCAAGAGTGGTACCGGACTGGGACTGGCTGTTGTCTGGAACACAATCCAAGATCATAACGGCGCAATCACTGTGGACTCCGATGGCCAAGAAACCATCTTCACCCTCTTTTTCCCAGCCACCCGACAAGAGCCAACCCAGGCCAATGACAACCTCTTTGAAGATCTCCAGGGAAAGGGAGAAAGAATCCTGATCATTGATGACGAACCCCAGCAACGAGAAATCTGCTCAGGCCTTCTTCGTTCCCTCGGTTATAAGGTCAAAACGGCCGAATCCGGCCATCAGGCCCTGGCCCTTCTCAGCAAACAGGCGATGGATCTCCTCATTCTTGATATGATCATGACACCAGGCATGGATGGCCGTGAAACCTTTAGCCGAATCATCGAACTCCATCCAGGACAAAAAGCAGTGATTGCCAGCGGCTTCTCCGAAAACAAAGAGGTCAAAGACGCCCAATCCATGGGGGCCGGACCTTTTATCAAAAAGCCCTACACCCTCAAACAACTGGCACAGGCTGTAAAGCTGGCACTGCAGTAAATGAGGGCTGAAAAAGAGAAACACTATTTCCTCAATGAAACTTTTCACTCATCCAGCAACAGCAAAGAGTGAACAACTATGGTACAATAAGAAATAATGAAAAGAAATTTACAGTCCACTTCCCTGTAAATTTCAATTGGACCAATTCTATTCCATACAAAAACGATCCCAACCTTTAACAAGAACACCTTAATTAGGAACAACTATGTTACGAGATCTGGCTCTGGCGGCTAAAGCTGCGTGCAGTAAAGAAGATCAGGAATCTTTGATTCCACTTATTCTTACCCTCAAGGAAATGGGGGAAAAAGCAAAAAAACGCGGTATCCTCTCCCTGGAAGGAGATCTCGGCAACATCAATGATGACTTTCTTAAAATTGCTCTCCAGCTCATTATTGACAAAACAGAGTCCCAGGTCGTCCGTGACATTCTGGATTCAGACATATATTACAATGGCTCAAACGGCAGAGAACTCCTCAAAAAGGTCATCATCCGAGAAGGGTTGCTTCGCATCCAGGCCGGTGACACATCTCGAAACATCTTTCTCTGCACTCGAATTTTTCTCGGAAAAGTTGAAAACAGTGCCTTTGCTTGATTACACTCCCATGCCATCCCCCCTCTTTGAATATGCTCCTGATATACCCTCCACTGGCTAAAGGTTGTGAACCGCCTGCCGGCATAACTCGCTTAGCCGGGGCCCTGCGCGGCAACAATCTCGACTGCACCCTCTGGGATGCAAACCTTGAGGCCCAACTTTTCTTACTCAAACAGCACCAGGAACCTGTTGACACCTGGAGCAAAAGGGCCTGGAAAAATATTGCCCGCAACCTCGAGAAACTTCGCCACCCGGCGCTCTATGAGAACAGCAAACGCTATCAACGGGCAGTAATAGACGTCAATCGAGCCTTGAGCCAGAGCGTCAGCCAGCCAGGAATCACCATAAGCCTGGCCAATTATCAGGACGAAGCCTTTTCTCCTCTTTGCAGTGGAGATCTCCTCCAGGCAGCAGAGAAATATGAAAGCAATCCTTTTTTCTCCTTTTTTCAAAATCGCCTCCCGGAACTCCTGGCAAAGGAACAAGGGGAGTGGATCGGCATCTCCCTCAACTATCTCAGTCAGGCACTTCCCACTTTTGCCCTCATCGGCTTTCTCAAAAACAAGTATCCCAACTTCTCCCTTGTTCTCGGTGGAGGGCTGATCACCTCCTGGCTGCGCAACCCTTCCTGGGAAAATCCGTTTGCAGGACTTATCGACCGCCTGGTTGCCGGGCCCGGCGAAGAAGTCCTCTTGGAGATCCTTGGAAAAACTTCTGCCAGAGACTACAGCCAGCCGGATCTCAGTGGATTGAGACTGCAAGACTATTTGGCCCCGGGCTTGATCCTGCCCTATAGTGCTTCCACCGGCTGTTACTGGAACCGTTGTTCATTCTGCCCGGAAAAGGCCGAGGGGAACCCATACAGACAACTTCCTGCCGATCAGGTCATGGCAGATATCACCGCCCTGGTCGCCAAAACCCAGCCCAAACTGATCCACTTCCTCGACAATGCCGTCTCTCCCGCCCTGATGAAACGATTAGCCCTGCAACCACCAGGGCCTTCCTGGTATGGGTTTGCCCGCGTAAGCACTGAACTCTGCAGCCCCGCTTTCTGCAGGAAGCTGCGCCATTCCGGTTGTATCATGTTAAAGCTGGGTATCGAATCAGGTTCTCAGGAAGTTCTTACTGCCATGGACAAGGGCATTGACCTGCACATGGTGCAAGAGGCCCTCACAGCCCTTGCCAGTGCCGGGATCGCGACTTACGTTTATCTCCTCTTCGGGACCCCGGCGGAATCCATCGACGAGGCCAGACAGACCCTTGATTTTACCGTTCGCCATGCAGACGCCATCAGCTTCCTCAACCTGGCCATCTTCAACCTTCCCCGCAACAGTCCTGAGAACAACGACCTCGCCCTCCGCGATTTTTCCAGCGCCGACCTGGGGCTCTATTCCGACTTTCACCATCCTCGAGGCTGGGACCGAAAGGCAATTAGAAATTTCTTAACAACCGAGTTTAAGCAGCATCCGTCCATCAAGCCCATAATTCATGGCGATCCGCCTTTTTACACCTCCAACCATGCACCTTTTTTCAGGTGATGGCAAAGAGACCGATTTCTCTATTTGCAAAAAAAATCGAGCCAGTGCAGACCTGCTGGCGGGCAAAAATGAGGTGAAAATATTTTCTCGCTCGAGTTTGGCGAACTGAAACGCATTTTTGCCTGCCCAAGGTGACAGAACCAGATCAACAAATCCAGACGAAACCGTATTGCAGAGCCCATGCTTTACGGAGGGCCTAACCCAATCGGAGATGACCTCTGTCAAAAAAACACGCCTCCAGCTCAATCTGTTCACAGCGATCTCTTGGCAATGCTCAAAACAACATCTAACTGTTTTATACCAGAGAGATTTTCCAGACGGTTGCAAGGATGGCTATCGCCATTACAACTGACCTGTTGGCTCAGGATCATAAAGCAATTTCAGCGCCACACCCTAACTCACTCGAGTTTCATTTTTTCAAATTATTACAAGAATTTTTTCTATAATTCTTCACAAGAAAAGAACCAACGGCTTGTACCGTACACAAAAACATGGCACACTCTAAAGACAGAATGAAGAGTTACACTATTCGTATTTCATCCATGGCAGGATTGGACAGATAAAATATCGTTTTTTTCTAAAGATATGCCTGAACCCTGCATTACCAGGTTTACAGTGGATAAAGCCATGGGGAGGACAAGAGTTGTGGGTTAAGCGAACCGGCCTATCGGCCTGCAGGCAGAGCCAGCATAAAGATGAAAACACATTGCAAGACCTTGATGAGATGAGGCGTTCCCCGGTACCACCCAAATTTAGCGTTCAAGTAGGGGAATTCTTTTCCGCATGCCTGCGCCTGCACAGTTATAAAAGGTGTTGAAAAGTAGACAACCTAAGCCACTTTTCAATATCCCCTGATCTTTTTTTTGGCGTTTTTTCTGCTTTTCGTTATTGTCAATAGTTGCCCAAGTTTATCTGATGCGTTTTTCT
>Ga0180007_10002244_pt1 | contig 23479 bp, 21 predicted proteins | sample MM_PC_MetaG_FD_121122 | JGI IMG/M metagenome (GOLD analysis project Ga0180007, IMG submission 121122) | Groundwater microbial communities from the Aspo Hard Rock Laboratory (HRL) deep subsurface site, Sweden - MM_PC_MetaG | ecosystem: Environmental > Aquatic > Deep subsurface > Groundwater... | reverse complement strand
TTGGCCATGGCTTCCAGAATAGGCAGGCCAAAACCTTCGTAAAATGAGGGGAACAAAAACAGGCGGGCCCCCTGCATCAGGGTAACCAGATCCTCATCGGGGATGTATTCTAAAAACTTCACGCGACCGACCAGTTTGAACTCTTTTACCTTCTGAAAGATTTTTTTGTAATACCAGCCCTTTTTTCCGACAATAACAAAACGATAGCGCTGCTGGTTGAAAGGGCTTATCAGACTGTAAGCCTCCAGTGCCCCCTCGATGTTCTTTCTGGGCTCCAGCGTTCCGGCCATCATAATGTAATCGGGGTCCAGATTGTAACGACGCTGAGTTTCAATAATCCGGTTGGAGTCACGCCTTTTAAAGAAAGCGTCGCGCACACCCGCGTAAACCACCGTGACTTTTTCGCTGAGTCCGAAATGTGGATATCGTTCCACCAGATCTTTTTTGGTGTACTGACTGACCGTAAAAATCCACTTACTCTTCTGAACAGCTTTTTTTAAAGTTATTCTCTCAATCCAGGTCGCCTTCTTTTGATGCTTGGCGGGCGATTTAAAGGCCACCAGATCATGTACCACCAAACCCACTTTAAGTTTTTCGGGGTCATGCAGAAAAGGGACGATGTAACTTTCTGTTGCGATAAAAGCATCGATCTTTTTGGCCAGCATGGACCTGTAAAACCGCCAGTGCCAGATAATACCCCGCAAAAGCCCTTTGCCCCAGATGTTAACAACATGCACGTTCGGCAGGTGTTTATAGGCGTTGGGCCAGTCTTTATTGGTATATAGGTAATACTCGTTCTCCCGGTCGTTGTTCAGAATGCTTTTTAGAACGTTCGCCGTCCAGATTCCTTTTCCGCCCCGATCTCCGTCCACCCCTCTGATGTCGAAGGCTATCTTCATAGAAGATTCCCCTATTGGTTAAAGTACCTTAATATGCTAAAGTAGCTTACAGTAAAAACTAACAAAAATCTATGAATCTGCGTCGTATCAAACACACGCTCTTAAGATTGACGGCGGAAGAAAAAGTTATCGGAATAGGATCACTCGCTATGCTCATCGGAACTTTTATGCCATGGTACAGCGTGGTCATGAATTTTGATAACAAAAGCCTGACGGAAACCGGATTTTCCGGCGACCTGGGGGTGATCGGCTTCGTCATCTTCATTATGAGCCTTATCAGCCTGATTGTTCTGGTAGCCGAGAACATGCGACTTCCCCTGCCGCAGTTCAGCTACAAAAGAGAGCAAATTCTTTTCTTCTTTTTAGGTGAGGCATTTTTTCTGACCCTGCTCACCATGGCCATTTATACCAAACGCTCGCTCGAATTTACCGAGGCCGGCCTGCGCTTTGGAATATACTTGGCACTTTTGGGATCCTTCCTGGGAGCGCTGTCGGCTTTCGCGCTTATGCAGAAGCAAAAGAAAAATGAGGTACAGGCGTTCTTTTCTCACGAACAGAAAGGTGAAGAAGATGACGTGGAAGAAGAGGAAGTCACTGAAACATTGACGAAAAAAGAAATGACCCAACTGGAGCCGGAACCAATGTATTTTGAGGAAGATGCCGAAACGATTGAAGCAATCGAGGAAGTAGTTGAATCCGAAGCATCCGATTACATCCCTGAAGACGAAATGATCGAAGAAGTACGGGAGGAGCCCAAATCGGCCGGCAAACAAGCGGATTATTTTACACGGGAAGCGGGTGTTGAAAAGCCCCATGAAAAGCCTAAATCCGGCGGTAAGATGTCGATGGGATTCTACGAAGACAAGTAAGTTTAACCACATTTTTAGACTTTACGCATCTGAAATAAATCCGGATTCCTTGCCAAAGTCTGGTTTTCAAATAAAATAGACCCCCTATGAACGAAGATGAAGCAAACGCTGAGCTGAATCTGAACCGTCCCGCGGACAAAGAGTATGTGGACATTATCAGATTCAACATGGAAACCGGAGGTGCATTCACAAAAGATACAGGCCAACCCGCAAAAATTGTCTATTACTGCAGAGAATGCAAAAAGATCGTCACTCCAAAACGAATCGGAAAGAAGCTCAGCTTCAGATGCAGTGAATGCGATAAAGAAGAAGTGTCATTCGGAACGGAAAAATCAATCACAAGCCACTACAACATTAAATAACAGGTCGAAAAATTAAGATAAAAAGAAAGCTTAATTCCTATAACTTATCAATCGAATGAAAAAGCTTATCTTTGTTTTTGTTACATTATTTGTAATTGTCCTGATCAGCGGATGCGGGGCACGTCAGAATACTATTCGCTACAATAACGGAAGCCAAACGGGCGAAACAGCCGAAACCACGGAAGAAACTACGAAAAATGTTGAAACGGACGAAAGCGACGGAAATGATTCCGAAGCAGTCGTGGATGAAACCGGAACTGAGGAGGAAGTTGCAGGTGAAACAAATGAAACGGAAGAAGAATCCGAAAGTGAAACGGATGAAATCAGCACCGGCACCACAACTGGAAAACTTGAAGTCACATCTTTTGACAACGCTTACCTGAAGACAAATCTCAGTTACAATGTTGTCAGCGGAACAGCCCGATCAGGCACCCAAAGAATCACCGTCAATGAATACGAGCTTCAAAAATTCATCCCGGGCCAAACCAATTGGAGCTATATTGCCGCCACTCGCCTCAACACACTGGAAGAAGGTCTGAACACCTACGTCATCAAAGGGTATGACAGCAACGACAAACAGACTGACTCCATTATATTTTCTATCGACTACGAAGCTCCCACCACTCCCGAAGCACTTCCCAATGTTGGCTCCAGTCATTGGCTTGCTCTGATGATCAGCCTGCTCTTTGCCGGAAGTTACGCTTTCTTCAGAAGGCTAAAGTGGTTGTAAAATATAGAGGTGCTTTGTCTACAAAAGAATAATGGCTTAAAAAAAGGACATTCAAATCACTTGTCCTTTTTTTGTAAGAAATGGATTGACTGGTAAACATTTGTTCACTAGTATAGTGATATCTTAAAAATTAAGTTATAAATCATGGATAAAAGAACAGACGCCATTAAAAACGCTCTGGCTCAGATCGAAAAGAATTTTGGTCAGGGGACAATTATGAAACTTGGCGAAAAAAGTCATATAAAGGTAGAAACCATTTCTACCGGATCTATTTCTCTTGACCGGGCTCTTGGAGGGGGTGTCCCCAAAGGTCGCGTCATAGAAATCTACGGACCTGAATCCTCGGGTAAAACAACGCTAGCCCTGCACATCATCGCCGAAGCTCAAAAAAAAGGCGGAACCGCCGCCTTCATTGACGCTGAACACGCTCTGGATCCGGAATACGCCAAAAGAATCGGAGTAAAAACCGAAGAATTGCTTATTTCACAACCCGACAACGGGGAACAGGCCCTGGAAATTGTTGAAACTCTTACCCGTTCCGGCGGAATCGATGTGATTGTCATCGACTCCGTGGCCGCCCTCACCCCAAAAGCCGAAATCGAGGGGATGATGGGTGATTCCCATATGGGCCTTCAGGCAAGACTGATGAGTCAGGCCCTCCGTAAACTGACTTCCATTATTTCCAAAACCGGCACAACTGTGATCTTTCTAAACCAGCTTCGTATGAAGATCGGTGTAATGTTCGGTAACCCCGAAACCACCACAGGCGGTAACGCCCTTAAATTCTATGCTTCGGTTCGCATGGACATACGCGCCATAGACAAAATCAATGCCACCACGGACGACGGAAAAGAAATTACCGGCAGACGTGTGCGCGTTAAAGTGATAAAAAACAAGGTTGCTCCGCCTTTTAAACAAGCTGAATTCGACATTATGTTTAACGAAGGCATTTCCTGCGCCGGCGACCTACTGGACACCGCCGTCGCTCAGAATCTTGTCACCAAATCGGGAGCCTTTTACACCTACAAAACCACCAAAATCGGCCAGGGACGCGAAAATGCCAAAGATTTTCTGTCGCAGAATACAAAAGTACTCGACGAACTCAGATCCCAATTAAGCGTCAGTGATATCAAACCTGTTGAAAACGTGAAAAAGGTGGACAAAACCAGCTGAATCAACTTGCTTTCAGATGCATGACATGATAATATTAAATTATCATATGATAATTTAATACAACTATGAGTACTCTATCCATTCCGGTTGATGCAGATACTTTAAATAAAATTGAAATGTTTATTAAAGAAGGCGCCGCCAGCAATAAAGCCGATTTTGTGCGTAAGGCAATTGACCGCTATTTGGAAGAAAAAGCAATAGAAGACATCCTAAGGGCGGCAAAAGAACCTGGACTTGAAGGAGATTTGAATGAACTTGCTAAGAAATTTTGATGAAAGTTAAGTACACCCCATCTTTTCTACGGAAATATAAGAAGCTACCAATAGCACTACAAGAGGAAGTCGAAGAAAAAATCATTCTTTTTTCAAAGAACCTCAAACATCCTTCCTTAAAAGCTCACAAACTAAAAGGGAAACTGGAAGGTATTTACAGTTTTTCAGTTAACTATGCCTATCGAATCCTATTTTTATATGAGGATAAAAAAACGGTGAAGCTTCTGGGTATTGGTACTCATAAAGTCTATGAATAATCGGAAAAGCCGGAGAACTTTAAATCGAAAGAGAAAAAGCAATTTCGTCGAGCCTTTTTAGTTACAAAAACATTGATTGCTTCCCTCAAAAGCGCTAGAATTGAGCTCCATGAATCAAACCACTAGCGCCATTCCGCCACATAATAAAGAAGCAGAGCAGTCTGTTTTGGGTTCTGTGCTGATTGAAAAAGAGGCCATGATAAAGATTGTGGATTTACTGGAATCAGCCGACTTTTATTACGATACCCACAAACTGATTTATGAGGCCATGACGGATCTTTACAGTCGTCATGACCCCATCGACCTGCTTACCCTTGCCAATCTGCTGGAAGAACGGAAGCTTCTCGACAAAGTCGGAGGTCCTGCCTATCTGGCCGAACTTACTTCGAGCGTCCCCACCGCCACCCACGTTTTCAAATATGCCCAAATCGTCAAGCATAAGGCCACGCTCCGTAAAATGATCCGCGTGGGCAATGTGATTACCGGATGCGGTTACAACGAGGATGAAAATATCGAAAATTTACTGGAAACCGCCGAAAAAGAGGTTTTCGGCATCACACAGACCTTCCTGAAAGACCGTTTTGTCCATATCCGCGAAATTCTTGGCAAACGTTTTGAGGAATTCTCCGCTTTGCATATTGCCGAAGATAAAGATAAGGTCAAAGGCATCTCTACCGGCTTCAAATCCCTCGACAACATTCTTTCCGGCCTTCAGCCTTCCGATCTGGTGATTCTGGCCGCCCGGCCGAGCATGGGAAAAACGGCTCTTTCCCTTTCCATGGTCCAGAAGATCGCCATCGAAGCCAGCAAGAAGTTCACTGTCGGCATTTTCTCCCTGGAAATGTCCAAAGAACAGCTGGTAGACAGAATGTTCTGCAGTATATTGGGCGTGGACTCATGGAAGCTTCAGCATGGCCGCCTGGATGATAAAGACTTTCAGAATATGGGATCGGCCATGGACCTTCTGAACAAAGCGCCTATTTATATCGATGACTCAGTTGGTATGTCCGTTGCCGAACTCAAAGCAAAAGCCAGACGGCTTCAGATGGAGCACGGACTGGACCTGATCGTCGTAGATTATCTGCAGCTGATGTCTACGGGGAACCAGGCCTACAGCGGAAACCGGGTGCAGGAAATCTCTGAAATTTCAAGATCACTAAAGGCCCTGGGGCGTGAACTTCATATTCCGATCATCGCCCTTTCTCAGCTTTCCCGCGCCGTCGAAATGAGAAACCCCAAAATCCCCCAACTTTCGGACTTACGGGAATCCGGTTCAATTGAACAGGATGCGGATATCGTATTAATGCTTTACAGAAAAGACTATTACGAAGAAAATCTGTCGGAAGACGAGCTGGGTATCACCGAGGTATATATTCGCAAGCACCGCAACGGCCCGGTCGGAAAGGTTTCGCTGAAGTTTGATAAAAAACAGATGAAATTCTATGACATCGACAAACAGCACGTTTATCATGGCGAATAAAAGCTATTAATTTACTTTTGTGCAAATAGTCCCCGAACTCATACAGGTATTTGGCTGGTCCGCGCTTACCTTTATGCTGACGCTTCTGCTGACTCCGATTTACCTGAAGGCGGCAAAAAGATTCAAACTGGGCAAACAGATAAGAGAAAATGCCATGAGTGGAGAAGAGGCTTTGATTTTTAGGGAAATGCACGCCAAAAAAACCGGAACCCCGACCATGGGAGGAGTTATTATGTGGGGATCGGTTTTCCTTATAATAATATTTTCCAGATTTCTGGCACTTGTCGGTTTAATTGACCATTCACTTCTTCAAAGAGGCCTCGTTTACCTGCCTCTTTTCACCCTCGTCGCCGTGGGTGTTCTGGGTGCCGTGGATGACTGGCTTAATATCAGGGGAATCGATGGGGTTAAGGGTATCAAAGCCAGGCCAAAATTTCTTTGGCTCACGCTTTTCGCCGTTTTGGGAGCCTGGTGGTTTTACTATAAATTGGGCTTCTCACACATCCATATTCCCAGTCTTGGCGATTTTGACATCGGACTTTGGTATATTCCTCTTTTTATGCTCGTCATCGTATCAACCGCCAACGCCGTGAATATAACCGATGGCTTAGACGGGCTGGCCGGCGGCCTTCTGATTCTGGCCTTCGCCGCCTTCGGAGTAATCGCTTTCATGAAAGGACAGCTGATGCTGGCCATTTTCTGCGGACTGATGATTGGCAGCCTGATGGCATTTTTGTGGAACAACGTACCTCCGGCCCTGTACTATATGGGCGACACCGGCGCCCTGGCCTTCGGGGCGACTTTGGGCGTGATCGCGATGATGATTGATTCTCTTGTGGTTCTGATTATTGTGGGAGCCATTTTCATTGTCGAAACTCTGTCTGTCATCATTCAGCTGGTCAGCAAAAAATTCTTCAGAAAGAAGGTCTTTCTGGTGGCCCCTCTGCATCATCATTTTGAAAAAAAAGGCTGGGGCGAAGCCAAAATCACCATGCGCTTCTGGATCATCGGCGCCATGCTGGGGGTGGTAGGCCTGATTGTGGGTCTGCTGGGGATGGGGATCAACTGAAACTCCCCTATTTTCAGCCATAAACTCTTGTTTTTAAGCTCTTTTTTTGGTATAATATAGGGAATAAATAGTATTTATGGATCCACAAAACCCAGCAAATACGGAGGTACAGGCTGCAAATACCGCTACGCCGCCACCGCCTGGCATACCCGAATCTTTGAAAAAGAAGGCGGAGGAAAAGCAAGCGGTGGTCTTTGATGAAAAAGAAAGAATAGGAGCACCAAAGAAACTCAGCTTCCTTCAAAAACTAAAATACACTCTTTTCCCTCCAAAAAGGCCGGCAACCGGAGCTCCCCTTCCCGTTACGGGAAAAAAGGCTGAAAAAACGGCAGAGGCCACGGCTCAGCAGGTCGACATGGCGGAAGGAAAAGAAACCGAAAAAGCCACCGCTCAGGAAATAAAAGAAGCTGAAAAAATCTACAAACAGGGTCTGGCTACCATTAAAGACCTGATCGCGCCTTCTTCCATGGAAATCATGTTTGATAAAGTTAAAATAAGCGGTCTGATGGCCAAAAGTTTCTTTGTCTACGCCTACCCCCGCTACATAGAAGTGAACTGGCTTTCACCGATCATCAACTTTGATGTCAGTATGGACATTTCCATGTTCATCTATCCGAGCAGCAGTACCAAAATGATGAAGTTTCTGAAGAACAAGGTCGCCCAGATCCAGTCATCCATTCGCATCGAACAGGAAAAGGGAATGGTTAGCGACCCGGCGCTTGAAACCGCTTTACAGGATGCCGAGGAATTGCGCCGCAACATTCAGCGCGGAGAAGAAAAGTTCTTCCAGTTCGGACTTTACTTCACCATTTACGGAGAAGATGACAGTAAAATCAAGAAGATTCAGACAAAACTCGAAACAGCGCTGGGTGGAAAACTGGTTCTGACCAAATCAGCCGATCTTCAGATGGAACATGGGTTTAACTCATGCATTCCTCTGGCTCAGGACTGCCTGGAGATCAGCCACAACATGAATACCAACCCCCTGTCGACCACTTTCCCCTTCAGTTCCTCTGACCTGACTTCAAGCGAAGGAATTCTGTACGGCATCAACCGACACAACGACAGTCTGATCATCTTCGACCGCTTCAATCTGGAAAACGCCAATTCCGTGGTCTTCGCCAAATCCGGAGCCGGTAAGTCTTACGCGGTAAAACTGGAAGTACTGCGCTCCCTGATGATGGGGACCGATGTCATCATCATTGACCCTGAAAACGAATACGAGGAACTGGCGAATACGGTAAACGGGACCTATCTGAGGGTTTCGCTCAATTCACCGCAACGCATAAACCCATTTGATCTGCCCTCGCCTATCGACGAAAGCGATGAGAGCTCAGGTGAACTTCTGCGTGCCAACATCATTACCCTGCACGGCCTTCTAAATCTGATGATGGGCAAACTGACTCCGGAGGAAGAGGGCCTGATGGACAAAGCTCTGCTTGATACCTACGCCCTGAAGGGTATTACCATGGGAACCGCCAATCCTTCCAAGATGGAACCGCCCACCATGGAGGACTTATACGATATTCTGAGCAATATGAAAGGGGCCGACAATCTGGCCCAAAGACTGCAGAAATATACAGTTGGAACTTTCTCCGGGCTATTCAACCGCCCAACCAACGTGGATCTGAACACCAGTAGTCTGATGGTTTTTTGTATCAGGGATTTAGAGGATGTGCTGAGGCCCATAGCCATGTACATTATTCTGAACTATATCTGGAACCAGGTAAGATCCCAGCTCAAACGCAGGATACTGGTTGTCGATGAAGCCTGGTCACTAATGCAATACGAAGATTCAGCCCGTTTCCTTTATGGACTTGTTAAAAGAGCCCGTAAATATTATCTGGGTATCACAACCATCACACAGGACGTGGAAGACTTTGTGGCAAGCAACTACGGCAAGCCGATTATTACCAACTCCTCGATGCAACTGCTTCTGAAGCAGTCTACAAGTGCCATTAGTAAACTTACGGAAATCTTCAATCTGACAGAAGGCGAAAAATACCTGCTCCTGAATGCTAACGTGGGACAGGGGCTATTTTTTGCCGGACTAAAGCATGTGGCCATTCAGATAATTGCCAGCTACAACGAGGACAAAATCATCACCACCAATCCGGAAGAGATGCTTAGCAAGCGAGCGGAGGAAGCGGAGGAAGCGGCAGAAGCAGACTATTCTTCATCCGCTGAAACACCGGCGGCAGAGGAACCTGCAGAAGAAAAAACAGCCACACAAATCTAAACTACCCTTTATACCGGGCATGCTATAATCGAAATGTTTAGGTTATTCATGACATGAAAAAGTTTGAATTCCGATCTGATATTGCCCTTTCCGACTGTGCCTTTTATGCCTATGGAAAAAACTTAGAGGATCTCATCGTGAACGCCTGTGAAGCAGTAACCGAAGCCATGGTGAGTAGAGAAAAGATTGAAGCAAAAGAGGAAAAGTCATTCGAAATAAGAACTGACTCACTGGAAGGACTTCTATATTTAGTATTGGATGAGATCATTTATCTGAAAGACGCAGATCAACTCGTTTTTTGTAATTTTGAGATAAAAGAATTAGAGGAAAAACCTAAATCTTACTTTCTTTCCATGAAACTTGCCGGCGAAAAAATAGATCACGATAAACATGAGTCCCACTCGGATGTTAAAGCTGTTACTTACCATCAATTTGAAGTCAAAAAAACTCCTACCGGCTATCGCGCCTCGGTTATTTTAGACATTTAACAACAAACTCATCGAAACAACGATAAAAGAAATAAGTCCGGGGATCTACGAAATCCCCCCAAGCTTCAAAAAAGGCATGCGCGTGCCTGCCCGGATTTTCGCGTCGCCGAAACTGCTCGAAACCATGGACAAAGGGGTTTATGACCAGATTACGAATGTGGCTACACTGCCCGGAATTGTGGAAGCCGCCTGCTGCATGCCCGACGGCCACTGGGGTTACGGCTTTCCGATCGGAGGAGTCGCGGCTTTTGATCCGGACGCGGACGGTGTGATTTTGCCCGGCGGGATCGGGTTTGACATCAACTGCGGCATGAGGCTGATCACGACCAGCCTGACCGAAAAAGATGTCCTGCCCAGACTGCACGATTTGATCGCCCATCTGTATGCCAAAATTCCGGTGGGGGCCGGCCAGCATGGATTTGTCCGCATGGATCAGGGTGAATTCAGGCAGGTACTGAAAAAAGGGGCAAAATGGTGCCTGGAAAACGGATATGCGGAAGAAATAGATCTGGAACACACTGAAGATTACGGGCGCTTTGACTGGGCGGACCCGGAAAAAGTGACTCAGCGAGCCATAAGCCGTGGCTATAATCAGATTGGAACTCTCGGCAGCGGGAACCACTATCTGGAAATACAGGTAGTGAGAGACAAAAACATATTTGATAAAAAACTGGCCAACGCTTTTGGCGTTTTCGGGCAGGACCAGATCGTGATTATGTTCCACTGCGGCAGCCGGGGTTTCGGACATCAGGTGGCGACGGACTATTTACAGGAATTCCTTCGGGTCATGCCTAAGTACGGTATTCACGTTACCGACAGGCAGCTGGCCTGCGCCCCGTTTAACAGCCCCGAAGGCCGGGATTATTTCGCGGCCATGGCCTGTGCCGCCAACATGGCCTTCGCCAACCGGCAGGTAATTTACCATCAGATCCAGAAATGCTTTTCGGATATTTTCGGAAAATCCCCCCGCGATCTCGGCATGGAGCAGGTGTATGACATCAGCCACAACACCGCCAAACTCGAAAAATATATGGTAAAAAGTAAAGAAAAAGAGCTACTGATTCACCGCAAGGGCGCCACGCGCTCCTTTCCGCCAGGCCACCCTCAGCTGGAAACGGGTTTCATGGAAACCGGTCAGCCGATTATTATCGGCGGTTCCATGGAAACCGGTTCGTATCTGCTTGCCGGCACGCAGGAAGCTATTGAAAAAAGCTGGGGGTCCACCGCCCACGGCTCCGGCCGGCTTATGTCACGTCACGCCGCCAAAAGGAAGGTAAGCGGCAAAGATCTTCAGGAAGAAATGGAAGAAAAAGGAATACTGGTCAAGGCCGCCTCCTATTCCGGCCTGGCGGAAGAGGCAGGTTTCGCCTACAAAGACATCCATGACGTCGTTGAAGCCGTGGAACTTTCGGGCATTTCAAAAAAAGTGGCCGCCTTTGAGCCAATCGGAAATATTAAAGGTTAAGAATATGAGACTGTTTATCGCCATCCCCGTTCCGGCCGACCTGCACAGATACTGCCGGCAATTACAAAGCCGGTTTGACGGTTTGAAAAATGTCAATGATTTCCATCTGACACTCCAGTTTCTGGGTGATGACATTGAAAATCCCGACCAAATCATAGACGCCCTCAGCCAAATTAAATTCGGCCCCTTTGAAATTGAAATGGGCGATGCCCTGCCTTTCGGCCCGAAAAATGAACCACGCGGTGTCTGGATCGAATGTAAAGAAAACAGCGCCCTGAACCAATTAGCCGGACAGGTCCGCCAGACCCTTGCCCCCCTCGGGTATGAGTCAGATAAACCTTTCAGGGCCCACATTACTCTTGGCAGATATAAACTGCCTCCGAAAATTAATCCAAAAAAAGTCTCCGGTACTCCTCATTATTTTAGAGTCGATCATTTTGAACTGATTCAAAGTCATCTGGAAGAAGGTGGTCCGCGCTACAAAGTTCTGCAAAAATTCTTGGTAAATCAGGGATAGTAGTAGTAAAATAAATAAGGTGTGGAAGCACTGTTTATTATTTAAAGAAAATATTATGAAGAATCTGCTTATAAAGCGGTGGAGCCCTATTTTAGTGGCCTTTGCCCTGACTTTACAGGTTATTGCGCCGGCGGCCTTTGCTACAGAGTCCGAAAATGACGTCACAACCAACACAACAAGTGAAACAGTCACTACAAGTGATACTACTAACACGGACACAACTGGAACTGCGGATACAAACACAACTAGTGAAACAGCCAATGAATCGGATGCAACAGAATCAACAGCAGTTAACGTGGATCTTTCCAGCGTCACTAGTAACGATGCTGTGGAAGTTCTGGATGATCTGCTGGAAGAACAGGAAAATGTCGACGCTGAAACGGACGCCATTGTGGACAACCTTCTTGAGGAAGTTGACACGGATGAGGAAGCTGAGGATTTGATTCAGGAAGTTGAAGAAGACGTGAACCAGGCCATTGCTGACCTGGAAGCTAAGGCCAAGGCCAATCCCGCCCTTAGAGCTGAAATTGCGAAACGCATTTTAAAACACAAAGCTTTTCTTTTGAGACTCCGGGCCAAACTGATAGCGAAACATCACAAAGTTATCGAAAGAGTCAAACATATTAAGGAAGTCCGGCGTCTTTACGAAATCCGCTGGGGTGTGCTGGATCCAAAAGAACAGAAATGTCCCGGACTGACCCGCGAGGCAATCAAAACGGCTCTGGATGCCGGGGAAACTCCCAAATGCGGCATAGTTGAAGCGGACTACACAGGCAGTATCAGTGTCAACAAAGGCGAACTTCATGTGCAGAAAAAAATGCTCTTTGAAAAAAATGATGAAGTGACCAAGGAAGGAGGTTCCTCCGTGGAATGGAGCTCACATATTGCAGGTCATTGGGATGGCCTGATTGTTGAATATGTCCCCGGCGACGATGAAGGTAAGGTAGATGTAAGTCTTTCTATCGGAGACCTTAATGCCACTTTCAGTCCCGCGGAAGCTATGGGCAGAAAACCAATCGGTAACGGCCATATGATCGAAGTAAGACCGCTTGCCGCCGCCCTGAGCGGAGTCGTTGATAATGCCCAGGACAAACTGGTCCAGAACAAACTCAAGATTGAAGATAAAATAAGCAAGATCAAAGACAAGATCTACAGACTAAGATTGCTAAAGGCTAATTCCACAGAAGATGTTGCAGATGAAGTGGTTGAGTTGGAAGCCTTACTGCAGGAAATTGGAGACTACAATTTTGATGACACCAGCAATGATGAAATCGGTGTCGAAGTTGATGCTGCCCTGATCGATTTGGGTGACGGAACAAACAAAGAAAGAGTTAAGAAACGTCTTGATCACTTAAAGGGCAAATACAATGTAATCAAAGGAAAGGCAAAAGACCGGAAGTTTGCCGAAAAACTGATTCCTTTCAAAGATACCGACGACAGTGAATGGTACACCAAATATGTTGCCCCTATGAAAGAGAAGGGAATTGTTAGCGGTTACAAAGACGCAAACGGAAATGAAGTCGGTGAATACAGGCCTGGCAACAACGTTACCGTAGCCGAAATCCTGAAAATCGGTCTTGAAACTTCCAATAACGGACAAAGTGACGGAGTACCGGCTTTAAGAGCTGCCCTGAACCATTGGGCCAAGGCTTACGTGAAACGGGCGGAAGAACTGGGTCTGGATCTTGTCGGTGATGACACTGATCTTAGCCGCCCGGCCACTCGTGGCGAGGTCATCCGCATGATGCTCGAAGCCGCCGGCGTAGATCCGGATGCTGTATCCGGCACTTCCTTCTCTGATGTTCCTGCCAGCCACAAGCATGCCGCCTTCATCGCTCTGGCTAAAGAACTGGGAATCGTAAGCGGTGATGACAACGCCGGCACTTTCCGCCCTGATGAACCGATCAACCGGGCCGAAGTCGCCAAAATTGCCAATCAGATTTTAGAAGTTCTTCTCGGAGAGTAGTCCGAACTCAAAACTCAAACCCCCATTCTGAGCTGTCAGCGTGGGGGTTTTTGGTTAAAAACCAGTTTACAATTTCGCGGCATTCCTATAATATAGCCACGCTTTACGCGGAGCGGTAGTTCAGCTGGTTAGAACGCCACACTGTCACTGTGGAGGTCGCGGGTTCGAGTCCCGTCCGTTCCGCCATTTACAAAGTACGCCTTCCCTATAGAATAAGGTCATAGTGAAGTTAAACTTTTTGGATGACTCTTAAACGCACCATTGCCCGCATAACCTGGTTTATTATTTTCACCGTTATTGTCGCTGCGTTCCTGTATATCTTGTTTAATTATGAATCACTTAGATTAAAACTTGGTGAAGAAATCCAACTGTTTGGCCCCATCGGGCTGGTTTTTGCCGGACTTTTTGTGGATACGTTGGGCGGACCGCTTGGCCCGGAAATGCCAACAATCGCCGGCTTGCTCACGGGGATTCCATGGACAACCGTAGCTCTGATGGTGGCCTTGGGGAGCCTGATCGGAAGTCTTGTTATTTACGTGATCGGACATTATTTTGGTGAGTATGGAGCTCTGCTTTTTATAAACAGAAAGACCTTCGAACGCTGGCGTATCCGGTTTTTTAAATATCGTCGGCTCACTATGACACTGGCCGCTCTCACTCCCGTGCCTTATGTCACCTGCTGTGTGATTGCCGGAGTTTTTAATATGAAACTCTGGGAGTTCCTTGCATTTGCGTTTGGCGCCCGAGTCCTCCGAATTCTGGGAACGATCTATCTGTATTTCCTTCTTAGTGGGGTCATTTAGCAATACAGGTCGAATTCTAAAAAAATCAGGCCCTGAATTCGTTAATTACAAATACTTCTGAAACCATTTTGACGCCAGTTCCGCGGCCTCTTCAAGCTTGCCCGGTTCTTCAAAAAGGTGCGTGGCCCCGGGAACGATTTCCAGTTTTTTTTCGCAAGTCAGTGCGGCCAGTGCCTGCTCATTGAGTCCGATCACGACATCATCCCAGCCGCCCACAATCAAAAGAGTCGGCGCTTTAACGAGCGGCAGGTTTTCCATGGCAAGATCCGGCCGGCCGCCCCGCGAAACAACCGCACTAATCGACTCGCCCAGCTCTGCAGCCGCATTAAGGGCTGAAGCCGCGCCGGTACTGGAACCGAAATACCCCGGTGAAAGCGCCTTGAGGTCTTTTTGTTTGCCGATCCATTTGGTAACGGCAATCAGTCTTTCGGTTAAGCGCGTAATATCAAAACGGTTCTCATAAACCTGATCTTCTTCTTCTGTCAGAAGATCAAACAGAAGGGTGGCGATCCCGGCCTGATTCAGAACATCCGCCACATAATTATTACGGGGGCTAAGACGGGAACTTCCGGCTCCATGCGAAAAAATTACCAACCCCTTCGCCTCTGAAGGAATTGTCAGAATTCCTTCCAATTCGATGGAGTTGACCGGAATATTGACTGTTGTTTTGTTTATTTTCATGGGTATTTGTTTAACAGCTGGATTATAGTTTATCAAAACTGACGATTGGCATAAAAGGTTAAAAAAGTTATATTTTAAGCAATATCACGTTCGGCTCATGAATCGAAGAATTGAAAATGCTGAAGCGCAGGGAATTGACATGCGTTATGAACCGGAAGCTCAGCATGCCAGCACAGCTCTGACTGTTTACGAGAACAGGAAAAAAACAAAAATTTTATTAGTGGAGCCCGAGACGCCTATAAGCTACTGGTCATACGATCACACCTTACCTCTCATCGACAAAAAAGCGGCCTATCCCCCTCTGGGACTGATAACCCTGGCGGCAATGCTCCCGGAAGAATGGGAACTCAGTTTAGCGGATTCCAACACCGGAACACTGACACAGGAAGCGATAGAAAGATCTGACGCTGTGTTTATAGGCGGCATGCATATTCAAAGTCAGTCATTTCATGAACTGGTAAAGCGGGCTCACGCGGCGGGCAAAACAGTCGTGGGCGGCGGCCCATACGTAACTTCCAGCCCTAATGAGTGTCAGGATCTGGATCATTTGGTGCTGGGTGAAGTGGAAGGGGGTATCGAAGAATGGAGCTGGCAATTTGAACAGGGCATAGCGCCCAAAATGGCCCAAATGCCCCCGTTCCCCAAACTTGATGAAACAAAAATACCCCGTTTCGATATGATCGACCCAAAAGATTATGCCAGCGTTGGTCTTCAATTAAGCCGCGGCTGTCCGCATGATTGTGAATTCTGCTCGGTCACAAAACTCAACGGACGAAGACCTCGCCTAAAGGGAACAAAACAATTTCTGGAAGAAGCGGAAGCATTACGGAAAAGCGGGTTCAGAGGATCTGCATTCGTTGTCGATGACAATTTTATCGGCAACCACAAAGCGGTCGAAGAAATGCTGCCTGAACTCGCCGCCTGGCAAAAAAAGCATGGCTACCCACTGGACTTTTTCACTCAGGCAGACCTAAGGCTGGCAAAATTCGATTCCCTGATGGAGAAAATGGTGGACGCGGGCTTTAGCGGCGTCTTTCTGGGAATCGAAACCCCCTCCAAAGAAGCGCTGAAAGAATCCGGTAAGCACCAAAACTCCGGAATTGACCTTGACGCGGCGGTTAGGAAAATTGCAGAAGCGGGACTGGAGCCCATGGCAGGTTTTATTATGGGATTTGACAGTGACAAAGAAGAAGACCTGGATGCATTACAAGCATTCATCAACAGAAATCCCATTCCTCATGCTATGGTCGGCGTTCTTCAGGCCATACCCAAAACGGATCTTCACGCGCGCATGCAAAGGGAGGGACGCTTACTGCGGGAATACGATGGCGACCAATTTGGCACAGCCAATTTTGAAACAGTGATGGATCCCGCCGTGCTCAGAGGCAAGTACGCCGAAGTTCTGCGAAGTATCTACAGTCCGCAGAACTATTTTGACCGATGTCTTCAGCTTATGCGGATTCGCAAAAATCCGCGCTACTCCCTTTACAGGCACAAACTGAAGTTCGGCCTGAACGCCCTGAAAAACTCACTTATACAGCAGGGACTGTGTTCCGATTATCGGGCCAGGTACTGGCAGTTTTTGAGCAGGGTGGCAGTGGGAATGACGGATAAAATTCATGCGGCTGTTACCTACGCCGCGAAATTCCATCATTATTATAGGTATACGCAGGAAGATGTTCTGCCCAGATTAACAACGTAGCAAAATTGTTTTCCGAACAATTGCGCGACTGCTATCATGATGTCATGAACAAAAGTGAACAGCTTAGAGGTCTTTCCGACGCGGAGGCAATCAGGGCACTCAAAAAATACGGGTTCAATGAACTTGAAAAAAAGAGTCAGTGGACCACGATGAAGGTTTTTTTAAGGCAGTTTGCCAATGTAATCGTCTGGATTCTTATTATTGCCTCCATAATTTCTTTCGTCATTGGCGAAGAACTTAATTTTTGGGTCATCAACTTCATCATCGCCTTTGTGATCATCATGGGCTTTTTACAGGAATACAAAGCGGAACGTGTTATGGAAGCCCTTAAAAGCATTATAAAACCGCTTACAATGGTTATACGGGAGGGCAATCTGATGCAGATTGAGGTACGTGAAGTGGTGCCGGATGATATTCTGTCATTGGAAATGGGCGATCAGGTTCCAGCCGATGCCGAGATTATTGACGTCAACAACCTGGAAATCGACGAATCTCAGTTAACGGGCGAATCTGTTTCGGTTCACAAACGTGAAAAAGAAATAATCTATGCTGGTACACAAGTGGTTTATGGCCGTTGCCTGGCAAAGGTGATACATACCGGCATGAAGACGAAACTCGGAAGCATAGCCAGCCTTGTGCAAACGAAGGAAGAAATTACCCCACTGCAAAAAAGAATGGACCGGCTCGGCAAAGTACTCGCCATCATCGCGTTATCCGCAACCGGCATTATTCTGTTTGTAGGAGTGATCAAGGGGGTTTCCGTCACTCAAATGCTCATTGTCGCTTTGGCTCTGGCTGTGGCTGCTGTGCCCGAAGGACTACCCCTGACCATGACTTTGGCCCTGTCGTTTGGAATGCACAAAATGGCTAAACAAAAAGCCGTCATACGCCGAATGATGGCGGTCGAAACACTGGGAAGCACGACAGTTATCTGCACCGACAAAACAGGTACCCTGACCGAAAACGAAATGACCGTGCAGAAACTTTTTATCGACGGAAAAGAAGTTTCCGTTACAGGCCTGGGGTATAAACCGGAAGGAGAATTTAAAGAGGGAAAAAAAATAGTGAGCACATCCGGATGGAAGGAATTTTTTCACGCGGCTCTGCTCTGCAATAACGGAAATTTAAGGGAAACCGAAGATGGCAGTTTTCTGCCCGTAGGCGACCCGACCGAAGTAGCCCTGATCACCATGGGCGAAAAAGCCGGCTTCAGAAAAGAGAAGCTGGAAGACGTAAACAAACGGGTCGAGGAAATCTTTTTCACGGCCAACCGTAAAATGATGACCACCATTCATAATATGAAGGGGGGATACAAAATATACAGTAAAGGAGCGCCTGAAGTCATTCTGGAAAAATGTAGTTACCAGATGATCAACGGAAAAAGAAAGAAATTGACCATGAAAGATCGTGAACTGATTCTGAAACAGAATAACAAGCTCGCGAAAAATGCCCTGCGAATTCTTGCCATTGCGGCCAAAAACGAAATCAAAACATCCATCCCCGGAAAAGATGCGGAGAAAGATCTGACATTTCTTGGGCTTGCCGCCATGCGTGATCCGGCCAGAAGCGAAGTACCAGAAGCAATCAAAGTAGCCCATAACGCAGGAATGCGGGTTATTATGATCACGGGAGACAACAAAGACACGGCTGTTTCCATCGCGAGACAAATCGGACTGATCAACGGCAAAATTAAAGCGCTCACCGGAGAAGATTTAGAAAAAATGAGTGACGAAGAACTCCGGAAGGAACTGAAATCAGTTAACGTTTTTGCCAGAACCCAGCCAGAACATAAAATTCGCATTGTCAGCCTGCTCAAAAAGGCGGGTGAAATCGTTGCCATGACCGGCGACGGAGTAAATGACGCCCTGGCATTAAAGAAAGCAGACATTGGCATAGCCATGGGAATTAAGGGGACGGATGTGAGCAGGCAGGCCGCCGACATGATACTTCAGGATGATAACTTCGCCACTATCGTGGTGGCCGTGGAAGAAGGCCGCCGTATCTACCAAAATATTGAAAAGTTCACAGGCTATCTGATTTCAAGAAATTTCACCGAGGTAATTCTTATATTCCTGGGAATTTTGTTTTTTGACTTTGAATTCCTTCCGCTCCTGGCCATTCAGATTCTGTTTATCAATGCTTTTGACGAGGAGATGCCAGCCATCGGCCTGGGGCTGGATAAAGCTCACGGCAATCTGATGAAGCAGCCGCCCCGCCCCTCATCTGAACCCCTTCTTAATCGTGGCAATGCCATGCTTATCTTTGGAGTGGCCATCTTTATGGCCCTCCTTACTTTTATTATTTATATCACCCACAATCCCATTTTGGACGTCGAAAGGGCAAGAACCATGGTTTTTGCCACCATTGTGACCATGGTCATTGTGGGGACTTACAACTTCCGTTCAATGCGGGAATCGATTTTTGTCACAGGGGTCTTTAATAATCTGCTTCTGTTTATCGGCGTCTCTTTAATCGCTCTGATCACTCTTTTTGTGATGTACTTTGAACCAACTCAACGCGTCTTCTCGCTAACCCCCCTGGCCTTGAGTGACTGGATGATCTGCATCGGAGCCGCCATGCTAAATGTCGCTTACGTAGAGGGTCTGAAGTTCTTCAGAAGGAGTCTGGAAAAATAATGGATAGTGCCACTCCCGCCCTCTTCTTTCCGGTTACTAGCAAATTTCACCCATACAGGTAGTGATGACTATACATTGAGATGTATAAAAACATGTCAGATTTGCTATTGGGTATTAGGTGATAGTCAGAGCTGGCCGCGTAGCCGTAAGGCCACTAGTGCCTTAGGGCTCAAAAAAACTTGCTTGAGCATATTTTTTATGTTATAATTACATAATATAATTAACGAAGAAATGCCCAATCAACCACGAAGTACTAAAGAAGCCCCCATTGAATCTCTGGACCTAAAAACGGTTAATAGAGTACGGGACAGAGTAGCTAAAGCATTAGGCGGAGCCGCAATCATTGGTGCCGTCAGCGCCGGAGCCGGCCATGCTGCCGGTAAATACGCGCAATCCGAGTATAGGGAAGCGACTGGTTACTCACCCTATCAGGTAGCTCAAATCGAAACAAAAATACCCAAAATTACCGGCCAGACCCAGACACCGGGAAAAAAAGAGGTGCCAGAAAATGAAACCTGGTTCGAAAGGAAGCAAAGGGAGGCAAAAGAAGAATTGGAAAAAGTAAAAAAATGGGCCGATAAAGAAGCCGGAGAAAAAATGGAGAAATTACCAGTCGTCAGAGAATATCAGGAGGTCGTCAGAGAAATGCGGGAACTGAAGCAACAAGCTCTGGAAACCGGAGATGAGATTGCATACTGGCTCCCTTTTCTTCTCATGTTTCTTACCTGTATAAAGCTTGCCAGAATAACCATAGCGGCCAATAGGGCTATCAAAAAATTCATGGATCCGGAAAGATCTAAAAAACTGGATGCCGTTGAAGAAAAGATGAACGAAATGATCGCAAGGCTAAATGAACTAGCGGAAAGCAATCAAAATGCCCCCCTGCCTGCAGGCGACAAAGAAGAAATGAAAGCCCTGGAACGTGATTTCACCGAAGTATCCGGCATCATAGATCTGGAGCCTGATGAAACATCCGCCATAGATAAAGCCGTAGTCTAAAACAGCTTAGCCAGATCCTCCTTCATCGCCAACGCCGCCTCACGGGCCGCTTCGGCATAAGCTTCACCGTGCTGGCCGTTTTTTTGGTAGGCAAAAATAATCCCACGCGACGAATTCACAATGGCCCCTGTGCCGTTTTTATGAAAACAGTACTTCACACTATCGGCGTTTCCCCCCTGAGCACCGTAACCGGGAACCAGGAAGATCTGATTGGGCATAATGTTCCGAAGGACTTTAGCTTCCTCCGGATAAGTTGCCCCAACCACCGCGCCAACGGCAGAAAAACCGCTCTTCCCTATCAACTCCCGTCCCCAGCCTTCCACAAGTGTAGCAACCAGTTCATCCATCAGCTCATCACCAACCGCCACACCCTGAATCTCGTCAGCAGAAGGATTGGAGGTGCGAACCAAAACAAAAATCCCCTTCCCCTCCTTCTCACAGACTTTTGTAAAAGGCTTAATTCCGTCCGTGCCCAAATAAGGCGTGACCGTCATACAGTCGACATCAATTGTTTTCTGGGGCGAGCCAAAAACATCCACCGAACCCAAATGCCCATTGGCATAGGCTTCGGCCGTCGAGCCGATGTCATTGCGTTTCGCGTCACCGATAACCATAAGGCCCTTTTCCTGCGCGTAACGAACGGTTTCTTCATAAGCCCGAAACCCGTGATGTCCGTAACATTCATAAAAAGCTATCTGTGGTTTGACCGCCGGCACAATGTCCGCGACAGCATCGATGACCCCTTTATTGAAGCTCAGAATCGCCTCCGCGGCCCCCTCTGTCGTTTCACCAAACTCTTCCCTGGCATTCGCTAAAATATGTTCAGGAATCTGACTGAGGCGGGGATCCAGCCCCACCACGGTGGGATTACCAAGCTCACTGATACGACTGGTAAGTCTGTCGGAAAAATGTTGCATAATATTGAGTTATCGGTTAAACAAAGATTCCTGCTCCTTGATCTTAAGACGTACATCCTGCGAAGACATCTTGGCCCGCTCATTGTAAGGTTCAATGGTCAGAATCCGTTCATAAGTGAATAAGGCATTTTCATAATCGTCGTCCTCCGCGCAGGAATCCGCCAGCAGAAAAAGATAGTTCACTTCACGAGGCTTAAGTTCAGCAGCCCTTTTAAAACACTCAGCCGCCACCGAATAACGCATCATAAGATGGTAAAGCTTCCCCAAAGCGAGGAATTTTTGATCATCCTTATCGTCAAGCTCCACAGCCCGAACATAGGCCTGAATAGCCTCTTTGTAAGCCTTTCTTTTGAGCAGGATCCTCCCAAGATTTTCATATATTTCATGATTCTCTGTATTTTCCTCAAGAAGCTTTCGGTACATTGTTTCAGCGCGCTTGAGATCACCGCTTTCCAGATAAATCCTGGCAAGCTTAAGACCTACCGGGAATTCATCATCCGTCATAGCCATAGCCTGAATCAGATATTTTTTAGCCTCAGCAAATTGACTTCTGGCAATGGCCATATCGGCCCGCCTCATTTCATCTTTGTATCGGACCAGATCATATTTTTTACCCTCCTTTTCCTTTATATACTCTTCTTTAAAACGCAGCGTTCCTTCAGCCTGTTCAATTTTGCGGTTCTTTTCGACTCTGGCGGCCACCTGTTCTTTGAAATCCCGCTTTTCAGTCCTGCTGAGCAAAAAAGCGCGTCTGGCAAGTAAAACCGCGATGACAACGAAGGCAAAGATGAAGATATAAAGCTGCAGCATTATTATAATGATCTTTCTGTATACAAAAGGAAATTCTCCAGGGCCAGTTTTTTATTGGCATTCCTATCAATAAGATAACGTGTTTTGAGCAAATGTTCAAACAGATGAGCGATGCTCTTCAGATCGTAACGGGGACTCAGAAGGGAACTGCCCGTGACCAGAAAATCGTGAGCCGATTTTCGCAGAATCTGGCAGAAAACATCAAAAAAGAGTTCCAGCTGGTCTTTGTCGTCCTCTAAAGATTCCGCGTAAGAAAACTTACTGACTAAATCGTTATTTCTAAGTATTTTGTCTACCTGGTTATATGCATTCCTGTAAGCCGAAAGCGCCGCCGGCTCGGACAGAAGCCTGATAGCCAGACCGGGCCTGCCCTGCGCCATCTGTAAAACTTCTTCAAAATCAGAATGATCTTTAAAACGGGACGAAAGTTCATTGCGCATCGTTGCCTCATCCACCAAAGAAAAACCGTACTGTCTTACGCGGGAAAGAATTGTTGGCGTGATCTTTTTTATTTGGTCAGAGGTCATCAGAAATATCGTCTTGCCGGGCGGTTCCTCCAGGGTTTTCAGAAACGAATTCTGAGCCTCAATAGGCATTCTCTCAAGCGTTTCGATCAGCACAATTCTGAGGCCCCCCTGCGAAGTCAAATTGGTTTTATGTATCAGAGCCCGTACGTCATCAATTTTGATAGTTTCGCCATTGTCCCGCATCAGAATTAAGTCAGGATGTGAACCCGATTTGATAAGCTGACAATCCCTGCACCGGTGGCAGAGATTATTGGGACAAAGCAGTATTTTGGCCAAAATGAATGCTACTGTGAACTTTCCGGTATCTTTAGGTCCGTGAAAAAGGTAAGCATGAACAAGTTGATCTGCAGCAATCTCTTTTTCAAGAGCAAGAAGCTGATTATCATGCCCAATAATGTCCCAAGGGTATTTCAGCATAGGCTAATAGAGGCTCAATTATATAGTCTGAATGTGCGAAAGTCCACTTGCCCGCCAACTAAAGATTGCCTTGGACGAAGAAATTCACTAAAATACTTGAGCTTGTAAGGAACTTCGCCTGGATGGTGGAATCGGTAGACACGAGAGACTTAAAATCTCTTTCCTTCGGGAGTGAGGGTTCGAGTCCCTCTCCGGGCACCA
>Ga0180007_10002243_pt1 | contig 23487 bp, 16 predicted proteins | sample MM_PC_MetaG_FD_121122 | JGI IMG/M metagenome (GOLD analysis project Ga0180007, IMG submission 121122) | Groundwater microbial communities from the Aspo Hard Rock Laboratory (HRL) deep subsurface site, Sweden - MM_PC_MetaG | ecosystem: Environmental > Aquatic > Deep subsurface > Groundwater... | reverse complement strand
GGTGGAGAAAGCCGACCGGGTGTATGAGATCCCCAATGTCTTCCCCTTCAAGGGCACAACCTTTATCAACTCCCCTTGGGCGGACGCCACGGCAAAAGACCCGCTGCGCATCGGGCTGCCGGCGCCAATCCGGACATCATTTTCGCAAAACGTTAACGCCTGGCTCGCCGGCAAGCAAGACTGCGGCATTGACGGCCTCTTCAACTGCCTGCCGGAATCCGTCCTCCTTGCCCTTGCCACCTCCTCAACCGACCCGGATGATCTTACCCGGCTTGCGGAAATCAGCTGTGAGTTTGTTGTTGATGCCAATGGCGCCCCGTCCGGCCTCATCTACAGCCGGGACCCGCAGGGCAGAACACGGGCCGCGATAAAAAACCATCCTCTTTTTGAAGCGGTGGCAAACAACCCCTATCTGCCTGATTCCTACAAACAGGCCATGGTCCTGCGGCCCGGCGCCCAGGGAGGAAGTGAAATCGTCGGCGAATGGGCCGAGGCGGACCACCACGTCTTCGAATATCTGCGCAGCAACTCTTACATCCCCTGGGGACACTATGCCGCCAACATGGCAAATGACGCCGTCCGTTATGATATCGGCAAACTCTCCGCGGACGACATGACCGGCCTGCGCCATCTTTACTATCAACGCACCTATGTCCGGCTGGCTGTTGATCTCGGCATGGAGGTGGATGGCGGCAGAAAGAGCCTGTCCGCCGGCGAACTTGAATCTCTGCGCCAAGAAATCTGCCGCCGGCTCGACAAGTCGGATCACCCGCCCTTCTTTGACTGCACCCTGTGGGGCTGGAACTACGGCTTTGACTTTGCCCCCAGCCATTACCGGCTCAATGCCTCGCACCAGCAGATCCACCAGCAGTTTGCCATGCTGCCCTCGGCGGTCGCGGCGATAAGGTCCGGCAGCAAGACGGACGGCTTTCTCGCCTCATACGGCTGCGGCGATCTGGTGGCCGACTGTGTGCGCGCCTATGGCAGCAAACATGGCCGCTCCCTTTTTGCCGACCTCATCACCTGCATCCGCAACAACCGGCGCATGGATGAAACGAAAGGTGAGCAATCTCTTATTGTCTTTGAAGATGATCAGGTGATGCTCTTTGTGCCCAAGGCCCAGACCTCCCAGTGGGAGCTGCAGCTCGTGACGCTGAGGCCGGTGGGCAATACCCTGGAGGCGGACGAGGCCATGCGCCGATCCCTGGATGCGGCAATGCACACGGCCATGCAGGTGCTCGGCGGCCTGGGCATGCGCATGGCAAACATCATCGAGTATGCCAAACGCTTCACGGACAAATCAGACCAGCGGCTCATCTACAGCTTTCTGCCGAAACTGCCCGAGTCTCCCGGCGCCTTCAGCGAAGCCCAGCTGCGCTGGATCATGGGCCATTATCCGGAAGATTTCGCCATCGCCTGCCGCAACAAACTGCCCTGAGCATTTCGGCCAGGCGGCGGTCAGACCGCGGAGCTGGCGCGACGATTTACGAAGCGGACAAGAAGAGCAAATCCCGCAGGCCTGTCGCAAAAGACATTCGGATATTTTCTGAGGTTAAGCTGGCCGGCATGCGGAACGTTCTCATGCACGACTATATGGGAGCTGATTGAAAAACAGCTTGGAAGGCAGTAAAAGAACGGCTGCCGGAGATCAAACCTTTCATGGACCTGTTAGTCCTTGTAAATAAATAAGCTGTCCCCAAAACTGCAAAACTGTCCCAGAACTTATCCTGCATCTTCTTCATTCAGAAATCGACCTGAATAGTTGCTTTTAATCAATATCTAACATTCTCCTAATCGAAAGGAAATAAGATATTGGTATTTAAGAAAAGTTTGGAGCGCTTCATATGGACAGCATATAGATTTCTATCGGGGATTTGATCAGTTGGTAGTGAAAATAATTAACATATCCAAACAAGATGTATTCGCAAAAAGGCCGTCACGGCCTTTTTGCGCCAACGCTATTAACGGACTTATTACGAGTCCCCCAAACAAAGAGATTAATTACACAGAAGAGGAGGATTGCGGATGAAAAATTGCCGAAGGAACAACTCAATTGTCATGGGGGCATTTCTGCTATGCCTGCTCGGGGCCTCAACACCTCAGGCATTAGCGGAACAGACCAAGGATCCATTGATTGAGATCCTGATCAGAAAAGGCATCCTTACGGAACAGGAAGCAAAGGAAATCAGGGCCGAGGCTAAGGCACTGGAGGAAGATCGCCAAAAACAGGTAGTCGAGCAGATCGAAAAAAAGGTCGCGCTCATGCCCAAAGGTCTCAAGGATGTAAGTGTGGGCATGCTGGCCTATGTTGACTATTCCAACGGGCAAAAGCCTCTTTCCGGCGACCGCGAGGAGAGTTACAACGAATTTCGCCTGAACCGGGGGTACCTCACTGTAAAAAAACAGCTTACGCCATGGCTGGGGGTCAGGATCACCCCGGATATTCATCAGGATGACACGGGGGATTGGAAACTGCGTCTTAAGTACCTTTACGGAGAATTCAAGGCGGGCGATCTTGGATTCCTTACCGATGTGAAGTCCGAGGTCGGTCTGGGCCATATACCATGGCTCGACTTTGAGGAACACATCAATCCTTACCGCTGCCAGGGAACGATGGCCGTAGAGCGGGCAGGAACATTTAACAGCGCTGATCTTGGAATCGGCTTCATGGGTTATCTGGGCGGCAGGCTTGAAAACGCGGACGAGAAAATCGGGAACCACTACTATGACGGGAAGTGGGGAAGCTGGCACGTGGGCGTATACAACGGTTCCGGATACCACGCATCGGAGAAGAACAACAATAAGATTGTGGATGGCCGCCTGACGCTCCGGCCTCTGCCGGAGGTGCTGCCGGGGCTGCAGCTGAGTTATTTCGGCCTGTTCGGCGAAGGGAACACGGAGTATGGCGACGATTCCCCCGACTATAAGGTCAACCTGGGGATGCTGAGTTACCAGCATCCATGGTTCACCCTTACTGCCCAGTACTTCACAACTGAAGGAAATGCCAAGGGCGACTGGGTGGACGCCGGCCATGAAGCGCTGGACACGGAGGGTTATTCCCTTTTTGGAGATTTCAAACTTCCCGTATTGGACAAAAAACTATCGGTTTTCGGGCGCTGGGATCATTTTGATGCGGATGACAATAACATGATCGCAGATGACTCGGCCTATGATCTTTACATTGGCGGGCTGGCATATGAGGTTTATCAGCACAATATGGTTCTCCTCACCTATGAAACCACTGATTATGAAGACAACTTCGGGAACAAAGATGGCGTAATCACAAAAGGCATAAAACCATCTGTTACCGGGAATGATCCGGGAGCTGAGAAAAAGGTGCAAATCGTATATCAGATTGACTTCTGATAATACGTGTCTGCATATCTCGGAATTATGGGGACAGTATACCTATCACGGACCAGTTAGTCTTTGAAAATGAGTAAGCTGTCCCCGGAACTACCTGAATGAGTAAGCTGTCCCCGGAACTACCTGTCCGGAACTACTTGGAAGGCAGCAATAGACCAGCTGATAAGGATCAAACCGTTATTTGATAGGTTAATCTTTGATTTTAAAAAAGGTTTCCAGAGCTGCCACCAAATCCAGGTTTCTGTTTTTTATTCATCTTGCCGAATTATACGCTTCCGTGTACTACTGCCAATGCTTTATCAACAAATGTCTTCAACTCTGAGGCAGTTATGACGACAGCTTCTGCGCCCCCGGGATTTGTATCGTGATGAAATTGTCCCGCATAGTCATTGATCTCATTAAGCTCATCCACCAGACCGGCAGCATAACAAAGCGGACTGGGCGCCACTGCATTTCGAATACAGTCTACCACCTGACCGAACAGCAGTGACTTATGAATATGGCAGGGAAACCTACGATGAAGGTAGCCTTCAAGCATCGGCCGAATAGCTTTTGCAACTGACCTGGAGTCTCCTCCCTTTCCCCCTGCAAAATCGTTGAGCAAACGGTGGTGTTGAAAATAGATCGATTCACACTCCCTGTCTATGTCGAGGGATGCAAAATCTGTGTAATCACCCGGTGCTGGAGCAAGTTGAAACAATGCAATCAGTTGCGACGACTTGTCATCCTTATACAGTTTGTCCCGGAGGTCACGAATAAAATACGGATCGTGTGCAAGCACAATGAGTTGATCGGCTTTTAAGTATATCTTTTTTAATACCGTTCTCGTTTGATGCTTTCGATTCAGGTCCAGACTGCACATGGGGTCATCGATAACTACGATTCGTGTTGCCAATTTCCCGTCTGCCAGCGTACTTGCAATGAAAAACGCAAAGGCTAAAGTTCGCTTGTCTCCCTCACTTAGGGCAGTTGCAAAAGATGGAGGCCCGCCTACGAGAGGAACATCTTTTCCGCGAAGTAACAGACCATACTCGCTTCGTGGCCCTGTTCCTCTGAAGTTGCCACCCATGCCCTTGATGCTGAAGGAAGCACCAAAATTTTTCAGATGGTCATTTATTGATTTTTCATACCGTCTCAACGTTTCCTTCATCAACGCATCAAGTTTCTCGCGCGCTGTCTTCTTGGAATTTTCGGCTTCCACTGCAGCGGTCCTTGCCTTGCTGAGCTGAATAAAGAGTTCAACCACTTGCGGGTTGTAACGTTCTTTATTTACTTGCAGGAGCTTTTCCTGCTGTTGTAATTGTATAACATCTTCGGAGATGAGTTGGACTTTGTATGTGTTGATGAGCTTAATGGCTTTATTAATGGCCAGATTCGCAGTCTTTATTGGTGCGATCACCGATTGCCACAACTTTACAGCCTCTTCTTTTTCTTCCGCAGTGCCCATTCTTTCAGCCGGTGATACCTTCTTTCTTAAAGAAAGATTGAGAACAAGGGTCTGGAACTTGCCTAACGCAGCACGTGCTGAATCCACATCAAAGGCTATAATCTCTGTTGGAACGTACTCGGCCCAAGCCCTCGCCTGCGCTGATGCCGTATCGACACTCTGCGCAATACGGTCAACAATGTTTGGAACGGTGTTGGCATCGACGTAGTTATACACTGCAGCGACCGTATCCTTTAGTTTGTTGTACTCTACATTAAAATGGGTTTGATAGGCACGTATGAGGTTGACACCATAAGTACTTTGACCGCAATAGGGACAAAATTCGCTGTCATCAAACTGCCCGCCCTGATTCAACCAACTCTCTGCGTCTTTTTTTATTCCTAGTTTCGCAATGTGTTGTCTGACAACTCGCTCTGATTCCTTATGAACATTTTCGAGAGAGGAGTTAAGAACCATAAACAGACTGTCAATATTAAAAGATGGCTCAGTAATCGTCATTGGGACTGACTTTGCAAGAATCGCTGCCACACTCCCGGCAGCGCTGATTCGTTTCTGGATCTCAATGATCTTAACATCAATGTCAGTCACTTGTGACAGGTTCTCGAACTGTGCGAAGTTCATACCTACGTGATACCCAGAAAGTTGCCCTGTCAGCTTTTGAACGTTTTCGACTGCCTCTTTTGCCTTACCAGTAGCTTTTTCGACCTCTTCACGGGCTGCAACCGCTGGTTCACCAAGGGCAAATTCAAGGAGGCTCTTGCGATGTCCAGTACTGACCGTGCCACCTGAATGTACATTGCGCTCAACAAAGTCAGCATCAAAAACCAGCACTTCAGGTCGTTGTTCTGTCCAGCTACCATTCTCAAACATGACTTTGTGGCCGCTGCCGAACTGTAGAATAACCTTGGGTGGTAATATTCCATCAAGCGTCTTGCGGGTGGTAATCAACCATGCCTCTCCAGTGGACACAGAGCGCAACACTGCCGTTAATGTAGACTTCCCACGTCCGTTGTCCGCATAGATGAGAGTAGCCTTTTTACAGGTATGGGATTTGCCGTTTGCGTTGTGCAGCAGTCCTATCCCTTGAATTTCCGATATTCGTTCAAGCATGATTTTTTTCTGTTCGTCTTTGCATGATAAGAATTAAGCGCACACCATTCTTTTTACGGACCAGTTAGTCATTGGAAGTAGCTGAACATGATATTTAAACGCTTTTTCAGGAAGATCGGTCTTGTGTATAGTGAGGGATGGCATAGCCGAATATTTACTACTGTAAATAGCATCATTTCTTCTATAATACCGGGGAGATCAAGATGTCAACGTTAAAAGAAAAAGGGGACAATGCCACAAATACATTGACCGCCATTTCCTTTCCCCAAAAATGATTACTGATTTTTTTTTCAATCGGGTATAGTACCTAACTTAAAATTCTTTATTCATAACCATGAGCTGCAAACCTTGAACTTTTAACCTTGTGAACTACAAATCAATGAACAAACCAGGATATTACGGAGAATGGGGCGGAGCCTTCATTCCTGAAGTGCTGTACCAGACCTTCTGCGAACTCAATGACGCCTTTAACAAGGCGAAGGCTGATCCCGCCTTCTGGCAGGAATACATCAGTTTGATGAGCACCTACTCCTGCCGTCCCACGCCGCTGACCCATGCCGAGAATCTTTCCCGACATTTCGGCGGGGCGCAGATCTTCATCAAGCGGGAGGACCTCAACCACACCGGGGCCCACAAGGCCAACAATGTCATGGGCCAGGGCCTGCTGGTCAAAAGGATGGACAAAAAGCGGGTCATCGCGGAAACAGGCGCCGGCCAGCACGGGGTGGCCACCGCCACCATGGCGGCCAAATTCGGCTTTGCCTGCACGATCTACATGGGCGAAGAGGATGTGATGCGCCAGCGGCCCAATGTCTTCTGGATGGAAAAGCTCGGCGCCACGGTCGTTCCGGTCACCTCGGGCTCCAAAACGTTGAAAGACGCCATTAACGAGGCCTTCCGCGACTGGGTTACCCGCATGGAAGACACCCATTACGTCATGGGCACCGTTTGCGGCCCCCATCCCTTTCCGGAAATGGTGGCCTGGTTTCAATCGATCATCGGCCTGGAAGCACGCACCCAGATCCAGGAGCAGTTCGGCGGACTGCCAAGCCGCGTTTACGCCTGCGTCGGCGGCGGTTCCAACGCCATGGGGATTTTTCAGGGTTTTCTCGACAACCCGGCTGTTGAACTGATCGGCGTGGAAGCAGGCGGCAAGGGCCTTGACAGCGGCATGCACGCCTCCCGCCTGGCAGCCAGGGATGGTTCCGCCGGGGTAGCCCAGGGTTACAAAACCATGTTTCTGCAGAACAGCGACGGCCAGATGATGGATACCCACTCGGTGGCGGCCGGACTCGATTACGTCGGCGTCTCCCCCATTCTCACCGATCTCTGGCAGCAGAAGCGGGTGCGCTTTAGCGCCGCAACCGACGCGGAAGTCATGGCAGCCCTTGATCTCACCATGAAAAAAGAAGGGCTCATCCCGGCGCTGGAATCGGCCCACGCCTTTGTGCAGGCCTTCAAGGAGGCAGGAGACTTGGGCCGGGACGAGGCCATCATCATCAACATGTCCGGCCGGGGCGACAAGGACATCTTCACCATTGCCCATGCCTTTGACGATCCATCCTGGAAAGAATTTATCAAAAAGAAAGGAATTGAATATGGAGCTTAACAGTCAGATCAAAACAGCGCTGGCTGATCCGTACAAAAAAATTCTGCTCATGACACATATTGTTCTGGGCTACCCTTCTCTGGAAATCAACCGCAAGGTCATCGAGCAGATGGTGGAAAACGGGGTGGATCTCATTGAGATGCAGATCCCCTTTTCCGAGCCCATGGCTGACGGTCCGGTGATTGTCAAGGCCAACCAGGCAGCGATCGAACAGGGCATCACCGTGCGCCGCTGCCTTGATTTTGCTAAAGAGATCACCGCGGCCCATCCCATCCCCTTCCTCTTCATGACCTACTACAACATTCTTTTCAAGTTCGGGGTGGAAGAGTTTTTCAAAAAAGCGCAGGAGATCGGCATCAAGGGCTTTATCATACCTGATCTGCCGCCGGAGGAGGGAGAGGAGTTTTTTGCCTTATGCAGCAGATATGATATCGCCCCGATCCTGATTTTTGCTCCGACGTCAACACCAGAGCGGATGCAGGTGCTGTCCCGCCTCAGCAGAGGGTTTATCTACTGCGTGGCCCGCAAAGGGGTGACAGGCAAACAGACGGACTTTGATGAGAGCTTTACCGACTACATGCGCGCATGCAGGGAGAATACCGAACTGCCGCTGGCGGTGGGCTTCGGCATCAGCCGCAAAGAGGATGTGGATTTTCTCGCCGGCAAGGCCGACATTGCCGTCATCGGCACCAGGACCATCAAAATCGTTGAAGAACAGGGCGTTGAAGCAGTCGGTCCATTCATTGCCGGTCTGCGGTGAGTGCCGGGGACAGGTTCAAGGTACAACGTTTAACGTTCGAAGTTCAAAGTGGAGATTGCAGGAACTGCCGGCAGTCGCCGTCACACCTCAATAACTCCGACCGATTCGCCGGTCTTCAGCTGCAAGCCTGGATAATCTTCGCCCCTGGCCAGGGGCGCTATGATGCAGTTCCGTCCTATAACCGCATTGGCCGGCACCTCAGCCTCCTTGCCCACCAGGGTGATGCCCGTATACAGATGTTTGGGAAAATTCATGTTCGGCGTAGTTTTGTCCTCACCGTGGCCGATAATGGCCCCGCCCCCCACCCGCACCTGTTTGTCCAGGATGGCCAGATCAAGCACTGCCCCCTTGTCGATAGTGCAGTCGTGAAACAGGATGGAATCGCGCACGCTTGAGCCGGCCCCCACCCGCACTCCGGGACTGAGCACGGAATTGACAACCTCACCCTCAATGACGCAGCCGGCCGAGATCATCGAATTCTTCACTCTGGAGCCGGTGGCAAAACGGGCAGGCGGCCTATCGGCGATATCCGGCACGCCAGCCTCAACATTTGGCCGGATGCCCCAATCCTCCGGGGAAATGCCGGAATCCTCGCGGATGATGTCCATATTCGACTCCCAGTAGGCCTGCACTGTGCCCACGTCACGCCAGTAGCCGTGGAACGGATAGGCAAAGACATTATCCTGCTCAATGGCCCTGGGGATGAGATGCATGCCGAAATCAATCTCATCGCGGTTTTCCGTCAGCATGCGCAGCAGGTATTCGGTATCAAAGACATAAATGCCCATGGAGGCAAGGTTGGTGCGCGGCTTCTTGGGCTTCTCCTCCCAGTCGATAATACGCCCCTCATCGTTGGTGATGCCGGAGCCGAACTGATGGATCTCGCTTTCCGGCACCACCATCATGCCGATGGTGACATCCGCCTGCTTGCGGCGATGGAAGTTGATCATGTCATCAAAGTCCATGCGGTAGATATGATCGCCGGACAACAGCAGAATCTCTTTGGAAGGATGGTCCTTGATGAAATCGATGTTCTGCCGCACCGCATCCGCCGTCCCTTTATACCAGTCGGAGTCCTTTGCTCCGGTACGGGGCGGCAGGATCTTCACCCCCCTGCTGCGCCCGGTGAAATCCCAGGCCTCGCCGGTGCCGATATGCTTCATCAGCGACAGGGGCTTGTACTGGGTCAGCACGCCAACCTGGGTAAGACCGGAATTCATCACATTACTCAGACTGAAGTCGATGATGCGGTAAATGCCGCCAAATGGCACGGCCGGTTTCGCCCTGCTCTGCACGAGATTATTCAACCGGCTGCCCACGCCTCCGGCCAGAATCAGTACAAGGGTGGTTTCCTTTCTCATCGCACAATCTCCCCGGCTTTGATTTCCCGCAAAAGCTTGTCAGCGCTCAAGGCAGGATAAATGGTGCAGTCGGAGCCGATCACCGCTTTATCAGGGATGAAATTGTTCCATCCGAGCACTGCCACCTCCTTGTCCCCGGCAGGCCCGGGCGCGCCGATGCTGGCCTCGTTGCCGATGGTCACATTGACATCGCTGATCACCTTTTCAAGTCTTGCGTCGCGGCCGACCACGTTATCAAAAAAGAGGACCGAATCCCTGACAACCGCACCCTTTTTCACATGAACTCCGGGGAAAAGAATGGAGCGTTCCACTGTGCCATCAACCACGCAGCCGTTATAGACCAGACTGTCCTGGATGAGCGCATCACCGCCCACCTTCAGCGGCTGGCAGTCGCGGATGCCGCGGTGGTCGAGATTGGTGCGCAATCCCCACTTTTCCATGTCTATCTTCGGCGACGGGCCCAGCAGGTCCATATTGGTCTGCCAATACTCTTCAATGGTGCGGGAATAACCCCAGTATCCCTTGAACTTGAAGCCGTACACCTTGCGCTGCTCATACATCATGCGCGGAATGATGTCGCGCCCGAACTCAAAGGACTCATCCTCCCGGGCATTGGCCGTCAGCACCTCAAGCAGCGCCTTCGGCTTGAAGCAGAAGACCGTCAGTGACGCCCAGTTGAATTTCGGCCGGTCAGGTTTTTCCTTATACTGCAGCACCCGTCCGCCCAGCTCACCATCCTCGTTGTCGATTTCCGCCACACCGAAGCGGTGCGCCTTCTCCATGGGCACCTGCAGGCAGGCTATGGTCAGATCAGCATCCTTCTGCCGGTGGTAGTCGATCACCTCCTGGTAATCCATGTGATAAACATGGTCGCCGGAAAGGATAAGCACCTCCTGGGGATCGTGGTATTGGATGAAATCGGCGTTCTGAAAAACGGCATCAGCTGATCCCCTGTACCATGAGGTATTGCCGTAGCCGGTGGAAGGAGGCAGGATGGAGACGCCCCGGTATTTGCCGATCATATCCCATGCCGCGCCGATACCGATGTGGTTGATCAGGGAATAACTGCGGTACTGGCTGAGAATGGCAACCCGCTCAAGCCCGGCCTGCATAAGGTTGCTCAGGGAAAAATCAATGATTCGGGCAAATCCGCCGAAAGGCACGGCTGATTTGGGCCGGTAACAGGTCAGGACATTGAGTTCATCAACCCTTCCCCCGGCAAGTATCATCGCCAGTGTTTTTGGTTTGCATTTCATATGATTGGTCTCACTAGTCTTAATGGTCCGATTGGTCCGATTGGTCTGATTAGTCTTATTGGTCCGGCTGGTCTGATTAGTCTCACTGGTCCGATTGGTCTGATTAGTTTTGCTGGTCTTGCTGGTCCGGCTGGTCTCACTGGTCCGGCTGGTCTGGTTGGTCTCATTAATCAGGCTTTGGCAGGAACTACCCGACAGGCTTGACCAATACGACTAGTCAGACAAGTGAGACCAGTAAGACTATAGATGCCTGCTTGTCAGCCTTCTCAATGTCTTTGTGTTAAAATCCTGGTCGGATTTGGCAAGATTCTTCAGGGGCACCTCAGCCCGCGCTGATTCACGGTGGCCGCCGGCCGCACCGATCTGACCGAAGGTTTTGCCGGCAAGAATACCGGCATTTTTCTTGTAGCCGTCACAGCGGAAGATGACCACCAGCTTTTCCCCATGGATGCCTGAGACAAAAACCCAGGCGACATCATGAACCCGTTTGAAAAAATCGGCAATAATCACCAGGATATCCGGCGTCCGCACTCTGCCCACATGGGCATAAAGCCGATGTTTGCTGATGCGCATTTCAGCAAAGGCGGTTTTAAAATAATTGAGTTCCGACTTCCTCAGCTCGCTGAGTTCAATTTTCCGCACCAGATTCTGGTTGGCGATGTTAAAGAGATAACGGAAGGAAATGGCATCGGCAAGCTGGGCTTTTTTCTCAAAATTCTGGGTATCAACCTTAATTGCATAAAAAAGAGCGGTGGCCAAGGCGACAGAAGGCTTCATCTCCGCAGCCCGCAGGTATTCCACCATCATGGAAGCTGTCGCGCCATATTCGGGACGGATATCAACATAATCGGCCTGACATCCCTGGGTGACAGGATGGTGATCAATCACCGCAGTGTACTTGATTTCCTCAAATCCGGGATTATGGCAGGGCTGGGAGTCGATAATAATGTATTTCGTAAACTTGTCGGCTTTGAGGGATTTCATCCGTTCGGCAGGAATCTTCAACAGTTGCAGCATGGTCAAATTGGCGAGCCTTCTGATCTCATTGAGATAGCCGATGGTGACGTTTTTCACCCGATAACGGAGAAGCCGCTTGACAGCCAGAGCGCTTGCCAGTGAATCCGGGTCAGCGCTGATAACAGCCAGCACCTCATCGTCTTTTCCAAATATATTCCAGAACTCTTGTAATCTTTCTTTTGCCGTCTTCTTGGGCAGACTGTTGCGCTTTCTTCTGGACGCAGCAACCGAAGGCTTTTCACTCTTCAATATTCTCACCGTACGGGATTCGCCCGTCATGCTTACTCTAATTCCAAAGGCAATTTATTTTTTTACCATAACACCTTTGCTGGTTGCAAGCAGTTCCGCCGCCAACAACATTCAACAATTTTCTTTTTGAAGAAAAAAATAATATTATGATAAAAAAATAATATATGAGCCTCTTGCAAAAGTCGTCACCCCGGTCCCCACATTCGTGAGGATAAATTGCAACCGGGGTCCAGATGTTTTTGTAACTTGTTGAAATTACGGGATACCGGCTTTCGCCGGTATGACGAAAAATGCGTTTTATGCGACTTTTGCAAGAGGCTCATATAATTATATGCAAGAGGCTCATATAATTATATGATTAATTCAATGCAGCTGAAGATGCTAGATAATTTTACCCTAACTATTTCATTTATTGTTCAATTCTATCTCAAAATTTCCGGATGAAACGAGATAAAAAATTACCCGTGCATAGAGAAGCCGGTTCTGTCAGTTAAAACTTCGTACCCATGGAAACACGTCGCCCATTTGCCACTTTCCAATAAACCTTCTCAGGATAAGCCAAGCCTATGATTTTGAAATTCACTATTAAAAAAATGCTGACACTCCTGGTAACTCTTGGTGTCATGAGTATTTTGGTCATTTCCTTAATCAGCATTTCCTCCAATTCCATGCTTCTGCAAAGTCAGCGTAAAGCCACTGAGAAGGTCACGGCGCTTGAAATGGCTGTTAAAAATATAGACGGTAATATCTCAAGTTATCTGGAACGAAACGGAGAAATCTCCGGAGCCAGATCCCTTGAGGAGCTTGAACAATATGTCGACCGGACTGGGCTTGATAATGAGTTCAATATAAATCTGAAAGAATTGTCTCTTTTAACCGGTGGTATTGCCGGTATCCCTCCTATTCTCGACAAACTGACTGCAGCCTACTCTAAATTCATTGATATCGATGCCTTGATACTTGATTCCGCCAGGCAGGAATTTGCTTACGAAGCCGACCTCATGGCCCTCATCAACCAACTTGACCTGATTGGAGCTGATCTGCAGAAAAACGCCGAAGCCATCTCCGGCAAAATCAATATCGCTGCGATGAAAAAAAGTTTCGGTGTCCGCAAATACTTGAATAACGAGGAACAAACCGGGGAATTGCGCGAAGCTGTCAGGGAATTGCTTTCGGGAGATGATACCAAAGCAAAAAAAAGTATCGATGACCTCAGGCTCGCCATCGCCTCCCTGACAACCTTCGGCAGGCAGGTTCTCCTCGAAACCAATCGAGACACTATTACAAGCATCAAGTCAAATAAAATTTCCCAGGCCCTCGCGCTTTCTGAAAGCTCCATTAACTCACTAAAAAGTCAACTTGCCGGTGCAAATGAGTTGCTGGAGTATGTCAGGCGCATCGAAAAATCGATCAAGGAGTTGAAATCCATCCTTACTGAAACCGATAAATCCATTGTCAACCTGCGCGGCAATCTGCTCAATGGCAGGGACAACAGAACCGGACTGATGATCTCCCTGAAAGAAAAAAAGGATTCTATAAAAACCAGTCTGCGGCTTTTGAACGAGTTGGCCGCTAAAGTTAACGTCGAAACACAAAGCACAAATGAACAAGCAGGCAAGTCGACCAGCCGCAATGTTATACTTTTCGTTTTCGGAGCCGTTCTCTTTATGAGTCTTGCCGGGATATTCATCACCAGGAAAATTATTAAGCCCATCAATAAATCGATCTCCGGCTTGGTGCAAAATTCACGGCAAGTCCTGCACACATCAGACCAGGTCACCATGGCAAGTCATGCCCTGGCTGAAAGCACAGCGGAGCAGGCGGCTGCCTTGGAGGAAAGTTCTGCATCCCTGCTGGAAATGGCAAGCAGGACAAATCAGAATGCCGAATTTGCCAGCCAGGCAAACGACTTGACAAAAGAAGCGAGGCAGATTGTCGAGAAAACAAGCGATTCCATGAAGACTCTGATTGATTCCATGGCTGCCATCACAAAGGCCAGTGAAGAAGTTTCAAAAATAGTCAAGACAATCGATGGAATAGCCTTTCAGACAAACCTGCTTGCCCTGAATGCCGCCGTGGAAGCTGCCCGGGCCGGTGAAGCAGGCGCCGGGTTCGCCGTCGTGGCTGAGGAAGTAAGATCCCTGGCCATGCGCTCAGCGGAATCAGCCAAGAATACTTCCGATCTTATAGCCGGAACTCTGAAAAAAGTTTCCGAAGGCTCGGAAAAGGTTTCTTCAGCCACAAAGGGGTTTGAATCCGTCACCGCACAGGTGTATAAGGTTGGCGGCCTTGTAGAAGAGATAGCGCAACTGACTAATCAGCAAGCGCAGGATATTTCCGAGTTAAGCAAAGCAGTATCTGAGATCGAGTCCGTCACCCACAAAAATTCTTCCACCGCAGAGGAATCCTCTTTTGCTGCAGAGGAGATGAAAAACCAGGCGGCCGATATGGACATCAACATCCATGCACTTATTACATTGGTTGGTGAAACGAATCATACCAAGATTGCTAAGGACGATATATCGAGTAAAAAACTTACCAATACGAGTAAAAAACTTACCAAATAAGGGCAACAAGGAGGACAGTCAAAAATTTATTGAATGATTCTTTCCAGTGCTGCGCAGTCCATAACGATTTTAGTGGGTATGGAAAGGAATCCGGGATGCGGTATGAAAATTTTGCGGACAAAACAGAAAATAACTGCTTATGGGGATGACGGCATGGCTGGGCAAGACGCTTTCCAGGCACCCCCGAGACAACCAAGAAACATGGAGGAGCATTATGAAGAAAAAGGACCATCGCTGTGCAAATTTTAATGCATTAGCAGTCGGCTTTGCTTTAGTAACCTTGATTTTCTCAGCGGCAACGGCTCATGCCAAGGAACTCATGATTGGCATGTCCACGGCCTTGTCGGGCCCTGCCGAAGCGCTTGGCAACGGCATGAAGGCCGGAGTAGAGGCCTATTTTAACAAAGTGAATTCCGCAGGCGGCGTCAACGGCAATACTCTCAAGCTGATTGCTCTTGACGATGGATACGAACCGGACAAATGCGCGCCCAATATGAGAAAACTTATCGATGAACAAAACGTGCTGGCCGTAATCGGCAACGTCGGCACCCCCACGGCCATTGTTGCCGTTCCTATCGCCAACGAAAAGAAAACCCTCCTGTTCGGGGCCTTCACCGGAGCTGGCGTGTTACGGAAAAGTCCTCCCGACCGCTACGTCATCAACTACCGGGCGAGCTATGCTGAAGAGACCGCCGACATGATAGCAGGATTTCTCAGCGCCGGCATTAAACCAGAGGAAATCGCCTTCTTCACCCAGAACGACGGATACGGTGACGCCGGATATAGCGGCGGGATCAAAGCTCTAAAGACCCTTGGATACGCTGATGCGGAAAAGCTTCCCCACGGCCGTTATACTCGCAATACCGTAAATATCGAGGATGGCCTGACAACCATTGCATCAGAAAACCCGAACCCGAAGGCGATTATCATGGTAGGCGCCTATATACCCTGCGCGGCATTTATTAAAGCTGCAAAAGAATTCTTTCCCGACGCTGTCTTTGCCAACGTTTCCTTTGTCGGCAGCATGGCTCTGGCCCGTGAACTTGGCCCAGCCGGTGATGGAGTGATTGTCACCCAGGTTGTTCCCCATCCTGAATCCCCTCTTCCCGGAGTAGTTGAGTACAACAAGGCCATGGGATCGCAAACCCCCGATTTTGTCTCCCTTGAAGGCTTTCTCGCTGCAAAAATTTTTGTGGAAGGATTGAATAAAGCCGGAGCGGCACCGACCAATGAAAGTGTTATCGACGGCATCGAAAGCCTGAACAATCTCGATATCGGCATTGGTGTCCCGGTCAGCTTTGACAAGGCGAACCATCAGGCCAGCCATAAAATCTGGCCAACAATAATCAGGAACGGTAAATTTGTAACCTTGAACTGGACCGAACTGAAAAAGTAATATTCATCAGTGGTTCAGATACAAACGGGCATGATGCCGGATTATCCGCGTCATGCCCGTTTTATTGTTCTTTGGATGAGACATATGGCGCCGGAAAAAACACAAACAGACAAGGACAAAATGGATCAGCTTATTGCCGAGGCCCGGCGGAGCTTTGAACAGCGGGAGAAGACCTACCGGGAGAAGGCGCTCAAGATGTTTCCCTGGATCTGTGCGCGATGCGGACGGGAATTAAGCGGGAAAAAACTGCGGGATCTCACCGTGCACCACAAGGACCATAATCACGAAAACAATCCGGCTGACGGCAGTAACTGGGAGCTGTTGTGTCTCTATTGCCATGACAATGAGCATAGCCGCAATGCCGTGGTCGAATCTTACAGTGAATTGAAACCGGACGGCGGACAGCAATCATTTTCTTCCCACACCCCCTTTGCCGGGCTGCAGGAATTGCTGAAAAATAAAAAATAACAGGCGCTGCAGAAAAAAAACATGCCCGCTGCAGGGACGAATTCAATGAGGCGATATAACTTCTCACGTTTTTTTGTTCTTCTGCTTACGGTAACTACTCAGGTGCATAGTCTGTAGGTGTTTAGTCTGTTAGTGATGAAAAATTACCAGATGAGGCCCGCTTTGACCTCTTAATTTCGACCAATTTGTGAACAAATTTTAGCCTTAATACCTAACTGGCTTGTAATGCTTTGTTTTTTTACCTAACAGGCTACAGTCTAATAGTCTAAACAACCTGAGTAGTTACAAAATGCGCATAGAAGGGGCAGCCTGCGAACCCGTATTTTTTTTGGGCTTCTGCCGCGGGCAGAAATCTCTTGGTCTCTGCTGCGAGAACGGGGGAAACGCGGCAATGCTGCCGGAGTGGCAAAGGCCGCAACGATACCACGCCGTAGCCCGCGCCCGTCAACAGTTGTTGTATCATTGCCGATCTGCTGTTATAAAAGGATATTGCGGGTCAGTTCATTGCCCGGGATTAGCAGAGAAAAGGCGGCTCGGCGGCCCTGACGGGAGTGGCAGGAAAATCCCGCCTTACTCGGCAAAAAAAATGAGGAACACAAATGAAATGTCTTGTGAAATCGATCGCGGCTGCTGTTTTGCTTCTTCTCGTCCTGGTCGATGTTTCGTCGGGAAAAGAAAACCCGGTTATCAGGGATCTCGAAATGATCATTTCCCAAGGGCAACCGGCAACCTTTGAAAAATTCGATGCGATCAAAAACAACATCGAAAAAAATCCCAAAGAAATCCTGTCCCTGCTCCTGGCAAAGGCAAATGCCCCGGACCTGCCCGAAGAAAGCTTGGCGATTTACCTCTGGGCCATGGGCATGACCCGGGAGCCGGAGGCCGTTGATGCAATAATCAGGTTATCCGCGGGCAAAAAAAATGAAATGCTGCTCAAGAATGCCTACGGATCGCTCGCCATGATCGGAGGCGACAAGTCGGCCGAATTTCTTTTCCGCAGGCTGCAGGAAACTTCGGAAACCATGCCCAGGTATTACCTGCTTGATCTCCTCGCCCAGCTGCAATACCTGCCGGCACTGCCGGCAACCATTGAAATCCTGCAGCAGGACCCGGCCAGCTATTACCGGCAGTCGGTTTTCATCTTCGGCAAATACGGTGAAATGGCCGTCCCTTTCTTATTAAGCAAAATCAACGACACCGACCAGAATGTCAGGGCCAACGCCATCATGGTTCTCGGGCAATGGCTGATACCGGTGGAAGCCATCGGGCCGATGAAAAAACAATTCCAGGCGGAAAGCGACGCGAAGATCCGCGCCCTGATTCTCAGTTCCCTGGAAAAAATAAACACCAATGCGGATGATATTAGAATCTTTTCCGAAGAAATCCTCAAAACGGAAAAAGATGCGGAAGTGACCCAGTTTGCCTTTGAAACGATCAGCAATTTCGAGGAAATGAAGAACCATATCAACTCTTTCAAAGCAGGCAAGAAAGATGACCGCGCCGTTTTCGAGTCGGCTTACAAACAGATTTATGATTCCCTGGGCAAAACAGGAGATTATCAGCTGCTTGCCGAGGCAAGCACCAGAGATGATGAAGCGAGATTGAAAAAGCTGAAGGAGGTCATCCTGCAGAGGAATGCGGACGAATGTTTCTATGACTATCAGAAAATAAACGATGTCATCATGTTAAACAGACTGATCAAATAGCAAGGTGTAATCTGACCGTTTTTTTTACATTTTCCACACTTATCCCAATCAAATTGGAGGTATACCATGGCTCATTTTCTCTTTGTTCTCCGCGCCAATGACAATGAAAAGGCAACCCGCTGCTTTCAGTTTGCTAAAATAGCCCATACCAAAGGGCATAAAGTCAATCTGTTCTTCATCGACAGCGGTGTGGACTGGGCGATGAAAGACAGGGACGGCGGCATAAAGACAGTCACCGGTGACTGTCCCAATGATTATCTTCCCTATCTTGTTGAAAATGAAATCGAGGCAGGCATCTGTACGCCGTGCGCCAAAAACAGGCAGCTGGATGAGGCTAAATTTCATGCAAATATGGTACTGGATGGCGGGCCACATCTGATTGACATGGCTGCAGAAGCACAGATCTTCAACTTCTGAGGGCAGACCACGGCGGCTTGAAAGCTCTGCCGGACGCCTTACTTTGCCACCTTCATATACGGCTTCAATTCGAAATGTTTCTTATAGGGGTCAATCTGCAGGTGATAATAACGGTTCTGCGGCATGTAGAGATATGGGACCTCTTCCTTGGGGCGGAAAACGAAATCCGATAAAATCATGCGGTTCACCGCCCGATGGCCGACAATCATGATGTTGTCATTGTAATTATTGAGGTAGAAGATCTTCTGCAGTCCGCGGTGCACCCGTTTTTCCATGGTGGCATAGCCCTCGCCTGTGGGATAGACGTAACCGAATTTATTCCGGTTTCTGGCATTGGCCACATGGGGCATCTGCTGCCGGATTTCCTGGTAGGTCATGCCTTCGCAGAGTCCGGCGTGAATCTCGTTGAATTCCGTCAGGGCGATGATTGAGCAGTCTTTCTGCTTTTCGGCGATGGGTGCGGCCGTCTGCAGGGTCCGCTTGTGGTTGCTGGTAAATATGACGGGAATAGGCACATCGGCGAAATACTCGGCCAGGGCTCGGGCCTGGGCCATCCCTTTTTCCGTAAGATCAGAATCCCCGCCGATGCGGTCTTCCAGGTTGTAATAGGTTTCTCCGTGGCGCACCAGAAAGAGATTTCTGATGATCCTTGTGGTAATGATATCGCGAATCCGGTCGTAATAGGGAACCACATCGGAAATCTGCTCCTGCAGAATACAGCCCTCAAAGGAATCAACCAGGATACGGTTGCACTCCTCATTCAATGGTTCGTAAATACTCTCGTAATGGGAAATACGCTTGTAAAAGCTGTCAAACGCCTCTGCCGGGGAAAGATGGCTGAACTCCGTTAATGAGGCTTTGTGCTCCAGGTAGGCCTCGTTGGCCTCTTCGTCCACATTGACGCATTCAATAAAAAACACCGGCAGGCCGGCAAAGGTTTCCTCAATCATCCTGCGCCGGTATCTGGTCACATTGCCGGCGTCAATAATGGCCACTTCCCCGTCTTTCCCCAGAAAGGAATGGGCAAGTCCCAGGTTGATGCGGGCGCACTTCTCCCGCAGTTCCAGCCCTTTCGGGTTATGGGGAGAAAAAAAATCCGGGGAAGAAGTGTTTTCCTGGGAAAGCTTCCGGCGCAGCTCGCCGTTGTTGAATATCTCCACCCTGACATCATCATACTCAAGGGTCCGGGCGATTTTCCTGGCCATGGTGGATTTGCCGCGTGCCGGCAGACCAACCATGGCGATCACGAGTTTTGCTTTCATGCAACAGCACCTCCCATTGACAGGAAAATTTCTTCATCAGCGGCCGGGAATCAGCCCTGCAGCCTGCTCCTCAGTATTATAGCGCAACTGTATCACCTTGTACCTGGTCGTACAATGTCAAGGCAGATCGGAAAGCTCTCCCATGCCGCTGCCGGCAGGGATTCTTCCGGCCCGCTTGTCAATCGTCATGGTCGTGCGGTTCCTTTTCGTGTCCCGGATGATCATGGTTATGAGCAGTTGCCGGATCGGCACCATGATGATGGTTGTGGCTGTCCTGCTTGCTGTCGTGGCTATGGTCATGACTGTGTTCAAAGAGGTGGTCATGACTGTGTTGATGGTGATGCGGGTGGCTGTGTTCCTGATCGCCGTGGCTGTGCGGATGTTCGTGATCATGCTGGTGCTCATGGGCATGGGTATGGCTGTGGGCGTGTTTTCCTGTGGTCATGATGGGCTCTCCTTGAAAATGTTGACGTATTGTCTCTTATTACATAGTGATATCGTTTTTCTCTCTTTTTTGGCAAGAACTTAATCTCAGTTCAGCATAAATAGAATGGGCATGGGGGGCAAAACGAAATAATCTGAAAAAATATCTTCCACTGAAAAAAAACATGTATTATTGAAAGCCATGAGGTAATTCCCTCTCAACTCTTTCCATACGGTTTTTTTAAAAGCAATATATCAATGTGCACAGAACAGAACACAGCTATCAAAATCAGCAGCCAGGCCCTGGAGTTTATTGCCGCAAGCGGCGGGCATGCAATTCTCTATCTGGTGCCGCGTCCAGCCACCGACGGCTGATGAGTGAAAATAAAGACCCCTGCGGTCCGCATGGGCAAACCAGGCAGAAATTCCTTGCATCAATACATGCAGATTTCCATCGATCATGTCATCATCTGGCAGACGTCAGATATTGAGGCAGATCAGGTTGAAGGCCTTATTGAAATAACGCTGGTAAAATTTCTTTTTTTCAAAAGCCTGTCGGTAAAGGGAGCCAGGGCGAAAATCCCCTGATAAAAAGAATCAGCAGCGCCAAGTCTGAGGCCTGCCCTCTGCCATTTTACATCCTTACTGCCTGCCTGTTTGCCCAAAAAACTCATTATACGGTGGAAATATCAGCCTGAAATCTGTATGCTGATGTCAGGAAAAGCCTTTTTACCTTGCCAACAAAAGCGGACGGATCAATACGCTACGACAGCAGCCGCCATAATTTTCAGGGTTCTGCATGGCACATTCTTTCTGGCATCCTCTCTTTACTCTCGGTCTCATTCTCACCGCCGGATATTTCGCCGGCAAGGCGGCAAATTTTTTCCGCCTGCCCCAGGTGACCGGATATATCATTGCCGGCTTAGCCCTTTCCCCCTCCGTTTCCGGCATTCTCCACCCGGGGCAGATCGACGTCCTGTTCGGCTTCACATCCGACATGGCACTGGCCGTCATTGCTTACTCCATCGGCGGCAGTCTGCAGATGTCGCGCATCCGCGACCTGGGTAAGGAAATATTATGGATAACCCTGATACAGGGGGCAGGAGCCTTTATCTGCACCTATCTTACCGTTTATGCGGCCGGACATCTCCTGCCGCTGCCCGACAGCATAAACGAGAAGATGTTGACCTGCGTGAGTCTCATCCTGGCGGGGATCTCCGTTGCGACCGCCCCGGCAGCCACCATGGCGGTTCTCCATGAATTGCGGGCCAGAGGCCCGCTCACCACAACTCTGCTGGGTGTTGTGGCCCTGGATGACGCATTAAGCATTATCCTCTTCACCGGCGCCGTTACCCTGGCTGCCCAGATATCAGGGAGCGGCACGGGAAACGGCGCCGCCTTTCTGCAGGGATTGTTTGACGTTGCCGGGGCTCTTGCCATCGGACTTATCGGAGGATTCATCTTCAGCATCTTTCTTGATACGGCACAACGCCCTGAAACCAACCTGCTGCTCACCCTCGGCGCCGTCTTTCTGGTGGCCGGCTTATCCGCCACACTTTCCTTTTCTCCGCTGCTGGCCAACATGATGATGGGCTTTACCATTACCAACCGGGTGAAGAACGCCGACGAACTGTTTCAGCAGCTCGATCTCATTGAAGAGACGATTTTCTGCCTCTTCTTCTGTTTAGCCGCCGCCCACTTTGATATTAATGCCCTGAAAACATCGGCCCTGCTGGGCATTGTCCTTCTTGCCGGACGTTTCCTCGGCAAACTTGCCGGGACCTATATCGGCGGCAAAATCTCCCATGCCCCGCCGCAGGTCTATCGCTACCTCGGCCTGACCCTCCTGCCCCAGGCCGGACTTTCCCTGGGATTGATCTTTCTGGCCGCCCCCATCCTGCCCGCGGAGATTTTTGAATTACTATTAAGCGCCATGCTTGCCTCAATCATCATGAACGAAATCATCTCGCCGCCCTTGGTGAAATGGGCAGTAACCAAGGTGGGCGAGAGCTTCCCGGACAGGTGAGTTGATGGAAATAAAAGAAGTCATGCAGCATATCGGCAAGAGGGACGTCCCCTGTGTTCCGGAGCAAAGCGACATCAGCGAAGTGATTCAGGTGTTTGTCCGCTTCCCCCACACCAGACTTGTCTATGTGGTGGATAAAGAGCAGAGACTGCGCGGCACGATCACCGTCGGTTCTCTGCTCCGCCACATATTCCCCTATCACTATGAAGCCAGGATCCACCCCAGGGGCATACTGCGCAACATCACCGCAGCAAGGGCCGAACATATCATGGCCAGGGAAAATGTTTTCGCCCTGCCCGATGAGGCGGTGGACATGGTGCTGAAAAGAATGGCCCGCACCGGAGTGAAAGAAATGGCGGTTATTGACAGTAACGGGGCAATTATCGGCGATATTACCGCGGTTGATCTGCTAAGCTACTATCAGGTGAAAACTGACCTGTCTGATGAGCAATAAAAAAAACGATCCCGCAAAGAGCAAAACGCGGAGAGCTGATGAAAAAGATCTGTCAGATATGTAATGGTTCAGGACAGTTAAGCTCCTTTAAGGGAGTAAGCAGATTCCTGCTGTCCTGGGAAGAGTGCCCGGAGTGCGGTGGCCTGGGATAACATCATCCCCCCGGATGCCGGCAGCGGCACACAAGCTACAAACCAAGATCATGACGGCAATGGCAAAGCCAAAAAACCAAAACCGAACCCGCGAAGAGGCAGGGATTGAGCATGCCGTCATGGTTGCCTTCCTCATCTCCGGGGAGGAGGCGGGATTTATTACCGGCCAGAATTTTGTCATAGACGGCGGCATGACCGGAAAATGATTTATGAAGAATAATGCCTCCCTATAGCGGCTCGCAATCATATAAAAGCCGCACTCGCATTAATGAAAAGCCAGAGCTCACAATAAATGACAACAAATAAGATTGTCACTCCTTACTTCTACTTTGTCACATTAAAATTCTATTTAACATCTTGAAATAATTGTCATTTTATGCTATAAGAGTTGTATGTTTTTCATCAATTCTTAGGAGGTAAAATGAGCCACATGCCAACCCC
>Ga0180007_10002242_pt1 | contig 23488 bp, 18 predicted proteins | sample MM_PC_MetaG_FD_121122 | JGI IMG/M metagenome (GOLD analysis project Ga0180007, IMG submission 121122) | Groundwater microbial communities from the Aspo Hard Rock Laboratory (HRL) deep subsurface site, Sweden - MM_PC_MetaG | ecosystem: Environmental > Aquatic > Deep subsurface > Groundwater... | reverse complement strand
TTTTTAAAGTCCAAAACTTTAAAAGGAATTCTGAGTTTAAGAGCAATTTGGAGCGCATCTTTACGATCTTCATCAATTCCACAGCCCGGAGTTTCCCAGCACTCTAAATATACGCCAGTAACATCGTAACCTTGCTCGACTAGTAAGTGGGCACAAAGTGAGGAATCAACACCTCCGCTCATGCCTAAAGCAACTTTCATAAGAGATGATATTGTATCATTTTTAGAAATTACAACTATAATACTCGTCACATTATAAATATATAATTAAATATGCAAAAAGTAGTTCTCTTACTTGGAAAAGGTTTGCTTCAAAAGTTTGAAAAACATATCCTTAAGATCAACCCAGCTTTAACGGCAGTAGAGTGTGGTTTTAACTTAGAAATACCAGAAAACTATTTTCAAAATTATTTGAATATTCCTAAAGGTGAAGAGCTAAAATCAATTATTGAGTTCTGCAAAGATATGGAAGTTATTGGGGTAATTAATCGTAAAGATTATTATGAAAAGCTTCACGGAGAATTGGTTGATCATTTTCAAATTCCTGGACCGTCATTTCATGCTGTGGATCAAGTAAGTAACAAGGCTAACTTGCATCAACTTATGGAAGATATAAACTTGAATCTTTTTAGACCTAGAACTATTACTTGTCAACTCGCCGAAGTGCAATCTTTATTAAAAAGTGTTCAGTTTCCTGTAATGATTAAGCCATTTGCTGGCGCTCATAGTAGAGGTGTCCACAAGTTGGAGCAAGCTAGCGATTTTGATGAAGTTTACCCTCGTCTTTATGAGCATTTTAAAAATGAGTATGCGATTGATCAGCTAGATAGAGAAGATAGAACTGTTTTAATTGAAGAATTTTTAATAGGGAAAATGGTTGTCCCAATTTGTTATATTGATAGTAAATACAAGGTTCACTTTATTTCTTTACTTAAAGTGGTAAGAGCCGTTGATGTTGGTCAGGATCATTATCAACTTATTTATCGCACTACTCCCTCTAATGTCAGAGAAAATATTCAACAAAAAATGCGTTTTGTTTTACAGAAAATAGCTAAAGCAAGTAGGCTTAAGGAAACTTTTTTGGATCCAGAGTTTTTTGTTTATAAAGATAATATTTATTTAATTGAAATTAATGTCAGAATGGGTGGGTTTAGACAAGAGTTAGCTATGCCTGCTTTTGATATTGACTTAGAAAAAATGATTACTCAATTAGCTCTTCGACAAGAAGTGGATGATCAGTTTAATGCTGTTGGAAGTGCTACCGCTTGTGAGATTTGGGAGCCAAAATCTGGAATCATAAAAAAGCTAAAACTTCCAAAGAGCAAGCACATTACTTGGAGCAAGCTTAATCTTCAAGAAGGTGATTTTTACGAAGCTCCACCTGAAGGCAATCATTCTTTGGGGAGTTTTTATGTTAGTGCTCCGGAGAAGTCCTTGAGTCTAGCAAGAGCGGTGCGCAACAAAATGATTATCGAATTTGAAGACGATGATTCTAGTTCTTACAATTAATTTTTGAGTATGATCCTTCTCGAGTGAGGTCCTTCTGCTCAAATCCATTAAATTCTCCTATTTTGTTCATATCATTAGCATATTTTTTTCTATCAAGTGTAAAAAAACTTGGAAGTTTTGGGGTGAAGTTTGGATTTAATTCTGCACTCAGGTCAGCATCTTCTTTAGCCATTTTTCCAAAATACAGATTTGTAATATCAAAATTATGATCTTTCAACCAATTCCAAGTTTCCACCATGCCTTCAAAATAGACTAGATCTTTGGTAAAACCACCGGGCTTACTTGTATCTGTTAATCCTCTTTTTTGTCTTAACGTAACCATCCATCTTCTTTGTGGATCTTGAATGTATTTTCCAAGCATTTTCCATGTTTCTGCAAACGAAGATTTTTGTGCATAACTGACTGCAAAATGTCTTATCGCCGAGATGAAAGCACTTTTATAAGTGTGTGGAATTAAAGAATGTAAAGAGGCTAATCCCTCTTCTGTATTTAAGTAATTTGAAAATCTGAACTTTTTTTTACGTTTGAACCACGGTTGCTGTTTATAATTAATATTTCTTAGAGCATGGGTGCCAATTTCATGGTACATCGTTCCGATCAGTCCTTCTTTTCTAAAATCTACTGGCAGTCTAAGTTTTAATGTTTCGTTATTAATACTTGCTCTAGATACAAAAGATGAAGACCATGTAACATTGAATTTTTTATGAAGTTGATGCATGTGAAGAAAAGTTTTTATTGCTTTATCTACATATGATTGTGAAACTAATGGACCCTCCATCATGAAAAGATCATCTTCATTTCTGCCAAAATATGTTTTTTCAAGAATGTGTTTTGATAATTCTGAATATTGCTCATTAGGTAATCCATGCTCACTTAGTTTTTGTTGAGAAATCTCTTTTTCAAAAATGAATTGAGGATTGTAGGTATTATCGTTGAAGAACTTTTCTTTTTCTTCATTCAAGTTTGTTGGAATCAAATCAGTAATTAAACTCATTAGAGGTTTTGTCCTTGATTTCTATCTTTCTCAATATCTCCAACTAAGAATCCTTGCAAATCCATTCTTCCTAGTTCAATTTTATGTTTACTCTTATTTAATTTTTTGATAACAACCATTGCAGTTTTTTGCTTTTTATTTTTGAGTTTGAATTTAACTTCAACGACGGGAACTTTTCCTTCAATACTTTCTTGTTGTCTCCATAGAAGATCGTCAATATCTAGTATTCCTAGCTGTTGAGCATATTTTTCACTTATAGCGGATCTATATCTAGATGTGTTTACAAGAGCGTTAGTTAAATGTCCTTTATTGTTATCATCAAAAATTGTAATTTCTGGTTTTGTTGGAATTACTTGAATTCCTTTTTCAATGTTTGCAGTGACAGTGAGATTGTGGGCAAAAAGCGCTTGAGAAATTTTTACTCCATGTTTGGCGTCTCTAATTTCCAAACCTTCTACACGCTCGAGTCTTTTTTTAAGTCCTGCTTTATTACATAGTTGAATTGAAAGCCCGGGGTAACCATTTAGTTCGACAATCATTGGACCTTTGTCTGGATGAATAAATAGATCTGCGCCCATAAATACATAGCCCGCAGCCTCTGATGCTTTGACAGCTGTTTCGAGAATACTATTCCATTCAGGAATTTGGATTCCAGAAACGTTCTTTTTTGTCCCAGGAAATTTTGAAATTATGCCCGATTTTCCATTTACACCAAAGGTGGTAGTTCCAGTTGCCATGTCTATTCCCAAGCCCAATGCTCCTTGATCGAGGTTTGCTTTGCCCTTTGATTCTTTGGTTGGAATTCTAGTCATAGCCATTACTGGAACGCTATTAAAAACTATTACTCTAATGTCTGGAGTGCCTTTGAATGAATATTTTATAAGATCTGGATGTGTAGAAATCATTTCTTCTACAATTGCTCTATGTGTACTACCCCAGGTGCTGAACTCACCATCTAAAATATTGCCAATGTGCAGATTCAACTCGGTGTCTGTGATAATTACTCCATCAGAAGTTTGCCATTCAAGTTTATCTGGGTTTTTACTTATAATAACTAGAATTCCTTTTCCAGCACTTCCACTTGCTGGTTTTATTACGAATGGAACTGGAATTGTTTCCCAATTAATATTATCTAGATCACTTAGAGTTTCGAAAGTGTGAAAAACAGCAGCAGTTAGAATTTTGTATTTTCTTAGAAGTTCTTTTGTTTTTAGTTTAGAAAATCCATATTTTTTTGCAGAATAAGGATTTTTTTTGGTGTACTTATATCTTGCATTCATGCCTAAGATATGAGCAGGTTTAATTGCCATAATCAAATTCCTATTCTTCTTCAATTAGTGATCTGAATCTCAGACGTTCACTTACTCTTAAACCTGTAAATTTTCCGATAAGAATATTAATTAATCCAGGTGCCAATAGCAATAGTTCTGGTTCTGAAAGGGCTAGTTTTTGTAATGGTTCGAATTTCAGTAAGAATCCTGAGAAAACAGCTAGTCCAATTGTTTCAATTGTTAGTGCTAAGGCCTCGCTTTGCTTTGTTTTTGCCTGAGCGTCTAAGAAATTTTCTGCTAAAAGAACTAAGATTAATATTGGAAAAATATTTACACTTAAAAGCGTTACTAGTTTAATAAAAGGTGCTAACATTAGTACAATAAAAATTCCCAAGGAGACCATCCAAAGCATAAGAGAAGTTCTTGGCAAGTATGACAGCTTAGCTCTACCAAGAATTTTTCTCGAAACCACAGCTGTTAAGGCGATCACTAAGAAAATTATTAGCCCTTCAATAACACCTGTGGATACAAGAGCAACTGAGAGAACAGCTGGAATATAAATTCCAAAGCCTCTAAGTCCGATAATGTGTCTTGATGCCGCAATCAAAGATGCGATTAAAGGAAATAGGATGATAAGAACAATAACGTTAACTTGCAATCCATTGGAAACTGCTGTTCTAATTGCGTGTTGGATGAAATTATTCCAGCTCAAACTTTCTGGTGGATTCTCATCCATGTATGTTTCCAGTTTTGTTTTCTGTTTACCACTAGTCTCGGTAATATCTTGATCTTTTTTTTCTTGGATTTTTTCTACGACTTCTGCCGATGGTGATGCTAATTTTGAAGAATCAGTTGCCGTTGCTTCAGTTGTTGCTTCTATTGCTGAGTCAGTGGCTCCAAGCACAGCTTCGATGTTGGTATTTATTTCTGCATTTTGTAGTGTGGCTGCTTGGACTGAACTAGGAAAAAAAGACTTTGATCCTAGGGCAAAACCAAATAAAATTAAGAAAGTTAAATAAAGTATTTTTTTCATATAGTATTATAACATTTTGGAGCTGTAAATAGACCCTAGAGCTTAGGTCTCAGAGTTTAAAGTAGCTTTTTTAATAATGAGTGTATAAAGCCAATTAAAAATGAAACAAAAATGAGTGACCAAAACTGATTAAATTTAGTGCCATAAATAATCATGTTTTGAATGTGAAATCCTGGAACCAAATATGTGCTTAACCAAAGTAAAAAAATATTTATTATTCCAGAGAATAACCCCAAAGTAACTACATTAACAGGTAAAAATAAAATTTTTAGAACAGGTCTTACCAAAGAATAAAGAATTGTTAAAACTATACTTGCAATAATTAGAGTTACAAAGCTACTAAATCCGACTGTTGGTAGCGCCCAAGCCAAGATTGCCAATGTAACTCCTGTGGTTAAAATTGATTTGAACATTAATTAATTATAGCAGATGTTATTTTATTCAAACATCCCCTTAAGTCTTCTTCTTTTGTGTTGATGTTGGGCAAACCGATGCGATTCATCTCTAATTTGTTGAATTAGTTTCAGGGATGGGTGGTTGGGGTCAAGTTTTACTATGTGATATTCGAGGTTTTTTGTAGAATGCTCATTGTTGTTACTGGCGCAGACGCCGATATCATCTCTATTGTTGCCACCATAATAGTCAATCTTATTTTCAGATCTGCCCCACTTCCCCCAATCAATTTTTGGCAAAATTAATCTATCTGGATTTTTAGCAATTCCAATTACGGGATTATTCCAATTCCAAGCCTGCAATGTTGATCTAACTTGTCCTTTTCCACCATCGACAACAACTAAGTTTGGTATATTCCACTCCCGGTGGTTTTGCCTGCGTGCTATGGCCTCTTTCATCATTTGGTAGTCATTCGGCGTATTCAAACCTCTAATATTAAATAACCGATATTGAGATTTATCTGGTTCGCCATTTATAAAAACGACCATCGAAACTGCTGGGTTTGTGCCTTGAGTATTACTAACGTCATATCCTTCAATACGAGCGAGCGGAAATTGTTTCGGTAATCCAAGAAATTCAGAAAGTATTTTTTGCAAATAAATAACTCCGTCTTCGCTAACTTTATTTTTCAAAGCATGAGAAGTTAACTCTGGCTTCAACCGGTGAGTTCTTCTTGTTACAAAATCAATCATTTCTAACTGATCTCGAATTATTGTTGCTTCCTCAAATTTCTCTTGTTTAGCTTTTTCAGCCATTTTAAGTTTCAAGTTTTTTGAGACAGTTTGTTTTTGTCCTTTCAAAAATAAAATTAGTTGCCTAATGTTGTCACCATATTTTTTTTCAGAAATTTTTCCTATACATGCACCAGGACACAAATCTATATGGTAGTAAAAACAGGGTTTGTTTTCATTGCTGTCGATGTGATTAACTTTGGTAGCACCGCTGGCATGGTTGCCACCGCTGGCATGGTTGCCACCGCTGGCATGGTTGCCACCGCTTTTATTACACCATGGAAAAATTTTTCTGGCGATTTTCAATACTTCTTGAGTTTTGTATGCGCTAGAAAAAGGTCCTAAAATTGTTCCTTTTGAATCAATGCTTTTTGAGTCAAAAATAAATTGTTTTTTTCTTAGTCTGATAACTCTTGGAAATTTATCGTTGGTAATATTTATATATAAAGGACTTTTATCATCTTTGAGTAAAATATTGAATTGAGGTTGATAAGTTCTAATTAATTCTGCTTCCACCAGTAAGGCTTCAAGTTCGCTTTCCAAACTCACGAATTTTACTTTAACAGCAGTTGAAACCATTAATTTGATTCTGCTCGATAGTTGAGTGAAGTTAGTGTAAGATCTGAGTCTGTTTTTGAGCTTCTTGGCTTTGCCTACGTAAAGCACTTTCTCGTCTTTGTCTAAGAACCAGTACACTCCCGGTAACAAGGGCGATGACAACAATACCGATTCCCAAATAAATAATTGTTTGAGTGTTTTGGATTTGCTTGATGATTTTTGGTCCGGCTTTAATGGTTTGAGTGCTTGATTCATACAATAAAGTATTTGTTTTCAAATCTAAATAATTGATATTTATAGATTCATCTTTTGGTATAGAGATGTTTTCTGTGAAAAAAGTTACATCAAAATTTAATGTTTGAAATGGCAACAGTGTTTCTATTCTAGGTTTTTTGTTAAACACAACACCTACCTCACTGTTTACAGATGTTACATTTGTTTCTATATCATACCATGCTTGACCAGTGTCATTTATAATTTGCATTTCATACATACCTGGAATTGGAATAAAGAAAAACTTTTTTTGTACCATTCTTGTTGAAATTTGAGGACTAATATTTGGAAATTTTTCTCCAATGCTAACTTCTACGTCTTTTGTATCCTCACTTTTAATTTTATATGCACCAGCTGGATATGGAAGCGAACTAGATATGCCGTTAATCGAAAAAACAATATGATTGAGATCAAATTGTTTAAAATAATCTATGCCACCAGTTGTGTCTCCCCAGGTTGGATCAATTTGAATCCACAAATTTTTCTCGAATGAGTAATATTCAGGCCAAGAATGAAGAATATCACCTTCAAAACTCAGAGGACGTAATACCGAGTTTTCTGTGTAAGCATATCCAATTAATCTCCTTGCAGGAATTTTATTAGCACGAGCTATAGTTATAAATGCGTCTGTAAATTCTTGACAAACAGCAGAATATGGATGATTAAATGCCTCGATGGCTCCAAGCCTTGAAATATTTTTAAGAGTAAGTTCTTCTCTTGAGTATTCAAGTGATTGAACTACAAAATCATATATTTCTCTTGGAGTCGTATAGGCTTGAGTTTTGTCAATAATAAAAGGATCATCACTTTCCCAATACTTCAAATTTTTTATATGACCTTTTGTAGGGTTTGAAAATGGAATATTTAAGTTAGGATCCAAGGTTACTTTTGCTTCGGCGGTAAGATGAATGACTATTGCTGTGTTTGCAGGGATTCTATAGGTTGCAATCCAGTTACCATCTAGATCTTTTTTCATTTCATTTGGAAGCGGATCAAGCGCGTGATAATGCATTTTTTGAAAAGGGGTATCGGGTGGTAAGGAAATTTGGGTTAGGGCTGGAGAGTTAGTGGGATTTTCTAAACTGTATCTTAGTGTCATTTTATAGACTTGCTCTTGGCCATAAATTGCAGAAATTGATTCGCCACTTGGTCTATCAAAAGTTGAGATAACATTAGTTTGTTTAAAATCTGTAGTTTTTGGTTCGGGTGTAATCCTAACAGGAAGCGAAAAATATGCAGGAGTAATGAGAGTAGTTTTATTGGTGTAGAAACTGTTTGAATCTCCAAGTTTTGGAATGTGAACTTCTAGTACTCTGCCAGCAATAGTTGCTAGATCATGATTCTGATATTCGATATAAAAATCTCTTGATTTTCCTTGACCAACTGCTTGATCCTCGAAGGTAATGCCAATGCTAGTGCCAAGACCATCATTGGTTTGATTCGATGGTATTTTATTCCCATTTCGATCTTTGACAGCGATATTGCTAAGACCAGAATAGCTAGTTTTTAGAGCATATTGCTTGAGGTAGACTGTCGGAGTGTTGTTGATAATTTTTATGTGATGAGAAACTTGAGTTACTCCGTCGGAACCAACGGTGTAGACGGATTCGATGGTGTTGTTGAAGTCTTGGGTAGTATCTTGAGCAATAACCGTGGCAATTGATTGAGTTGACGCAAAAAAAGCTAGGCAGTAGATTGTGAAGACTAGCAATTTTAGTTTTTGCATATCTTTTCTATTATTAAGGATGCGGGCTTACTATTCTAGTGTTGAATGTGGGTTAGTTTAATCCACTCAGCTCAAGCTCTTTTTTTAAATATTCACCAGTAATAGAATTCTTATTATTAGCAATATTATGAGGAGTTCCAACAGCAATTATTTCGCCTCCTCCTTCTCCACCTTCAGGGCCCAAATCAATGATCCAATCAGAGTTTTTAATCACATCTAAATTGTGTTCAATCAAAATCACTGTATTATTTTGTTCAACCAACTGGCTCAAAACTTCCAGTAATTTTTTAACATCTTCAAAATGAAGCCCGGTGGTAGGTTCATCCAGCAAGTAAACAACATGATCTAGAGTTTTACTAGAAAGTTCTTTTGCCAACTTGACTCTTTGTGCTTCTCCTCCACTGAGGGTTGGAGCAGGTTGGCCTAGTTTAATATATCCAAGCCCGACATCCTGCAAAGTTTGTATTTTTTTAGTAATAGTGCCCTGAGTTTTAAAGAAATCAGCGGCTTCATCTATTGTCATATCTAGCACTTCAGAAATATTTTTATGTTTGTAGGTAACTTCCAACGTTTCCTCGCTGTAGCGTTTACCATTGCAGACATCACAAGTTACGTAAACATCTGGCAAAAACTGCATCTCAATTTTTATTTGTCCGTCACCTCGGCAGGTTTCGCAACGACCGCTTTTGACATTAAAGCTAAATCTGCCAGCCGTAAAACCACGAACTTGGGCGTCACGAGTGTTGGCAAAAATTTTTCTAATGTAGTCAAATATTTTGGTGTAAGTTGCTGGATTTGATCTAGGAGTTTTTCCAATAGGACTTTGATCAATCAAGCTAACTCTCTTAATTTCATTTGGTACAGTAATAGTATCTATATGCCCTGTAATTGTTTTTATGGATTTTTCCAAGTGTGTTGCTAAGTGAGTGTAAAGGGTGTCGTGGAGCAGAGTTGACTTTCCACTTCCAGAGATTCCAGTAATACAAGTGAGTTTTCCAAGTGGGAAATCTACATCCAGTTGTTTCAAGTTGTTGTGGCTCGCGCCAGTGATTTTTATAGAAGATTTTCCGATCGGAGAATCAAGGCTTACAATTTTTCGTTCTGTGTAGACGCCACTTTCACCGTGCTTGATTCTTCTGCCTTTGCCGGCGCCCATCTTTCTAATAACATCCTTTTTTCTACTCAAATATTTTCCCGTTAGTGATTTTTTATTTTTCATAATTTCTACAGGAGTTCCTTGAGCAACAACTTCTCCGCCCAAAACACCAGCTTTTGGTCCAATATCTAAAATGTGATCTGCGGATAGCATTACGTCTCTATCGTGCTCAACAACAATGATAGTGTTTCCTTTTTGCTGTAGTTCTTTGAGAGTTTCGATTAGTTGGTGATTGTCTCTTTGATGTAGGCCAATTGTTGGCTCGTCTAAAATATACAAAACACCTGTAAGGCCAGTTCCAATTTGGGAAGCGAGTCTAATTCTTTGGGTTTCACCACCGGCCAAGGTTGAGGCTTCACGACTGAGATTCAGGTAATTTAATCCTACAGAACATAAGAAGCTTAATCTGGTGACAACTTCTTTTAAGATTGATTCTCCAATTAACTTTTCTTTTTTGCTTAGTTCGCCATTTTCGGAAAGTAATTTACTCCACCGTAAAGTTTTTTTTATTGGAAGCTTGGTGATTTCTGCAATATTTTTATTATCGATAAAAACACTAAGAGCCTCAGGTTTTAGTCTGTCACCGTTGCAATCAGGACAAATCTGTTTATGCATATATTGTCCAATTTCTTTTCTAATAAAATCGGAGTCAGTTTCGTTGTACCTTCTTTCTAAATTTTTTACAAAACCTTCGAACTGCTCATGAATCACAGTTTGTCTGCCAAATCGATTCTCTCCTTCAACTCTATAAACTTTATCACTACCAAAAAGCAAAAGATTTTGAGTTTCTTCACTCATTTCTTCAAATGGAGTTTTTCTAAAATCGTACTCAGTTTTATCTACAGCTGTACGAACTAGTCTCGACCACCAGGTATCATTGCTCATCATGCGCGAAAAAGGAATAATAGCACCTTCGCTTAGGGTTAGTGATGGAGCAATTATTTTTTTTATGTCAATTTTTTGGAGTGCTCCTAGGCCATTGCAAGCTTCGCAAGCTCCTTGTGGTGAGTTAAAAGAAAATAGGCGTGGTTCAATCTCGGAAATTGAGATGCCGCAATCATTACAAGCTCTTTTTTCACTGAATAATTTGTCGGTAAACTCTTTTGGATTTTCAGGAAAGTTTAATGAATCATCTTCAATAAATGAAGCAATTACTAATCCGTCGGCTAGTTTTAGTGATTCTTCTATAGATTGAGAAATTCTGCTTTTTAAAATCTTTCTTTCTTTTTCATTCCTGATTTGTTTCTTTGAAATAACTAATCGATCAATTAATGCGCTGATATCATGTTTATTGGTTTTGATTAAAGTTAAATCTTCATCTAGCGAGTATAAATGATTGTCAATTCTAGCTCTTAGATAACCTTTTTTTTGCAAAGTTTCAAAAAGACCACTAAACTCTCCTTTTTTTTGTCTGACAATTGGTGAGAGAATCATTAAACGTACTGAAGATCCATTAACTCTATCTTCAATCTCATTTAAAATATGGCCAACAATTTGGTCGATTGATTGCGTAGCAACTTCCTTGCCACAATTTTTGCAGTGAGGTCTGCCTATTTTCGCAAATAGAAGCCTTAAGTAATCATAAATTTCGGTAATTGTTCCAACCGTAGATCTTGGATTGTGAGAAGTTGTTTTTTGATCTATCGAAATTGCTGGTGATAAACCATCGATTTGATCGACATCTGGTTTGTGCATGACACCTAAAAACTGTCTGGCGTATGAGCTGAGAGACTCAACGTAACGTCTCTGCCCTTCTGCATATAATGTGTCGAATGCGAGAGAGCTTTTTCCACTTCCAGAAATTCCAGTAAAAACAATTAGTTTGTTTTTTGGTATCTCAACAGAAATATTCTTGAGGTTGTGTTCTTTGGCACCCGTGATAGTAATTGTGTCTTTTGCACTCATTTGGATTTTTGTGTTTGTTAAAACGAACAATCATTATACCGCAGAATCGGGAAAATTTGCAGGGTTAGATGTATGTTGAAACTATATTCATTTTAAGAAAGTTCTTTAATCACATCCCTAATTATCGCCGCTAACTCAAAATCCATTTCTTTTACTGCGATATTCATTCGGCGTTTAAGTTTAGCGCTTAATTTTAATTTATCATCAGGAGTCATTTCTTCGGGATTAATTATATTTAAGTCAATTTGCTCCCCTTTTTTGAGTTGAACCACCACCTTTGGTTTTTCTCCAGGAATATTTTTGTCCGATTCAAAATTTATTCCATTACTTTTCCTTTTACCATCTTTATTACGATTTTTAATCATTTTTTCTCTAATTGGTTTGATAATTGTTTGAGGATCAATGCCGTTATCTAAGTTGTGTTTAATTTGAATATTTCTGCGACGCAAAGTTTCTTCTATTGCTTGTTTCATAGAACCTGTCAATCTATCTGCATACAAAATTGAATGGCCTTCAATATGTCTAGCTCCCCTGCCCATGGTTTGAATCATCGAAGTTCTTGATCTTAAAAATCCCTCTTTGTCTGCATCCAAAATTGCAACTAAGGAAACTTCTGGAAGATCTAAGCCTTCTCTAAGTAAATTAATTCCGACTAACACGTCGTACTCACCCCTTCTTAAATCATCTAAAATATCAGAACGATCTAGGGTATCAATGTCAGAGTGTAGATAGGCAACTTTGGGATAATCAATGTCGGCAGTTTTTATTGTTTTTTTCGCATACCCTCCCGCATTTAAGTGTGAAAAATATTTTTGGTCAATTTTGCCGATCCCCATTTGATTAATTGGAAGTTCTTCTTGTTGCCAGATTGTAGTTTCTGGGTCAATGCTTTCAGCGCCATCGCCATCGTCATCGCCATCGTCATCGTCATCGTCATCGCCATCGTCATCGTCATCGCCATCGGTATCATTGTCAGTAATACCAACTGTTTGAATTGCTTTTTTGCCCGTGCTCTTTAGGTTTTTTTTCGCAAAATAATTTTTTAACAATTCATCAATTTTCTCTTTATCATTAAGATAATCTGTCAAAGCTTCGGACATTTTTTTGGTTAAAGTAGTTATTAGCACTCTTTGGCCAATTTGTTTTCTTTTAATAACTTCGATAATTAAGTCTTCAATCTGTCCAGCGGTAGGTCTTAGCTCTATATTTGGATCAACCAGCCCGGTGGGTCTAATTAATTGCTCGACGACCTCATTTCCTGACAATAAAATTTCAGTTTCCCTTGGCGTAGCTGAAGCATAAATTTTTATTTTTGTTTTATCCATAAACTCATTAATTTCGAGCGGACGATTATCTAGTGCGCTCGGCAATCTAAATCCATAATCAATTAACGTTTGTTTTCGAGCTTGATCCCCTAAATACATGCCTTTGATTTGAGGTAGCGTCATATGACTTTCATCAATAATAGTGAGAAAAGATTTATCACCAAATTTTTTGGCATTTTCCTCAAAATAATCAATTAAAGTAAATGGAGGATCTCCAGGATTTCTATTATCAAAATATCGCGAGTAGTTTTCAATTCCATTTACAAATCCAAATTCTTGCATTTGCTCTAAGTCGTAATTTACTTTTTGTTCTAAACGATAGGCTTCGATCATTTTATTTTGTTTTTTTAATTCCTCAACTCTTAATTTAAGATCTTTTTTAATTTCAATAATTCCGTCAACTTGAGCTTTTGGATTCATCATGTAATGTTTGGCAGGATAGATAACAAAATGTTTTTGAATGCTGGCATTATCAGGAGTTGTTACTGATCCGGAAATTGGGTTAATCCAAGTGATGGATTCAATTGTGTTTTCGAGCGTATCAATTCTTAATGCTTTGTCTTCGTAAGCTGGCCAGAGCTGGATGCTATCGCCACGAATTCTATAAGTACCACGGGTAAACTCGGTTTCAGATCTACTGTATTGGAGATTGCTCAGTTGTAACAAAAGTGTTTCTCTAGAAATCACTTGTCCAATTATTAGTTCAAGTCTATATTTTCCATATTCAACTGGGCTTCCGAGATTATAAATACATGAGACAGATGCGATGACAATTGAATCAGGTCTTGTAAGTAAATTAGTTGTTGAGAATAATCTCAATCTATCAATTTCGTCATTAATCGTCGCCTCTTTTTCTATATAGGTATCGGTGGTGGGAATATATGCTTCTGGTTGGTAGTAATCGTAGTAAGAAACAAAATAGCTGACAGCATTGTCTGGGAAGAAGTCGCGAAATTCTTGATAGAGTTGAGCAGCTAAAGTTTTATTGTGAGCAATTACTAAAGTTGGTTTCTGAATTTTTTCAATCACGTTAGACATGGTAAATGTCTTTCCCGATCCAGTTGTTCCCAAGAGTGTGAGGTTTTTTTTACCAGAATTAATATCTTTTACAAGCTTCTGAATTGCTTCAGGCTGATCTCCGGTTGGTTGGAATTTTGATTTTATTTTGAATTTCATAACTCTATATTATAACCTAAATTTATTGATATAATCTTAAATATGATAGTAACTCCTATAAAAACAGACATAGTCCATATCAATGATGACTTTTTTGTTTTTTTAGATAAGTTTGTTCCTAATGATCTTGAAAATAAGGTTCTAATTGTTACTTCCAAGGTATTGGCTCTTAGTGAGGGAAGTGTTGTTAAACCATCTGGAAATTTTAAAAATTCTAGTGATGAAATTCATGAAATTGCAAAAAAAATTGTCGATCTTTACACCGAACCTCATTCATCAAAATATAATATTATGCTGACGATTATTCACAATACGTTGTTAATAAATGGTGGAATTGATAGTTCAAATTCGCAAGGTCATTATGCTTTGTTGCCAAAAGATCCATATAAATGGGCAAAAGATATTTGGGAGTACTTAAGGAAAAAGTATGATCTCAAAAACTTTGGTGTAATTGTGACAGACAGCAAATCATTTCCTTTAAAATGGGGACGAGTTGGGACAGCTTTAGCATACTGTGGTTTTAAAGCATTAAATAATAAGATTGGTGAAAAAGATTTATTTGGCAGAAAAATTGAGATGACTCATGTTGGTGTTGCAGAAGGTATTGCTATAGCAGCAGTTTTAGAGATGGGTGAAGTTGCAGAAACTCAACCACTGTGTTTGGTTGAAGAAGTTAGCCAGATTGAGTTTGTCGATCATCTCGTGACTACAGAGGAAATTGAGGCTTTAAATATTGATATTGAAAATGATGCCTATGCGCCAATTTTATTGAAGGTGGATTGGAGGCAAGGTAAAAGCTAATAGAAATAAAGGAAATTTATGTCCAAATTAATCTCGGTTTCTACAAAAAAGGGTGATAAGGGTGAGAGCTATTTGATTGGTGGCAAGAAAATTCCCAAAAGTGATATTGTTTTTGAAGTATTGGGCACTTTAGATGAGCTAAATTCTCATTTAGGACTTGTTGTTGTAAAAATAAAAAGAAATCCTTCCCACGAGCTAGCAAAGAATGCAAATTTTTTGCAGGAGATACAAAATACCTTGTTTTATCTTGGGGCTCAGTTAGCAGGATCAACTAAAGAAAAGTTAAAAAAGCCACAGCTATCGAAACTAGAAAGAGAAGCAGATAAACTGCAAATAAAAATGGCAGATAACTGGATTGTAAAGTTTGTTTTGCCCGGTGGTACCGAACTAGGTGCTCATATAGATATCTCAAGAACTGTCAGTCGACGACTAGAGAGATTGATTGTTGCTTTGTCAGAAAAAAAACCAGTTCCAGAACTTATTTTAAAGTATGTAAACAGGCTATCAGATTATCTTTTCATTCTTAGGTGCTTTGCAAATGATCGACTTAGCGTGGAAGAGAACCTGTTTGATTCTTCAAAATCTTTTTAAAAACAGATCAAAGTATATCTAAAAATATCAATCAACAATAGTTATTATAAAAAATTAGCCGATTTTAGCCTGGTGTATAGGTAAATTTTTATAATTAAAACAATTGGCAGTCATATTGATTGACTGCTAACAAAATTAACGAGAAATCGATTTAATTATCACTTTAAAAGAAAACAGCGTACTCTAAACCTAATACTGAAACTTCCTAATTAACCCCACTACCCTACCCTGTATTTTAACGTTAGTCGCATAAATTGGACTCATGCTTGAGTTTGCAGGTTCCAGCCTGATTCTTGTAACTTCCTTATAATATCTTTTTAGTGTAGCCAGACCATTATCTAGAAGTGCAACAACTATATCACCGTTGTTTACGTTGCTAGTTTCTTCGATTACAACATAATCACCTTCATCAATATGGTCTTCAATCATGGATTGTCCTTTTACCTGTAGGACATATGATCTTTTTTTGCCACTAATCATTTCTGGAGAAACCTTGAAGCTCGCGTTTGGATCGCTGTGAGGTTCAATTGGAGATCCAGCAGCGATAAACCCAAGGAAAGGAAGATCAATGCTTTCAGACATTTTTATAAATGTTCTGTCTAAGAGTTCGATTCCTCTAACAGCACCGTCATGTTTTCTAATTATCTTTTTTCTAACTAAAGCTTGTAAATGTTCGTGGACAGTTGCAAGTGATGACACTCCAATTGAGCCAGCAATTTCTTTTAATGTTGGAGAGTAGCCATTTTTTTGGATATATTGGGCAATAAAGTCAACAATTTGTCTTTGTCTTTTATACAGTGTTACTGCCATAATGATCCTTTTTGAAGTATTGAAGTACTTCTAGTATTGTTTCGGGCGTATATTTCCCGAAGTAAGTACAGCATAACCGAAGCTAGTACGAATGGACAACTAGATATTAGTATTATTAAATATATCAAACTATGGAAGATAATTTAAAGTCTAAATTAGGGCTCTACCCGTCATTGATGAAGGTTTCGAAATTCCTAAGATTTTTAGCATTGTTGGAGCGATATCGGCTAAGATCCCTGTTGGAAGCATTGCGGATTGTCCCATGTATTGTTTACCTATTATCATAAGTGGCACAGGATATGTGGAGTGTTCCGTGTCAATCTCACCGGTATCATTGTTAATCATTTCCTCAACATTGCCATGATCAGCAGTAATTAGTACGACACCTCCCTTTGCAGTCACATGATTAACAATTTTTCCCACAACCTCATCAACAATTTCGCAAGCTTTGACTGCTGCATCAAAGTTTCCGGTATGCCCAACCATGTCTCCATTACAAATGTTCGAGATAATAACATCGCACTCATCTTTATCAATTCTTTTAATCATTTCATCCGCAATTTCATACGCGCTCATCTCTGGAGCTTGATCATAAGACTTGACGCCCTTAGAAGGGATGATAACTCGATCTTCTCCTGGGTACATAATCTCTTCTTGGCCGTTCATATAATAGGTTACGAAACGCTCTTTTTCTGTTTCTGTAGTTCTGAGTTGTCTCAGACCATTATCTGCCAAAACTTTACAGAGAGGGTTTTTAATATTCTGTGGTGGAAAAGCAATGTCTGCCGGCAATCCATCCTCGTATCTGGTCATTGTTGTGAAGTATAAGTTTTCTAATTTTACTTTCCTATCAAATGTTTCAATATCAACTATTTCTTTTTGAATATTTGTCTTGTTATATTTTTCTGAATATGGATCAAAAGCTTCATGCTTAATTCCGGTTTCAAAGTCTGGCATGATGAAGGCTCTAGTAAGTTCTCTCGGTCTATCAATACGGTAATTAAAAAATATTACAGCATCATTATTTTTAATTACTCGATGAGTGCCATCTTCATCACAGATGTTTATCGGTTCAATAAATTCATCGGTCACACCTTTGTTATATTGCGCTTTCATAGCATAGATAGGATCAGTAGTACAAGCATCTTCATTTCCAATAGTGAGGGCGTCATACGATTTCTCGATTCTTTCCCAACGTTTATCTCTATCCATAGCAAAAAATCTGCCCATCAAGGTTGCAATTTTTCCAACGCCAAAAATTTTGCAGTTATCTATTATTTGTTGGACATAGTTGATGCCTGAGGTTGGTGGCGAATCTCTGCCATCGGTAAATCCATGGATCATCACATTTGTCACCTCTTGTTGTTTGCATAAATTAAGCAGGGCATATAGATGTTCGATATTTGAGTGAACACCACCAGCTCCAATGAGACCCATTAGGTGGAGTGTCGAGTTATTTTTTTTTGAATGATTAATTGCGTTTAGAAGTGCCTCATTTTGATAAAAAGAACCATTGGCAATAGATGTGTTTATTCTTGGCAGATCTTGATAAACAATATGTCCAGCTCCGATATTCAGATGTCCAGTTTCGGTATTACCATCTTCACCTCTGGGAAGTCCAACTGCTTCGCCACTTGCTGTAAGTTGTGTATGGGGGAATGAAAGCCAATATTTATCCATGTTTGGAGTATTTGCTTTAACGATGGCATTACCTGCGTTATCTGGTCCTATTCCCCAACCATCTAATATTAATAAAGCAACGGGTTTTGGTCCTGTATAGCTTGCTCTAGGAGCGGAATCATTAAAAGGCAAACTAGATAAAATTGGTTGCGATGATCTGGTTGGAGTTACGTTATCAACTTGTGGAACGGCACTGTTTATTTCTGCGGTAGTAACTTTAAATTGACTTGAGAGCATGGAAATTGGAACTTTGTTTTGGGAATCATTCATTTGGGTTTACAGTGTTATTTTTTACTTTGTTTGCGTTTGTATCACTTTGTTTTATTTCAAAATCAATTTGAGCTAGGCGATTATATTTAGCAACTCTTTCTCCCCTATTTGGCGGTCCAAATTTTGTGTAATCTGCTCCAACCCCAACGGCAAAATCAGCAATAAAATCATCATTTGTTTCGCCACTTCTATGCGACATGACTATCTGCCATCCAGCTTCTTTGGCTGCTTTGATGACTTCTATTGTTTCACTTATAGTACCGGTTTGATTTGGTTTTACTAGAATCGTATTACAAGTTTTTTCGAGAATTGCTTTTTGAACCTTATTCAAATTGGTAGCTAAAAAACTATCTCCGACAATTTTGGTTGTTTCGCCAAGATCGGCGGTAAGCTTTGCCCATGAAGCTAAATCATCTTCTTGAAATGGATCTTCAATTAAGAATACATGATACAGACTCCTGATTTTTTTATAAAACTCTATCAATTCTTCGCTTGAATAAGGTTGAGACTTATCTCTGAGTTTATATTTTCCATTACTAAAAAGTTGTTCTGCAGCAACATCAACTCCGAAAAATATATCTTGTGCAAAGGTGTATGGGGTTGTTTTAATTGTTTCTATTAATATTTCAAAAACATCAGTATTACTATATAAATTTGGAGTAAATCCTCCTACAATTCCTGTGGAATGAGTTGCTCCTTTTAAGATTAGAATTTCTTCAATTTTTTGACGAAGTGTGACAGCCATATCCAAAGATTTACTGAAATTTATGTGGCTTGCTGGAATCATTTGAAATTCTTGAATATCAAGATTATCAGCACCATGTTCTCCTCCGTTGATCATTGTGTAAATACAACTAGGAATATTAAGCTGAGCTGTTAGTTGATATTTTTTCTCAATGTAATAGTAAAGTGGGACGTTTAAACTAATGGCTCCTGCTTTTAAGATTGCTTGTGAGGTAGCTAAAATTGCGTTAGATCCAAGATGAGACTTATTTTCAGTGCCATCAAGATCTACCAATATTTGATCAATCACGGTTTGTTCTGTTGGATCTTTGCCTATTATATTTTTGGAAATAATGGTGTTAATGTTATTTACTGCGTTGAGAACGCCTTTCCCAAGCATTCTACTCATGTCTTCATCTTTGAGTTCGAGTGCTTCGTATTTACCTACAGAGGTACCGGTTGGAACACTGGTTACAATTACAGCTCCAGTGTCAAGCCAGAGGGCGCATTCAATAGTTGGTATTCCCCTTGAATCAAGAATTTCTCTTGCGTAGATTCCTTCGATTTTTGCCATATAAACTACATTATGAAATTACTTTTTTTTTCTATATTAATAATACACTTTTTTATAGTTGTTGTAACCTTGCTATTAATAATGATTGCCTCGATACTTTATGATAGCGTATATTGTTACCTTTGTGAAATTATCAAGTTAATGTATACTAAAAACTACTATGCAACGAGGAATTGTTAGTTTTACTAACCTAGAATTGAAAGTACTTCATGATTTAGTCAGTTCTCAGGGTTGTCAAAACAGAGCTCTATTGGATAAGATTTCTCCTGTTGTTTCTACTGTAGCTTCAAATGATCCACTTAAAGAATATGATGTTTTAGTTAGCGAAAATGAAGCTGAAATAATTCTCGATTGTATGCCTATGCTAAATAAAGACGATGATCCTGATTTAGTAAATGCCAGAATTAAGATTCAACAATTTTTGGCTAAATCTCGATTCCCTGAGTCATCTTCTTGAGATCTATTTTGAAACTTTCAACAAATGGAATTGGACTTGGGTTTATTCCTTCGAGCATGGCTAGATAAAATCCTGTAAAGCCAAATAAAGTAAGCATTTCAAAAACTTGTTCAATTTTTGTTTGGGCTTTGATTGGAATAGCCAAGGTATCGATCTCATTATCATCGACAATTTTTTGTGTTAATTGCATTCTAATTATATTTTTTGGATGATACAACATTGATTGCACAAAAATAAAAATATGATTACTTGCATTACTATTTGGATATCTTAAGCCTTCGAGAAGATGGTGGTCCATTTCAGGAACTACTTTATAGTCAACAAATGCTTTTGCATTTTCATTATGCTGATTAGCACTGACGTGAGCCACTCCCTCCAGAAAATCTGAAACAACAAAAACCGGCCTGCGGTCTAGTAGCATGAACGCAAGAGTTTTGGCCGGATTTTCTTCACCAAGAACTTCAACCTTACATTCTTCGATTTGTTTATTAATTGTATCTATAACAGCTTCAATTTGCTGATCGGTGACAGAAATTACTCCTGCTTTTGACAGAAGTCCAATCATTCCAAACACTGCATAGCCGATAGCCATTCTTGGTTGATTTGAGGGATTAAATTTTGGATTTATTTTATAGAAAGCGTAATGGTTTTCGTTGGCAATTTCTTCAAGAGTTCCTCCTGCAGCAATCACCATTATTTGCGCATTTTTTTGTTTAGCTTGTTCAGCACAAGCCACGACTTCTTCTGTCGTACCGGAATAACTTGAGAGTACAACTAATGTATTTTCATTTACAAAACCTGGCAATGTGTAGTCATTGACAAAATCTAGAGGGACTTTTAATTCATCTTTAAATAAGTGTTTGATTACGTCTGCTCCTAGACCTGAGCCACCCATTCCTGAAATAATCACATTTCTTATTTCCGCCGTAGGTGTAAACTCAATTGATTTTGTATCATTCCAAGAATGATTAATTTGATTGCCGAGTTCTTCAATCGAACTCATCATGTTTTCAAGGTCTAGTTTAGCAATTTCTTCTCTAGAATCTATAATTGAATTTTTAGTTGTATTTTCATTTATCTGCATTTATAAGTCTCCTCCTCGAATAATTTTTATTAGATATTTTGCCAGCGAGTTATTGTCTATGTGACCAATTACTCTGTCAGCTATTTCTTTGATTTCTGCAACTGAGTTTCCCATTGCTACTTTAAAGCCACACGCTTGTAGAAATTCCATGTCATTCAAGCTGTCGCCAAACCCAATGATTTTTTCTGGGGGAACCCCAGTGTACTTTGACCACTTTTTAAGAGTAGTCGATTTATTTATTCCTTTCGGGGTTATATCGATATAAGGATTTCCAAAATTATCGTTCATTTTTTTATAAGAAAGATTAGCGTTTTCAATATAACTAAGAGCTTCATTATTTGGTTTGGGTATGTAAACAGCTCCAACCCCGTCATTACTCATTTCATTTAGATTTTTAGCAATTACATCCCAAGTATCTTTTTTTAATTGTGTAAGTATTGGATCCATTGAGTATAAGGCATCATTTTTAAAGAAAACTGCTAGCATTTTATTTTTGTTTATATACTCTCTTAAGTTTTTAATAGTGTCTGTTTCAATTGATTTTTCCCAAAGAACTTCTCCTTTTGAGTTTATTAGTCGTGAGCCACCAGTTGTAATATGCAACGAATTTTCCGGAAAAAGAGGAAGAATTTTATTTATTAAATTTGGCGTGCCCCTACCAGAACATACTCCAGTTAAGAAACCTTTTTTACGTAATTCGTGAAGTGCTTCTAATGTTTCAGTTGAAATATTACGTTTAGTATCAGTCAAAGTTCTGTCGATATCAAAAAGTAATGCTTTAAAATCTGAAAGTTTTTTATTGCTCATTTTTTTATTTATTTCTTTACGGTTTCATTTTCTTCAATATTTGCGTCAATTGTTAATCCTGGATATATTATTGAATTTTTTCCAATTAGTACTCCAGGCATTGTATTAGTTCTAATACCAATTTGAACATTACTACCTGTAATGACTCCTAAACTTTTTCGTTTGCTATCGATCATTTTGCCTTTAATTTTTACTTTTACACCATTTCGATCAAATCTTTTGTTAGCGGTGATGAGTCCCGCTCCAACACGGGTTGAAGATCCAAGTATGGAATCGCTAATATATCCATAATGCATGGTTGTATTTTCAAAGAATATACATCTTACTACTTCGGTGTTTGCTCCAATGGTGCAACCTTCTTCAATTGAGCTTCCTCTAATAAATGAGTAGTCACCAACAAACACATTTCTTCCGATATAACATGGCCCAACTATTTTGGTATAATCGCCAATTTTTGCAGTATCTTCGATTATTATTGGTCCATTGGAATCATCGATAATTGAAGTTTTGGAGATTTTTGCACTTTCAGAAATAGAGGTTCTTTTTTGTTGTATGATTTTTTTAAAAGCACTAAAAAGTTGCCAAGGATACTTGAGACTGAAATTTTCTTTAGTGTTTTCTAGCCAAGTTATTTTGGATTTGTTTGCATACTTTGTAATAGCTGTTTCTAATGAATACTCTTTTTCAGGAGTATTGATTAGTTCACTGGTAAAATTATTGTCAAAAAGATAAATACTGTTAACTTTGAGATGATCTATTTTTTTTGAGTTTCTTTTAGGCAAAACAGTTATTCCTAGTTTTTCAGTTATGCCTATAACCTCTTCATAATTATCAGGATTTAAGTCTAAGATCCCGTACATTTCTGGTGATTTTGTTTGGGTAGCTGATAGTACGCAGCTTGCATCACTTGATTGTTTCTTTTGCCAAAGTTCTTGAGCAATTTCACCTAAGTTAAGGTGATATGGTGAGGCCAAAATAAAAGAATCACTTGCGAGATCTGAAAAAAATTCTTTTGTAGTAAGTAAGGCATCCCCCATGCCTTTGGCTTTTTTTTGCAAGACTACTTCAATGTTTAGCCCAAGTTTGGAGGCAAGATTATTTTCTTTGAGATATTTACTAAAACCTTTATCATTAAAATCTTTTTGAGAAACGACGACGATAATTTTTTCACCTGTTCCGGCAAGACCAAATTCGTATTTTTTGAGATTTTCCAACGCTCTGACAAACATTGGTTTGCCAGCAAGTGAGAGGAAGCCTTTATGAGTTTCAGTATTTATTGGGAAAAACCTAGAGTTTTCGCCTCCGGCAACAATTATTATAGTTGGTTTGTTCATACTTTTATTCTACTCTATAGATGCTTTTTTTTCACCGACTTAAGTTCGCAATGGAATACTTAATTTCTCAATCAAGCGCATGCGTATTCACACCCTTAGTCCAGTCAATTTCTGGGTATTTTTTGAGCATGGTATTAAGAATTTTTTTCATGTTGTCATACTGTTTTTGAGTTTTTCCCTCAAACTTTACAGTGATATAAGGGCCATTTTGTGATGCTCGAATAATCGCCATTTCATTTTTTGTATCC
>Ga0180007_10002241_pt1 | contig 23493 bp, 19 predicted proteins | sample MM_PC_MetaG_FD_121122 | JGI IMG/M metagenome (GOLD analysis project Ga0180007, IMG submission 121122) | Groundwater microbial communities from the Aspo Hard Rock Laboratory (HRL) deep subsurface site, Sweden - MM_PC_MetaG | ecosystem: Environmental > Aquatic > Deep subsurface > Groundwater... | reverse complement strand
TTGGTCTCAAGAAATCTGACTTCGCGAATATCCTGAAAAACGTAGACATAACCAGAAACAACACCCTCACGGCTTTTCAATCTTACAGCAGAAAGACTCACAGGCACAAGATCACAGCTATCTGGAGTGGGAACTCCGCGAGAAAGTTCTGTTTCAAAATTCCTGTATAAAACGTTTTCTTCACCGCTCTCACCAGCATCTGACTCTGTAACTTTAGACATCAGCTCAGAATTGACTATCGAGCTGATTCGGGGGTCAGGTAACAGGCGGAGCCTGGTGCCAAGAATCTCTCCGGCCGAGCGGTTAAAGACTCTTATTACTCCAGCGGGATCGGTTGCGATGATACCTACGGTAGAGTTTTCAATAATTGCCGAAAGGTTCTCGTTGATTTCCCATATTGTTTCGTGCGCCTGCTTAAGTTCAGAGGTTCTTTCTTCAACCTGGCGCTCAAGACCCTGTTTAAACAAATCCAGTTCAGCATAAATCATTGAATTGTTAAAAAACATGGCAAGGGTGTCAACAAACCTCTGATAACGCTCAAGAACATCAATTTCGATGTTAGGCCTTGGGACATTGTTACAGAACCCTACCAGCCCGATGGCACTATCATCAACGATTAAAGGCATCAGAACAAATGACATTCCGGCCGACAGGGTTTTGATGTCTTCATGTACTCTTGAATTTTCCTTAACGTCTGAAACGACAATCATTTTTCTTTCAGTTAAGCACTTGATTGCGACATCATCAGTGTTTGACAATGGTATTTTGGGAAAGTTCTTTCGTGCAAGTTTCGGCGAAATACCGGTCACCCACAACGGTTCAAGACTTTGCGAGGTTTTTGAAATGAGACCAACGTTTAACCCATATACCCCAAAGTAAAGGCGAGCATCTTCTACTATTTCCTGCAAAAATTCATCAACCTGAACTTTGCCTGAAACATTTCGAATAATCTTAGAAAGGACACGAAGTTCTTCGTTTGCTTGCTGTAAATATTCGTGTGTGGTCATTGCAAAAAAGCTCAGCCTTTCATATTTTTAAGTATAGATTCGATTCTTTTCTTCAACGGCGAAACTTCATCTGGATCAATTATAACATCAATTACTGCTGGCCTGTTAGCAGTCAAGCACTTTGTAATTACACCTTGAATCTGATCAGGTCTGGTAACTCTCTCGCCAATAGCTCCAAGCGCAATAGCCACTGCAGCAATATCCAATCGGGGAAATTCATAACTTTCAAGTCCGCCTCTATTCTGTAACTGCTCGGCCTGATAAACCATATTCAAACGACCATCATTAAAAACAACCCAGATGACCGGAATATTATATTTAACCGCCGTCGCCACTTCCATGCCATGCATCAGGAAACAACCATCGCCGCAAAGTGCTACAACCGGCCGGTTGCCTGCGGCTAGCTTCCCACCAATTGCTGCCGGAATCGAATAGCCCATGGGACCAAAACCAGCAGCAATAACAAAAGTTCCCGGCTGATTGATCTGAAGATAGTGCAAAGCCCAAAGAGTATGGTTGCCAGCATCAATAAAAAAAATCGTCTCGTCAGGAAGAGCATTGCGCAGCTCATGAATCAATCTCTGCGGCCGGATCGGAACACTCTCTGACGTCATCTGCTCTGCTTCAATGCTGCTAAGCAGCTTCCCGCAGGAAGAACCTGACTGCCCCTGACTTCTGACCGGAACAAATCCGATCTGCTCACTTTGCCGTTGCACCTCATAGAGCAACTCAGAAAGAACAGTTTTTGCATCGCCAATAAGAGCTATGTTGGCTGAATAATTTTTCCCGATTTGCTGCGGATCAATATCAAGGTGGATAAGTTTTTTTGTTCCTTTGATTGCTGGGTCCCAGCTGTTGGTACTCCACTCGTCAAAGCTCATACCGATAGCAATTAACAGGTCAGAACTATCTGGAGCAAGAATCCTCTCCTCAGCGGCCTCAGAACCTGCCAGCCCCATCACCCCAAGCGCAAGCGGATGACTTTCAGGAAAACAGCCCTTACCCTTGGGAGTTGATGCAACAGGAATACAGAGCAATTCTGCCAGTTCAAGAAGCTTCTGGGTTGCATTAGAGAGAATAACACCAAAACCAGCAAATATTACCGGCTTTTTTGCGGCCAAAATGGCCTGAGCCGCTTCTTTTACTCTAGCTCGATCAAAATATCTGGCATCATCTTCAAAGCTTTCCATGAGGGTTCCATCAGAAAAACTTGGGCGGCGCATTATATCAGGCGGGAGATTGAGATGGGTTGGCCCCATGCGGTGCCTTAGAGCATTTCGAACAGCCTTTCTTGCGAAGAAAGAAAGATGTTCAGGAGTCATAATCATTGCGCTATATTTGGTTAAAGGCTTAAGCAGCTCGGCAGACGAAAAAGACCTGTCTTCTGCTGAACTTTCCTGAGTGGCACCTTTGCCAAAAACATTAAGTGGAACCTGAGCAGTAAGAACCAGCAGTGGAATTGAATCCTTAAAACTTACTGCAACTCCAGTTACCAGATTAGTAGTTCCGGGACCGGCTGTTCCACAACAAACGCCAAGACCTCCAGAGACACGGGCATAACCGTCAGCCATAAAAGCTCCGCCAGCCTCATGTTTGGCAATAATCGGTTTAATCCGGCAATCCGGGCGATCCAGAGCATGAAAAAGCGGCATCAAAGGAGCTCCAGGAACTCCAAAGATGTATTTGACACCTTCACCCTGCAGTAGTTTTACCAGCTGTTCGGCACAATTCATTTAGCACTTGCTCCTTCATTGCGAGATACCGGAAGCGGCCCCAGATATTCAATATCATTAATTGCCAAAGGAAAAATCGAACTGGCATCTAATCGAGAGTGCTCATGAAAAATACCAAAAAACGATATCACAGGCATGAAAACACCAAACGCCCTCACCTCGGTATATGAGTAATCCATATCTCCCAGCAAGCAAGCCATAAGACCTGCTGCATTAAGCTGAATACCATATTTCTTGTCAAGCAGGGCTTCAACCCTGCGTCCTGTCGATAGCCATACGCCACTATCGAGACCACACTCTCCGGCAACTCTTAAAATGGGCTTAAGGCGCTCATCACCTTTAACTAAGGGTCTGCCAAATCCAGGAATTTTCTGCTTCATTGATTCTAGATTGTCAATCTGGCGTTCAATTGAAATACCCTTTGACTCACCCTCTCTTATGTCACAAAGAAACCTGAAGCATTCGGCAACACAGTTGCCCCCAAACATCAATCCCTCGACGCCAAGCATTCCGCACGAGACTCCGGCGGCATTCCCTGTTCCACTTGATGCACATAGTGCCACTGCTCGATTAGGCCAAATCCTGATGTCGGGATAAGCAGTGGCAGCAACGATTGCAGAAAGCAGTTTTTCAACCTGTGGCGAAGGCAAACATTTTTTTATATACAGGTGGAAGCACCCGGCAAGTGACAGGTTGCCTACCAGTTCTGAGAACAAATCGTAGCCTGCCAGAGTTACACTCTGGTCAGGGTTAACACCACCCAGGCCAGAATAAGCTTTTTGCTGCCATAATCGAAGAGTTGCAATATCACGACCAGATGCTTTTATAGACATAATATCACTCTGTTTCCTTTTCTTTATCAGGGCAAGAGCCAGAATGTGAATAATGGCCCGGATCAAAGTAATGAGGAAAGCTCTTAAAGCCCAGAGATTGTTGCTCAATTGCATAGGCCGCCAATGCTGGCCCGGCTGCAAGCAAAAATAAAACCGCTCCGGCGGCAGGAGATAACCCGAGATCGAGCAAACCAGCGGCGATTATGCCTTCCAGCAACACATCAGAATCCGGCGTGGCATTGCTTTCCAGCAATTCACAGTATTTCCCCCAGCAGGAGTCTGTCTTTAACCAATACAGGGCTGATTTTGCGCGTTGGTCAACGTGATCATAATGTTTGCCCAAACCATTAAATGGAGAAAAATGAGAGAGAGAAGTCTGGTCTCGATCTGCTATCAGAAGATTTTCCATTACCTTTTCAACCCATTGAGCACCACGATTGAGCCCACTGCGCGCTAACAGCCCAGCCATAACAGAGTTAACTGATGCAGGCAAGCCAATAGCGGTATTCATGGCAACCAAAGCCGATTCATCTCTTATGCCTGGGTTGGATGACAGGTTCAAAAGAAAACCCAGCCATTTTTCCTGATGACTGGTCGGGAGCTTTCCAACCAGATGTAGATAAGATAAAGCCACATAGCTTTGTTTTTCTGCCAGATCAGAAAAAAAGTCCTGGCCATACAAAAAGGATCGCTCTGGAGCAAACTCATTGCCAACAACCGATTTTTCGAACCAGATTCTAGTCTTTATAGCCGTCATCGCTACCTCCGCTTGTGCTATGAAAAGGAAATTAATTCATACTGCATTTAATTGTCGTTCAGAAAACCCTTAAAACTTGATCGACTGCGTCAATCAAGTCTTGTTTGCTAAATGGCTTCTTCAAGGTCTTTTTAGCTCCCAAATGCATTGCAGTCAGCAAAAAGCTATCTATGTTAATGCGCAGATGGCCTGAAATAGCAATAATCGACAAATGCGAGTAGTCACGACCAAGTTCAAGAATAGTCTCAAATCCGTCTTTTTCGGGCATAAACAGATCCGTGATCACCAGGTCCATCACAGAAAACTGGCGTAAGGCTTTCAAAGCCAGCTTCCCGTCACTTGCTTCTATCACAGTATGCCCAGCCTCAGTCAAGGTTCGGTTGAGAACCGATCTGATCCTCTGGTCGTCATCAACCAATAGTATTCGCGCCATTATAGTTGCTCATTCACATGAATATATTACAAAATACACCGGCAAAAGCCATTTCGACTCCCGCATATTTTGACAATACTTTGTTTAAGACCTTCTGTGCAATATCATGTTTACAATTCTTGTCCATTCATACGAACACATAGCGTTACCAGAAGCCCTGAACCTAGTTGACGGGTAATATGCAAAAAAACATCCCGGAAGTCTCTGCTATTGACACAAAATTTCCTCTGTATAATTTTTATACATATTTGTAAAAAAGCTAAACTTTTCAGGGGGGGCGTGCCGATATAAATAAGGGGAAATGTTTTTTCTTTTAGAGCCTGTTAGAAAATAACCGAGGCACGAAGGTTGATTTCTTACAGGCTCTTATGGGCGGACGATGAAATAAAATGTGACAGTTATTTCTTAAGCCCTTAGACATACGGATGTGTCAAAATACTCAAGGAGGAGTAACAATGGCTATTGCTGCGTCTGTGCTTTCGCAACGATTCACGCGGGCCAACCGATTCTCTCAGGCAATCGATGCCTTTTTCCAGAAAGAGAGTAAAACACCCGCAAAACCTCGTTCCAGGCTCGAAAATGACCTGCTCGAACTGTCGCCAATGAACCAGATGCGTCAGACCATCACTCAGTTCAGACAACAGACAACGATGCAATCCGAGCTCAACGTCAAGCTCACCTTCAACACCAGACAGTCAGGGGAAACTGCCAGCGAAAACGAAGGCGATGTTAAGCTCGAACGCGATCTCGATCTGATGCTGCGCATGATCAGTAAAGATGAAAAGGAGTACACAACTCTCAAAACCCGTTACGAAAAGTTGCTTAAACTTGCCCATACCAACGTGTCCGAAGGAGCAACAGAAGCCAGAGTCAGCGTCCAGCAAGCGGAAACACCAGCTGAGCCCACGACCGAAGCTGAAGAAATTCCACAAAACGGGCAGCCAATGACTCTTGCACAGATGATCTCGGTGCAGGAAAGACGCACCACCATGCAGCTCAATCTAAAGTTTAAGCAGACGACAACCGCAGAAGGCAAAACTGGACTCACTCTTGAAGACCTGGGCATCATAAAAGTTGATCCGTTGGTTCTCGACCTGTCAGGCGAAGGCATCAATCTGACCGAAGCAGGTAAAGGCGCAATGTTCGACATTACCGCCGACGGCAAACTCGATAGCACAGCCTGGGTGCGCGGCAATACAGCTATGCTTGTATATGACCGCAACGGCAACAATACAATTGACAACGGCAGCGAGCTCTTTGGCGACCAGAATGGTGCAGCGCACGGCTTTGCCGAGCTGGCCAAATATGACGGCAACGGTGACAAAAAAATCGACTTTCTTGATCCCATTTTTAAGGCACTAAAGCTTTACCGCGACCTCAATGGCGACGGGAAAGTCGACAAGAGTGAACTGCAATCTCTGTCTGAGATGGGTATAAAAGCGCTCAACCTTGGCTTTATGAGAACAAATGCTGACATTAACGGCAATTCACTAGTTCTCAACGGCAGTTTCGAGCGCGAAGACGGTTCTACCGGGCAACTGGCTGATGTTCTGCTGGGCTATCGCAAAATCTGAGTTCAGCTCAGCATTACAACCAGTGCGACTATAAACGCCACAATCGCGAAAAAAAACAGCAGAGAAGCCAACGTAGGCAGACCAAATTCTCTGACGACATCGCCCCAGTTCCAGTCGCGGTATTCGAAAATCGGGTGTTCGCCAGCAATGGCAACCTGAATGGTCTTCTCGTTCTGGCCGGGAAAGTATTCGCAGCCTACTGCGGCTGCGAGCTTTTCGGCGAGACGATTGCTTTCGTGGACTGACTTGGCGCTGCGCCCAGAAACCTCGACCAGTCGACCGGTTTTAATCAGCATTACAACCTGGTATTCCCACCAGGTCTGCACGCGCGCACGATTATGAATACCTTTCACTGTAAACGCAGCAGCATCGTCGAACCTGCTGACCAACACCCGTCTCTGCCAGCGCCCAAGCTTTGTGCAAAAAACAACCTGGCGCGCGTCTGCATAAAACTCGTAGCTGGTTGTGAGATTGAGCATCACCCAGACGATAAGCCCCAGCAAAGCCAACGCTGTAACCAGCATTAAAGCAGAGTTAGCGCCACCACCGATCACCAGCCACACACCGGCAATAACTGCGGTCAAAAACACAACAAAAGCCAGCGGAAAAAGAAACGCTGAAAATTTTGAGCTGTATTGGCAGACTAACGGCATTATTGGTTTAAATTCATTCCATAAAAACGCTGAAATTGCCGTCTTCTTAGGGCTCTTGCCTATCGTGGGCGCACCAGGACAAAGAGGGTGAGCAAAGAATCAGGTTGGATCAGTTTAATAGATTAAACAGTTTCGCATTTTAGCCAGTTAACTACTGAAAAGTTATTCAGAGCCTTCTTCGCTGCTGCCGGCAAGCTTCTGCCAGTGAGCGAGAGCTTCATCTCCCATGAGTTCTACCTGTTGGCAGCCGTCTTTCGTAAGAACCTGCCCTTTGCTGGTCATGATAATTAAGTGCGGTATTTCAGAAACGCTGAACTGCTCTTTTAATGCCAGTCTGGCGCTACTATCATAAGGAATCGCTGCCCAGTTCATTTCATGATTCTTCATATAAGCATGCATATCTTCGCTGGTTTTATCGAAGCCAACTAATACCACTTCGAAGTTTTCGCTGTGTTTGTCGCGGAAAGGAACTAGAATTCGCGAGAATGCAACGCAACCGCGGCACCAGCTCGCTGAAAAGTATAGCCCGATAATTTTGCCTTCGAGCGGCTCAAGGGCGAATCCCTGTTGATTGGCATCTATCAGCCCATCTGGAAAAGTCTGTTCCAGAAAATTGCTGCCGTCAGGCAAATCGCCGGCCATTGCCACAATTGGGCTACCAAAGGTAACTATCAAAGCGAGCAGGGCACAAAGAACTTGAGATCTAATAGCCATAATTCACCATTCCTTATTCAACCAGTATTATATAATAATACCAGCGCGTTTACTGAAGGTCAAGACTTGTCTTCTTCGTCATTGTCATTGTCATCGTCATCGTCATCGTTTTCGTAATCGTCGTATTCAGAATCCTCGTCACTGGAGTCTTCTTCAGACTCAAGCAGCTCAGCCGGCAATTCTGCCAAACCCAGGCCTGGGTGGTTCCCGACGAGTTCTAATGCGCGCTCTTCATCCTTCTGATAAACTATTACTTTGGGAAAGCTGCGCTCAAGAACGCTGCCGCCACCAAAAATATTGCCCAGCGCACCAGGTATTTCTTCTGGCGCACGGAACTGAAAACAAATTTCGTTCTCGTTGAGCAGCTCCTGAACTTTTATCAGCAGCGGAAGATCTTCTGATTCAATAAGCACGACAGCCTCTTCGTCAGGTATTTCCCGGTAGAATTCGAGCTCGTTGATCAGTTCGCCCTCATAATCTGGAATCAGATCCTCGTTCACCGCATTTTTCGGCGGCTCTTCGAGAAAAACATAGGTGTCATCATGCAGAATTGCTCTTATAAGCTTCATTCCGCATTTCTGGCAGCGGGTTGTGTCCGGTGCCGATTCGATTTCGCAGGCAACACAGAGCTTAAATTCACCATTTACCTGTTCAGTAATATTTTCAAGATCTGCTACCAGATTGATATTGCAGATGCTGCATTCTTCAAAACCTTCACGAAATTCACCTTTACAGATAGGACAAAACATCGCATACCCCTTCAAACTCAAATTTTCTCTATCATTTTAACCCGTTGTGAGAAATAAAGCCAGATACCGCATAAAATATCAGTGCCGGAAGAGTGCCCCCAGCCCAGCAAACGCACCAGCTCTGCAGAGCCAACCTGTCGTTGCGTCAAATCAGCGGCTACCTGTTCGAATTGCCGCGAAAAATGACCGTTATCGGCAAAGCGATACTGCTGCACAGCCTGTCTGGTGGTTCTGGTTGCCGCCAACTCCCAGAACGCCTCTGGCACGACAAATCGCCTGTATCCATAAAGGCGGTCAACAAAAAGCATACCCGCCAGAAAATCGTCAAACGAAGGCGTCAAACCGTCTCCAACACCGAAAAAGCGAGCGTAACGCGACAGATCTGCCTCACCCGCAACCAGCAACTCTGAAGCACCAGCTAACGAAAATGGTTGCTCTTGACGCTGCATAACAAGATCAAGCACCGGTGACGATCGGCCAAAAAGTTCAAGATTGCGACGCAGTTGCTGTAAATTACCCTGCAATATCACCAGATCAACGCGCTCAGGCTTCACAATTCTCGGTATCTGGGGAGCTGCCAGCAGTTCATACGTTCCGGTCAGCAATCGATCATGAAAAAATCGAACCGGCCAGCCAGACTGAACTTCATTTATTATCTGTTCTGGCAGAAGAAGTGACAGAGGTGTCATCGCAGCTTCTCTGCAGGTAAAATGCAAAAGAAAGCCATTAATATCTGCGTCAAAAGATGATGTAAATTTTTTTGAAACCAGTGCTTCAAGAGGCAGTGCAAGATACTGCCCAAGCTCTTCGCGATAACAGAAGCTTAGATCGGCAGATTTCACTTGAACCAGTATTCCAGAAAATCAACTACAGCCGCCACCTGTGAGCCACAAGCGGTTTCGTCAGACAACACCAGGCCGGAAAACCCCGACTGCATGGCATCATAAAGCTGCACAACCTCTGCCCGCGACGGAAAAGCATTTACCACCATCGAACCTAACACTTCGCCGGCAATCAGAGCGGGTTTGCTCAGCTGCGGCAGCACATCTACAAATTGCCGCTGCAACCGCCCAAGCTCCTTCAAGCCAGCCTCAGCGCCGAGATCTCCGCGACAAAGCCAGAGTTCGTCAAATTGCGCGGAAATCTTCATCAGATGCTGCAGGGCCGCGCGCTGCTCAATTTTAGCAATCAATCGACGGCTGCCAATAAGTTGGCGAAAAAGCAAACTTTCAGAGCCATCTGCGACAAATGAAACAGCATAAGAGACATTAGCAATTTCTCGGCTGCATTCAACAGCCAGGCGATCCCCTTCAGTCACTCGCGCCAGTTCAAAAACGCGGTCAGGCGAATTGACCCCCTTACCCGAACTCAGCGCACCATTCTGCACTAACTCTACCTGCATGCTCTCACTGCTTTTGCCAACAACCCGCAAAATAACCTTGCGATCGTTCAAAAACAGCTGATCACCAACAGAAGTTCTGGTAAAAACACTCTCTGCCGGTATGGGTATGCGCTCACATCGTTCAGAAGAGGATCCAAGAAACAATTCAACCTGCGACGGCAGCGACGAAACCGCCGGATATTTTCCTATTCTTACCTTTGCCCCCTGCAGATCAAGCACAATCGATAATTCGCGACCAACTTGCTGTCGTAGCTTCTGCAGACGATCCAGCCAGGATTCAAGCCGATCAGAATTGAGATGCGCAACATTGAGCCTGAACCCATCTGCTACCGCCGCCATTCTTTTTAGCAGATCATCAGATTCACAAGCCGGTCCACAGGTTAAAATTATACTTTTCACATTAAATACGTGTTTTCAGAGTTAACAGAGTAAAATCATCTTTGAATTTTATGCCGGAAGCAAAAGTCACCGCATCATTAAACATTGCTTCGGCACCTTCATTTACCGGCAACCTGCAGTTTGCGGAAAAAGTTCGTAACAGTCGATCCTCGCCGTAAAATGAGCCATCAGGTGCAACACATTCGGTCAGTCCATCACTATAAAGCAGCAAACTTCTGCCAGAAGACAAATCCAGCGTTACGAGGTTGCGCGGCTCATTGAAACCCAGGCCCAGCATATGGTCATTCACCTCGACAAATTCAGCAGCACCTCCCGGCGTGGCCAGAGCAGGAAAAGGATGCCCTGCATTGCAAAATGAAAAACTCTGCTTTTTCAGATCAACAACGCCATAAATTATCGTAAAAAAACTGCCAAATCTCGTAAATGGAAACTCTTTTTCTAACGCATCCATAACCCTCACAGGATTATAAAGATCTATACCGGAAGAAGGCTTGAGAAATTGCGCGACCGAAACTGTAACCATTGCAGCCCGTGGGCCGTGACCGGCAACATCCAGCACATAGCAACCCCAGTGATCCTTATCAAGTGCTTCCAGAGCGATAATGTCACCACCGACCGCGTCACATGGCTGAAACTTCCAGGCTGCTTCCATAATGTCAGACTCCGGCATAGCAGCAGGAAGGAGGGTTTTCTGAATTACAGATGCAGAAGCGAGATCTTCCTGCAACTGCTCGTGCAGATTCCTTATACGCTTTTCAGCCTCAGCATAGCGTAAAACGAGGCTCTTAAGGAGACTACTGTCGTAGCGAGCATCACTTAATTCGGCCCACATTTCCAACATGGCTTGCCGAATGGTTTTGTCCTGATTCAGATGCTCACGATCAGATCTTAACAAATCAGAAGGAAACTGTTTTTTCTTCATTATCACTGTCTCACTTTGGTTCTGGCGAGATGTGATCTATACCAATATCGTTCAACTGCAGCAGACTGTTTATCAGAATATGTGCACTACGTTTGTCAAGCACACTGCCATGCTGCGGAGCGACCATTTCGAAAGGAAGCTCTTTGAGCTTTAACAAAGCCTGATGAAGGGCTTTTGAAGATGACATTATCTGGCGATGAAACTCAGAAAAACCGGGCAAACGACAAGACTGGTTGTTCGTTTTACATATTTCGCAGGGAATTTCACCACGACAACCTTCAGAAAATGCTAAAAACAGCTGCCAGTGCTTATCGTAGGTACCAAAAATATCACCTGAAAAAAGAATTTTGCTCTTACTGTCAAAAGTTGTAAAACTCCCTGGACTGTGGCAGTACGGGACTGGAGTAAATTCAAGTGTTCGGCCGCTCTTGAAAACGAAACGATAACCCAGATCAGAAACTTTTGTAAGTTGCGAAGTGGCACCATAATGGCGGATAAACATGTGGCAGCAGCCACTGGCAATAAGCTGCAAATCTGAGCGACCAATCATTTCTTCAAAATTAGGGATGCTCCCGCAAAGATCAGGATCGTAATGATCGTAAATCAGTGCTTTTATATTGCCTGGATTCAGGCCGGTCTCCAAGATTTTCATCATTACTACCGGAAAATCCGGGCGACTGCCGCCATCGATTACCACTGCTTCATCACCATCAATTATCAGGTATGGATTACAATGCAGGCCGCTTTCTTCATCCTGAAAGCCCACCCACCAAACTCCATGACCAAGATGAACAGGCTTTTCACAATCTACCTGATAATTTTTCGAAAAAAATTCTTTCATGACTTACCTCGACCTTCAAAGGTCTATTAAAACGACAGCACCCGACAAATGTACGCAGTTCTGGGCGTCACTCCGTAAACCATGATTTAATACGACTAAATACGCCACCCTTACCCAATGTTTGAGGCGCTTTCCCCAGCAACTCATGGCAAATGGCATCCAGATCTTTGGCAGCGCGACTCCCATAGGCAACCTGCCAGACCGGATTACCTTTGAGCAAAGCTTCGGCAAACTCTTCATCTGCGTGAGCAATTGTGTGCCATTTACAAGGCAAAATTGCTCGCAGATTCTCCAAATATTCTTTCTGCGACTCCGAATATCGATTGGCTATGCCCAGGAACTTTTCCTTCGGGTAATTAAGGCGTGAAATCGCTATCATCAATCTCTTCAGACGCGTCAACGAAGAAATATTGCTCTCGGTAACAAAAACCATCAGATCTGCTAAATCCCACAGAAGAATTGCCGTTTCGTCAATGTGACAGGGGACATCCAGAATCAGGTAATCGCAGTTACGAGCACATTCCTGAATTATCTGATTCAAATTTGAACGCGAAACGAATTCAGCTTCCTGCGGCTGATGTGGAGCAGCCAGCAATAGCGCTCCACCTGAATTCTGAGAGTATTTTTTAATCACATCGAAAGTAAGGCGTTCCTCGCTCTGAGCCATACGAGCCATGTGCGGTTGCGACGACAAGCCCATGTGAACATTAGCATCACCCAGTTGAAGATCGCAATCGATAAGAATCGTTCTTTTGCCTGCGCCGGCAAGGTATTTCGCCAGATGGGTAGCCACGGTAGTTCGACCCTGCCCATCCTTTGGTGAAACAAAAGCGATGATTCGCCCAAGTTCCTGGGACTGCGGCATGGCAATAGCTTCACGAATGTTACGACTGATACTCAACAGCAGCTTGGTACCGGCAGTCATCGATGCGACCATGATTTTCTGCATGCTAGATTTATTCAGCTCAAGAACTACCGATGTTTCCATGGCAACGGCTGTATCCTCATACAAGGCGTCATCGCGTAACAACGCAACCTCGCCACAAAAGCTTCCGGCCTTAACCGCGCCAAGCATGACATCATCAAGGCCGTCTTTTGCTTTTCGCGAAACCAACTTTAACGCACCGGTTTCAACAAAATACATCCCCACACATTCACGTCCCTCATTATAAAGAACGTCATTTCTTTCTATAGTTTTTCGTACCATATTCCGAACAATAATGTCTCTATCAGCCTGAGACAGGTCTTTAATTGCTAACATGCTTTCACCTCATCTCAAAGTTTTAATGCTGCCTGCAGATCATCTGCAAACAGCATGAGCTTATTCAGACCCAGCAACTGCATAATTCGCATCATGGAAATGTTGCAGCCTGACACGATAAGGCGACCCGATTTCTTCTGCAGACTCATATGGTGTTTAACCAGAATGGTTATAGCTGAACTGCAGATCATTTCGATGTCTGTCAGATCAACAATGACGCTTTTGCAGTCAGTATCCTCGGCCTGTTGAATTGAGCTGTCAAAATCCTGTACAGTATCAAAAAAAACGCTCTCAGTAACCCTTACGACCTGAGCATTTTCGAGACTCTCTACTTTAAAAGACATACAGATAACCTCCCTGAAATAGTAAAAAACCAATTACATTATATTGGCAGTATTTTAGCATAATTTTACACGGACAAACTTAAAAAAACAGAGTAGTAAACTCTCCTGTCTAAGCCGATCCTGAGTGCAGCACTAATTTAGACAATTAAGCAAGAACTTCTACAAACAGCAGTCTCTTACTTAAACTGAGCAATACAGCAACAGACTTGTCATTTTCCCGGCTGCCAACTGTTCCAATGCATTCGCTCCGGCTTCCATTTATCCTTTGGTTTGTCCATTCCAGTCGGATAACCGATTGGAAGAACGCAAAGAGGCAATACGTGCTCAGGCAAACTGAGTGCGGTAGAGACTGCCTGCATGCGATCATCATAGGGATAAGCTGCGGTCCAGACTGCACCCAGGCCCATGCTTTCGACCGCCAGCAGAATATTCTGGGTAGCTGCCGAGCAATCGAGCATCCACATCCCTTCAGTCTTGCCAACTTTTGCAATTTCAAGATCACCGCAGACAACTATAGCTGCTGCTGCACTGGCAAGCATTTTAGCGTAGGGCAATTTGCCTGCAAGATCAAGCATAGCCTTTTTGTCGCGAATTACCACAAATTGCCAGGGCTGGCGATTGACCGCAGTAGGCGCCGCCATACCTGCTCTCACCAGCTCAACAAGTTGTTCTTCGCTGACTTCCTGACTGGTAAAGTTGCGCACGCTCTTGCGTTGATGAATATTTTGCAATACCGGATTGACGCTCGCAACAGCCTGCGGCTGCGCTGTCTGAACAGAAGGCTGGGCGGAAGCCAATGCCGTCTGATTACCCTGAAGAGACGGGTTCGGCTGCGACTGCACCATGCGAGAAGACGACAGCACCTGCATTATTATTACAATTACCAGCAAAAGATTTATCACTTCTACAAACTTCATTTTTCCAGCCTCCTGTTGGGGTTCGCGCTTTTCCTGAAACACCTGTGGAAAGCGCAACACTTCAAGAAGCACGCCGGTCGGACAGAAACATCCACACCACGGGCGCCTCATGAATAGGGATAAAACGATAAAAACCAGCGCAAGCCAGATCACACAGGCTGCCGCAGAATCCAGAAGGAATACCGAAAATGGCTCGATCAGATTGAGGTTAAGCCTGTTGCCAACAAGCAGCAGAAACACAACAACCAGCATTAACAAGGGCCGCAGGAGCCTTGCCAATGCGACAAATTTGGCACCGCCATCAATCTTTCGTTTACACAGTTTGCCAGTCAGCTCCTGGGCTGCGCCAAAAGGACAAAACCATGAGCAATACCAGGCGCGACCGCTTAATATTGGCAACCCCAAAGCCAGCAGCATCACTGTAGCCATGAACAGCTGGGCCTGATACGGAATTCCATTCGCCGCCCAGGTAACGATAAGCTCAAGCGAAACAAAACGCCCAAGCAGGAAACCCGGCACCAGAATGGCAGCCAGCAGAATCCAGGTTCGGTATTTTGCCACTCCCGAGCGATTGTAACAAGCCAGCAACGATATCAGCAGGAACAACCAGCCAGTTGCCGATCGCGCTATTTCAACATAGTCTATCTTTTTACGTTCAAGATCTACTTTAATATGATTTGCCAGTCGCAATCTGACACTGTCGATTACTGCCTGGGTAGTCAAAGTCGCACGCGAAACTGCATCTACCTTTGCAGCTATCGCTTCGCTGGCGGTCAAACCGTTCCAGTTCTTGAAAAAATTCAAGCTTTCGAGCCGTGCAATGAAGTCGGGGGATTCCTGGTGCGCCTGCAAAAAAAGCCCTGATACCTTTTCTTCGCTGTTAAGGACTACGACCAACGGCAGACTTGCTCCATAACCAATTATGTGGCGCGTCTGTGGCTGAGTATGAATCAGGCGGCCAATCATACGGCCACCGCTGTCGAGAACTTCGGCCTCGTCTTCGTCAAGCACGCTTATCGAAGCGGCACCGGGAAGATAAATCTTTGCCTCATCCAATGCAAAGGGAATTTTCTTCCCATGCTCAACCTCGCCATCACTCATGGCAAAGCCAAAAAAACGCCCGCCTGACGACGAAATCGCCAGCAATATCGTCAAGGCGAATACAACTACATAAATTTTAGCAAGAACACGCATTACCCAATTTATACCCCATTCAAACATAAATTACCAGTTTCACCAAACATAGATCAGGGCATCGTTTGCAAACAAAAGCTATTTTACAAAGAACTGGAATGTAACTTCTTCTCCGGAAAGGAAAACTCGCCGGCGCACAAGTCGTCGGCGAGTCACAATTGTCCAGCGACTGCTGTATGTCAGTTGATTTCGTTTGGCTCTATCGGCTTGTCTACCAGTTGATCAGATTCAACCACAGGAACTGATTCGATCTTTGGCGAAGTTAGTGCTTCAGTCAGTTTTGGCAACTTTGGCGCTTTTAGCGATCGACCTGTTTTCTTGGAAACAGCAGTTTTTGCTGATTTTGATGGACTGCCGAGCTTTTTGGGTTTGGCAGCTTTGTCGGCATTGGACGGTCGACCAACCTTACTCTTCTTTGCCGGTTTAATGGCTTTATCAGCTTTCGGTGGACGACCAAGCTTTTTGGGCATGACGACTTCTGCAGTCTTAGCAACGTTGGACGGTCGCCCGCGCTTTTTGGGCTGAGCAGTCTCAACAGCTTGAGGTGCTTTCGCAGCCTTCTCTGCGTTGGATGGTCTGCCAACTTTACCTTTTTTTGCCGGTTTAATGGCTTTATCAGCTTTCGGTGGACGGCCTAGTTTTTTGGGCATGACGACTTCAGCAGCTTTAGCGGCGTTGGACGGCCGACCGCGCTTTTTGGGCTGAACAGTCTCAACAGCTTGAACTGCTTTCGCGGCCTTCTCTGCATTGGATGGCCTGCCAACTTTACCTTTTTTTGCCGGTTTAATGGCTTTATCAGCTTTTGGGGGGCGACCAAGCTTCTGGGGCATGGCGACTTCAGCAGCTTTAGCGGCGTTGGACGGCCGACCGCGCTTTTTGGGCTGAACAGTCTCGACAGACCGAGCTACTTTCACGGCCTTCTCTGCGTTGGATGGTCTGCCAACTTTACCTTTTTTTGCCGGTTTAATGGCTTTATCAGCTTTCGGTGGTCGACCAAGCTTTTTGGGCATGACGACTTCAGCAGCTTTAGCGGCATTGGAAGGTCGCCCGCGCTTTTTGGGCTGAACAGTCTCAACGGCTTGAGCTACTTTCGCGGCCTTCTCTGCATTGGATGGCCTGCCAACTTTACCTTTTTTTGCCGGTTTAATGGCTTTATCAGCTTTCGGTGGTCGACCAAGTTTTTTGGGCATGGCGACTTCAGCAGCTTTAGCGGCGTTGGACGGCCGACCGCGCTTTTTGGGCTGAACAGTATCAACAGCTTGAACTGCTTTCGCGGCCTTCTCTGCATTGGATGGTCTGCCAACCTTACCTTTTTTAACAAGCTTAATGGCTTTATCAGCTTTGGGGGGGCGACCAAGCTTTTTAGGTATCACTACTTCTGCAGTTTTAGACGATTTTGGTGGACGTCCAAGCTTCTTTGGCATGGCGGCTTCAACAGCCTTAGCAGCATTGGAAGGCCGACCACGCTTTTTGGGCTTAGCAGCATTGGCGACTTCATCGTTTGCAGAAGCTCTAGCAGCTTTCTCGGCGTTAGACGGTCTACCAACCTTGCCTGTTTTGGCTGGCTTGGCCGACTTAACAGCCTTATCGGCTTTCGGAGACCTGCCAACTTTGCGCGGCTTTGCCTTGCCAGTCGATTTCTTGTTGCGCATAGCACGCCAGACATCTTCCTGGCGAATCGGCATATGGGTAAGAACAGCTCCAACGGCCTGCTCAATCGCATTACCAAGAGCGCCACAAACTGCGATCATCGAGTGTTCGCCTACACCACGGGCACCAAATGGGCCGTCGATCTGAGGGGTTTCGATGGCAATACAATCTATTTCTTCAGGTATATCAAGACTGGTCGGAATCTTGTTATCGGTAAACGACGGGTTCAACAGTTGACCTTTGTCGTTGTAGATATAGCCTTCGCACATGGCTGTGCCGAGTCCCTGCAGCATACCGCCAATAGCCTGACCTCGCACTGAAGCCTCGTTGATTACACAACCAACGTCATAAGCCGAAGCAACTTTGATCAGATTGTATTCGCCAGTCTTCGGATCAACTTCGACAATCAGGCCGTGGGCGCCGTAAGTCCAGTCGAGAGCCGGACTCCCCTGACCTGTCTCTTTATTGAGATTGCTCAAACCTTGGGCTATATAGCGACCAATTCCCACAATTGGACCGCAGATAGCGTTACCATCTGGATAGGCGTAGCCAACTGCCATCTGCTTAAAAGTTACAAAGCTCTTTGTATGATGCTTAACAAACACCCTGTCTGCGTCGTGATCGAGATCGCATTTCTGTGCGCGCAGAACCTGTGCGGCCACGTCGTAGCACTTGTCGAGCAAATCCTGTGCGGCAAGTATCGCTGCATTGCCTGAAAGCAGCAAGCCTTTCGAAGCAACCGTCTGCCAGTCGTATGGGTCGCGGTCGGTATCGTTTTCGATCGGCAATCGAATACGTTCCATCGGAAAGCGCAAAACTTCAGCAATGATCTGAGCCAACGAAGTATAGGTACCCATACCGTAATCAGTCAGAGAATGGCTGCCGGTAACGCTGGCATCTTCATTGAGTTTGAGAATCATCACGGTGCCGGTGAACGGCGGCATGGCCGGAGCCTTATGCAGAGCAACAACAGATTTACCAATCTTACGACCAGTTCTCTTTTCACGGGCAATTTCGGCGTCGGTCAGCTGACCGTAGTTGATCGATTTTGCGACCGCATCCATGCATTTGGTAACGTTACCGGTACTTTTGGTGACTTCTTCGCCGGTCATGGTTTTTGAGCCAGGCTTAAGCGCGTTAAGGCGACGGAAAGTCAGCGGATCAATACCAATCTGTTCGGCAACAAAGTTCATGTGACGTTCTACGCCCCAGCTGAACTCAACATGGCCAAAACCGCGATAAGCTGTGCCAAATGGCTTATTAGTGTAAACGGTATAGGCGTCAACCCAGGCATTTTCGATCTCGTAAGGACCAGAGGCCGAGAAACCGGAAGCGCGAGTTACGTTAACTGCGTAATCAGCATAAGCGCCGGCATCCCAGTACATGGTCATCTTCTGGGCAACGATCTTGCCATTCTTTTTGACGCCAGTCTTGATATTATAAACCAGCCCTGAGCGGCATGGCAGCAGGCTGAATTCTTCCTCGCGAGTTGCTTGAATTCTGACCGGGCGACCGCCAGCAACCTTGGAAAGACAGCAGCAAAGCGGCTCAAGATGAATTCCCGCCTTACCGCCGAAACCGCCACCAAGATATGGCGTAATTACCCTGATATTGCAGTGTGGGATCTTGAACGAATGCGCAAACAGGTTTCGCACAGTAAACGGCGATTGTGCCGAGGTGTGAATTGTGATGCGATCACCAACATCCCACTTGCCAACGGCTATGTGGGTTTCCATTGGCACATGCTGCACGTTGGGATTTGTATATTCGCGCTCAAAAATATAATCAGCATTTTTGAAGCCTTTTTTGACGTCACCTTTGCGAAGTTTGGTGTGATTGGCAATATTAGTGCCAGGAACCGGTGTAAATACCGCCTCAATATAGTCATATTTGCCAAGGTCAGGGTGAACCAGCGGGCTTTTTTTATCAAAAACCTGCTTGGGATCAAGAAAAGGCGTCATCACTTCGTATTCGATTTCGATAAGATCGATCGCCTGTTGTGCGATAGCCGGAGTTTCGGCGGCAACGGCAGCAATTGCTTCACCAAAATGCCTGATGGTATCGCGAGCCAAAATGTATTTGTCCACAAGATAAAGCCCGACGCGATAGTCAAGATCTTTACCGGTTAGAACGGCATGAACGCCGGTCAGGCGACTGGCTTTAGAGGTATCTATCATTACGATTCTTGCTTTGGCATGCGGACTGCGCAATACTTTGCCATGCAGCATTCCGGCAAATTCGAGATCAGCAGTGTAAAGGGCCTGCCCGGTCAGTTTTTCGACCGAGTCAATTCTCGGAACATCTTTACCAACATACTTACGGTCTTTGCGGGGTGTGTTTTCAAGCACGTTTGAGACCCTCCTTTTTCTTCAACTGCCCTGAAGCGTCCTGAACCGCCTCAATAATCTGCTGATAGCCTGTGCATCGGCAGAAATTACCTTCTATAGCCTCTTTGATCTGCTCAACGGTTGGTTTCGAAGTTGCCTCAAGCAGAACGCGCGCGGACATGATCATACCGGGAGTGCAAAAGCCACACTGCACAGCATGATTCTTATGAAAAGCCTGCTGCAAAACTGTGAGCTTGCCGTCTTTTGCTTCGCCTTCGATGGTCTGTATTTCACAGCCATCAGCTTCAACTGCAAGAATCAGACAGGAATTGACGGTTTTGCCATTCATGATGACAGTGCAAGCACCGCATTCGCCGGCACCACAACCTTCTTTGGTGCCAGTCAGGCCAAGATCTTCACGCAGAAAATGCAACAAATTCTTAGTTTCTGAAGCATCACGTTGATATTTTTTTCCGTTAACGGTCAGTTTTATTTTCATATGTCTGTTCCTGTGTTTAAAAGAGTTCCGGGTATATTTTTTCGACAAATTCTCTGGTCATGAACAACCGGTAATCTCTCGAAGCACGCACGTCATCTATCGGTGACACAACTTTTTCGACAGCTGAAATTACTGCGGCAACTGTCGCCTTTGACGACAAGTCGCCTGTAACCACAGGAGTTGGTGCACAAGAACCAATTCCGACACGCATAACCTTGCTGGTTCTGGCCATGGCCACGCTAACCAGCGCGATATCATGACCTTTAATTCTTTTGAGTTTGCGCATGCCAAATTTTGCACCGGCCATTTCTGCGGGCACAATGATTCTCTGCAGAACTTCGTGAGGCATGATCTGAGTTTTCTTGGGTCCGGTAAAATAATCCTTGAGTGGAATCACTCTGACGCCATCGCTAGAGCCCAGTTCAACGCTGGCATCAAGTGCAAGCAGCGAACAGCCCATATCGGCACATGGCGAAGCAGTGCAGAGGTTGCCGCCAATTGTTGCTCGATTGCGCAACTGCAGCGAACCAATTCGATGTGCAGCGTCTGCCAGCAGCGGGAAATGGCGCTGCACATTTTTATCATTAATAAGGTCGATACAAACAGTGGAAGCTCCGATGGAAAGACCATCAGCTTCACTATAAATAATCCCCTGAAGATCTTTAATCTTCTTGATATCGACCAGAATTGCGGGTGCAATCCAGTTGTTATGAAGCTCAACTAGAATATCTGTGCCACCGGCCAGAATTCTTGCCTTTCCAACATGCTTTTTGAGCATGGCATAAAGCTCATTGATGGACTTCGGCGCCAGATAACTGAATTCCTGAAGCATCATTCCCTCCTGAAAAAAAACTCATAAGTAAAAATTCATGCTAATTGTAAGATTACTCAAGTCGTTTATGCAAGGCAAATTTGAACATAATTAATAAAATTATTAAATATATAATGACCGTATATTTATGACGCCTTGTCATCCTGAAGTTATCTTTATAAAAGGTTTAAAAATCATCAAAATATTTTATCTGAACTTATATTCACTTATTTTTAAATTATTTATGCCAGAATAGAATTATTGTCAATCATTGGAAATATTGGAGTTTATGCGATAATATTGCAATTATCCCGTAAAAAGAATAATGGAAACTCCAATTTAAATGCGGGCAACCGCCAAAAAGACTGTATGCAGAGAAATTATCAGCACGAGAAATACTGCGCGAGCAGACTGCGGTGGCAAAAGCGGCAGACAATAATTAATTTGCCCTGACTGGCAAACCGCAATGCAGTCACCACAAAGCGTACAAGTCGAACCAGGACGCCGGCGCTTTATATCGTCGAAGCTCAGAGCATTATAGCGACAAGCCTTGCGGCAATGCTGACATTCACTGCATTTATCGCCTATTCGCACTCGAAAGAGTGACAAACGCCCAAGCCAGTTACCGACAAGCCCGACAGGGCAATAGCTGATGCAATGTGCCATCAAGCCGTTCCGCCGCGAGGTGGTCAGCATCACAGCCACTCCGACCAGGCCGAATAATGCTACAGCGACAAGAGCCGGCAACCAACCAACCTGCATAAATCGCATAACCAAAGGAATTATCACCACCAGAGCGAGCAGAAAAAGCCTGATCTTCGAGAAATAAGCAGGCAATTCTTTCTGTTTACTGCTGCGCCGACTCAAGCAATCATCCCAGGCACCAAGATAACAGAGATGACTACACCAGGCCGGACCCACCAGAAGCGCAGTAACAAAGAACAAAATCGGCATGAAGAAATCTCGACCACGAAACAGCGGCCCGGCAATTATCAGAGCCGGCACCGGCAAATGCAACTTACCAGTCATCAGCATTTTTTCAAAACCGGCCAGTCCAAGAAAAAGCTGGGCAAAAAATGCCAGCGAGAATAACAACCAGATGCGCGGCCGCAAATTAACTGCTACCGACGGGTTTAAAAACTTTCCGGTTAACCAGGCTGCATATAAAGCCATCAGCACAACCTGAAACCAGCCGAAATTCGGCAGATATCTTTCGAACAGCAACATCGGTATCGGCAGATAGTATTGCATTGCGCCAAGTATGAGCGCAGTCAACAGAAACGACCAAACTGGAGGTTTAAGTCGCGATGAGAACAGCTTGTTCGACCTGCCTGCCTCATTTGTAATCTCTTGAGTTACAGCAGTTTCAATCATCGAATTCCTTTATTCAGATTGCCTTTTTAAAACGGCACAAAATAGATAAATCATGCGATTAAATAATAATTATGCTCGCCGACAGAATCGCAGGCAACAGTCTTGGAGATGGCCGCGGTACGAAGCTTATTAAATTACTTTGCCGGGGTTGAGAATATGGTTAGGATCAAATGCCTGCTTGATCTGACGCATAAGCTGCATCTGCACGCTACCGGCTATTTCTTCGAGATATAGCCGCTTGGAAAAACCAATACCATGCTCGCCAGAAACCTGACCACCAAGCTCGCCAGCCTTACGGTAAAGCCGTTCGAAGCCTTTGTGCAACCGTTCGCGATAAACATCGCTACTCAGATCGTCGCGCAACAGGTAAACATGCAGATTGCCGTCGCCGGCATGACCAAAGCTGCGAATTCGAATCGACTCTTCAGCCTCAATCTGCCTGGTAAATTTTACAAACTCGGCAACCCGGTTGCGGGGCACGACAACATCACATTCGTCCATCTCGGTTGTTGAAGCCTTTATTGCCTCAAGAAAAGCACCGCGAGCCGACCATATCATCTCCTGACGTTCCTGTGTGTCTGAAATCAGTATATCCAGAGCACCCTGATCGAGGCAGATATGCGCAACCTTCTCGTAATCTTTTTCGATGTCTTCGCGCGTATGACCGTCGAAGGTCAGCAACAGATAAGCATCAGCTGAAGAATCTGGAAATTTCTTGCCGAGAAAACTTTCAGAATTCTCTATTACAGCACGTTCCATGTATTCTATCGCAGTAGGAACTGCTTTCGACCGAATGATCAACGGTACTGTTTCAATGGCCCTGTCGAGGCTGGGAAAAGGCACCAGCAGACTGATTGCTTTGACAGGGCGCGGTAACAAACGAAGAATAGCTCTGGTAACTATACCAAGAGTTCCCTCTGAGCCGACTATCAGGTCTTTAAGGCTATAGCCAGAGCTGTTCTTTACAATCTTGCCACCAAACCAGGTAATATCACCGCTTGGCAGCACAACTTCGAGAGCTCTGATATAATCGCGGGTAACGCCATACTTTACGGCGCACATTCCGCCGGCGTTGGTGCTGATATTGCCGCCAATCGAG
>Ga0180007_10002240_pt1 | contig 23496 bp, 9 predicted proteins | sample MM_PC_MetaG_FD_121122 | JGI IMG/M metagenome (GOLD analysis project Ga0180007, IMG submission 121122) | Groundwater microbial communities from the Aspo Hard Rock Laboratory (HRL) deep subsurface site, Sweden - MM_PC_MetaG | ecosystem: Environmental > Aquatic > Deep subsurface > Groundwater... | reverse complement strand
GTGGATAATCTTCCAACAGAATTACCTCGAAATTCATCAATTGAATTTTCAGAATCATTAAATCAATTTATTCCGGGAATTGTAAATGCTGATAAGACAAAATTATTTGAAGAAGCGGGATATCCTCCAGAAATTGCAAGTGCCGTAATTGTTTATAACGGAAAATTAACTCCTAAATATAAATATTTAGAAAAGTCACTTAATAGTAATAATTAACATTTATTGGACTTCTAATTTTCAGAAGTCCAGTTACTTTGCCCCAAATAATCTTACATTTTAAAAATTACAAATCTTAAAATCATCTTAACACTAAACTAAAAACAATCTTTACATTATTATTGTGAAAGTTTATAACTAAGAATTTTTAGTTATAAGTTATTTTTATTGATAATCTTTTGCAGTTAATCTGATTTCTTATATAGAAATTGCTATATTTGGCTTATGTTCTTAGTAAGAATTACCATCGAATGAAAGAATATATTTTAAGTATTTCTTTAAAAATAATAAGTTAATTTGAATTATTTTTTAATAAAATTGGATTGATATGAAAAGGGTTTTGTTTTTATTTTTGTTCATTACCAGTCAAGCATTTCCAACCTACAACATAAAATTTAATATTACTATACCATCTAGTGGTGAGACAATTAAATTTGATAACCTTGTTGATTTTACTGTGGATAGCGAAGGAAATATTTATTTCTTAGATGATGGTTTAGCAAAAATCTTTTGTTTTGATAAAGAAGGAAAATTACAAGCAAATAAAGCACAATTAAAAGGAAATTATTTAAAAGAACCAATTTCAATTGAAATAGCAAAAAATAATAATATTTACGTTTTAGATCAGAGCATTAAAAAGGTTTTAATTTACGATGCCGAAGGTAATTTTATTAAATTTTTTGGAAATTCTGATGGGTATTTAGGGAGTTTTAAATCTCCAATTGATATGGCTTTGGGCAATAATTCTAATATTTATATAGTTGATGAAGGAAACGATTATCTACTAAGATTTAGTTCGGAAGGACTTTTTAGAGGCGGAATTAAGATAAAAAATCCAATTTCTGTTGATGTTGATTTACGCGGAAATGTTCATGTTTTAACAAAAACAGATTACAATTATGTAATTGAAGTTTATAGTGAAAATTTTGAAAAGAAAAAAAATATTAATCTAGCAAAAATGGAAAAAGCAAACCACTTTTCTATTAACTCATTTAATGAATACTATATTATTGATGTTGAAAGTGGAAATGCTGCTTATCTTGATAGTACTGGAAAAGCATTAACAAATACCATTGGTGTAAAAAGTTCAAATAAAGGTAGACAACAATTTAGTAAACCAACTCGAATTATTTCCAAATCGCAAAATGCCACCGAAGATGTAATTTATATAATGGATAATGATTTTGGGGAATTACAGAGTTTTACAGTAACTAGTGATAAACCAAGAAATGAAATAAAACCAGTACTTCCAAAATATGATTTGAAAATAGTAAAAGATGTAAAACGTATTCCGGCAGTTGATATTTATTTTGATAAATCTGCCGAATTTACAATTTCAACAAATAATAGCATTATTTGCACTGAAAATGGTGAACCAAAATATACCATTACACCGCAAAGCGCTTCCCAAAGCAGTATTAAACTTTCGGAACCTGTTGCTTTAACAATGTTTAATGGCATGTTATACGTTCTTGATAAAGACGAAAATAAAATTTTTGTCTTTGATGCAAGTAATGGAAGTTATTCATTTGCGTTTGGAGAATCGGGGAGTACACCAGGCAAATTTGATTCACCAACAGACTTAGTCTCCGATTCAGAAGGAAATATTTACATTGCTGATGCAGATAATGAAAGAGTTAATGTTTACACACATGATGGCATTTTTAAAAATGAAATAAAATTAACAAATATCAAACCTTTTAAACTATCATTTAGCGATAGCAAACTCTATATATTATCCGAAAACAAAGAGCAAATATTTGTAAATAATACAACTGATAATAAGTTTATTGCATATCCACTTTCGCAAATAGTTCCAGAACCGAAGCTTTTATCAATTGAATCGTTTAATGGTGGATTTCTGTTATTTTTTAACGAAAATGATGGAAGTGCATATTTACTTAAAAATGAAAAATTATTTGCTCAATTTATTTCCAAAGGGAATGATTCTGAAACAATTATGAATGTATCCAATTTGGAATTTGACAAAAATAAAAACAAAATTGTTTTTTATGATAATAAAACACAGCAACAGCAAACAATAAAATTTTCAATTGCTCCTAAAATTCCAACAAATATTAAAATGATAGTTAACGATGCTGGGCAAGGCGTTTTAACTTGGAGTAACGACGATGTTAATAGTGCATCGTATATTATTTCTCGAAAAAAGCCTAATGATGAAAAATTTATTCCCCTAAGTGAAACAAACAATAATAGCTACAATATTAATTACAAAAATTCAAATTTCATTTTCGAATATGTGGTTCAATCAGTTTCCGCAGATAGTTTTAAAAGTGATTTCTCAAAAAGTGTTGTTGATGAATATTCATATTATTTAAAATTGAAAGAAACAGATGCAAAGCAGAGTATTGAGAAATTGCTTTCGGTAAAAGCTCTTAATGAAAAAGCTATTAATAATGAGATAATAAATATATATTCCACAGTAATAAGGGTAGCAAATAATGAAAATAATTATGACTTAGTTTTAAAGTATTACGATGAAATGAAAAAAATTAGTCCGTTAGAACCAACTATTTATTTGGAGGAAAGTAATCAATATAAAAAATTAATGAAATTTAGTGAGGGTGTTCAAAAATTGGAAGAATGCGTAGCTCTTATTCCTGATAAACTTAAAATATGGTCGCAGCTTATACGCTTAAAATTATTGGCAAAAGATTATCAAGGTGCTGAAATATCGTGCAAATCCGCACTTAGTTTATTTCCCGATGATGAAAAATTGCTTGTAAGCTTGGCAGAAAGTTATTCAAAACTAAACAAGTATTTTGAGGCAAGCAGCATATATAAAAATCTTGCAATTAAATATAGCAATGAGGATTATTACATAAAAGCTGGTAATTTACTTGTTGAAAGCAATTTAATTGAGGATGCAATTAATTTTTATCAACTTGCAGAAAATAATGGAATTGAAGGAGCTAAACTTTTTGCAGCAAGAGGAAAAGCATTAATTGAAAAAGGAGATTTTGCAAATGCTGAATTTCAAATAGAAAAATCTATTAAACTTGACAATACAAATGCAGAGACTTACTATTATCTTGCTCTGGCAAATTCGAAAAAAAGAAATATGAAAGCAGCTATAGAAGCATATGATAGATCAATTAAATTAGATAATACTAATTATAAGGTACTTTTAGATTATGGGGCTGATTTAGTAAAACTTAATAATTATGAAGATGCAATTACTGCTTATGAAAGGGCGCTTGAATTAAATACAACAAGTGTGGAAGCTGCATTTAATCTTGGAAGAATTTATGCGCGATTAAAGAATTTGGATTTAGCAGTTAAACATTTAACTACAGCAAATAAATTATTTCCTGATAGCAAGGAGATTGAATCAGAGTTGGGAAATGCTCTATTAGCTAGAGAAAAATATAATAAAAGCCGTCCTCCAATTGAAATTACGGTTATAGATTTTGATGATATATTTCCATCTTATTTAGGTTATTATTCTTCACAACCAATTGGTTCGGTTACAATTTTTAATACTAAAAATGAAGTCTTTGATGATATTTCAATTGAGATAAATGCTCCAGGTTTAGTTACATCACCAGCTACAATTATAGTCCCAATAATTTATCCAAATGAAGTAAGCGAAAACTTGGTTTATCTGCAATTGGATAATTCTCTTATTACTAATTCTCTTGTGGAAGATAAATCTTATGATGTTACTGTAACGGCTTCGTATATTAAAGAAAGCAAAGTGGAAAAAATTGAAAAGAAAACAGTAATAAAAGTATATCAACTAAATTCAATTTCTTGGGAAGATAAAAAACATTTAGCTAGTTTTATTAATTCGAGAGATGAGAAATTAAGAAGTTTTGTTACTTCAGAAATAATTGCAAAAACAAGTTTTAATGATAATCGGTTTAATAAAATTCCTAAACCAATTTTGCAAGCTGCACAAATTTGGGAATATTTACGCCAAATGAATTTAAATTATGTTCAAGACCCCACTACATCTTATGAGATAGTTTCAAAGTTAAACTCAATTGATTATGTTCAGTTTCCGAACCAAACTTTAATTAAAAAAGTTGGAGATTGTGATGATTTGGTCTCACTTCTTTCAAATTTATTTGAAGTGCTTGGAATTGAAACAGCATATATTGATGTACCAGGGCATGTCTTCCTGGCATTAAATACCGGAATTATTCCCAGTGAGATTGAGGAGAATGGACTTTCGGATGCTCAAGTAATAATCAAATACAATAAAGTTTGGCTGCCTCTTGAATCTACAGTTATTGGAAAAAACTCTTTTGTTGAAAGTTGGAAATATGCCACTGACAGATATACAAAAGAAAGAGAATCAAACAGCCCAATTGAATTAGTTGAAATTCAAAATGCAGCAATCACTTATCCGCCAATTACATTTCCAAACCCAGCACCAATTGTTAACAACGTGGATGTTCAAGTTGTAAAAGCAGAACTTGAAAAGGATTTGAAGAGCTTTAAATTAACAAGTGATAAAACTTATGAAGATGAATTATTAAAGGTACTAAATTCATATCCAAATAATATTTTTACTTTTAATAAACTTGGTGTTTATTATGCAAAAAAAAGGAATTATGAAAGTGCAGAAGTTTACTTTACGCGAACATTACAATATGAAAAAGAAAATGTTGTTGCACTAACTAATCTTGGAAATTTAGGATTTTTGAGAAAAGATTATGACTATGCTGAACGCAAGTATTTAAGTGCTTTAAAATATGACCAACAAAATGTAGGTATTTTGGGTAATCTTGTTAGATGCAATTTAAAACAAAATAAAACACAAGCTGCAATTGATTACTATCAGAAGATTGAACAAATTAATCCCGATTATGCAAAAAAGATTAAAGAAATTAAAAAAAATTAGTGAGGCAACAATGAAAATTAAATTATTTGTTTTCTTAATAATGTTAAGTTGTACACTTTTAGCTCAAACTAAAGTTGGGCAAATTAGTTTCTTATTAGGAGCAGTGGAATATAGTGTTGAGGGAGTTGCTGAATGGAAACCATTGGATGTTGGAATGAATGTTCTTTCAAATTGGGTTATACGTGGAACAAAAGATGCCGAAATTGAAATTACATGGGATAATGGTATTATTAGTGAAATAAGCGAATTAAATTCTGTAAAAGTGATAGACTTAATGAAAAAAGCTAATCTGGAAACCGATTGGTTAGATAAAATGAAAAATAAAATTGATGTTATGTTCACTCAAAACGAGGCGTCAAAAGTTCAAGGTGTTGCTGGAATTAGACGTACAGAAGTAACAATTGAAAAAGAAGATTCAATCTATTGGGCTGAGCCAATAGTTAGTAATTTTAATGATGGATATAGTGCTTTTCAAAACGGTGATTACGATAAAGCAATTACAATTTTTGAGCAAGTTGTATTACAAGAGCCATTAACAAAAAAAGGTGAAATAGCTCGCAGTTCTTTAATTGCTATTTACAGCCAAAAAAATAATAAAGAAAAAGCTGATGAACATTTGAAAATATTTTTAAGGGATTTTCCAAATAGTGATTTGTTAAATGTGCTTAATGAGAACAAGTAATCTATGTCTCATAAATTTATAACATTATAAGTTAAAATATGAAAGGGAAATATCTTTTAGTCTACGGATTGATAATTATCTATACAGTAGTTTCAGTTCTATTTCTCCAATTGGCTCCAGTTAGCGGTTCCATTAATAGAATTAATAAATTTATTTATGATTTAAAATTCAACATTAGTATAGCTGGTAGAGAAAAAAAGAAAATAAATGATATTGTAATTATTGATCTAGATGAAAAAAGCATACAAAAACTTGGAAGATATTCAAGTTGGCCTATTGCATATTATGGAGAAGTTGTAAATTATATTTCAGAAGGTGGAGCCAAAGCAATTGCTTTTGATATGTTCTTCACAGAAGCTGATAGTTTAAGTGCAGAAATTGTTAGCTATTACACTGATGATGTTTCAAAAAAGATAAATCTAGATAAAGAAAAAATATTTTCAGTAATTAAATCTCTAAATACTGAAAAGATATTTGCTGACGCTTTACACAACTCAAAAATTACTACTCTCGGAGCATTTGATAATTATTTTAGAGATGAATTAAATTTAATAACACTTCCTAAAAATATGCTGCAAATACCTATTAATTCTTTTCCGTATTTGCCTAAAATAAAAAAAATTACAAACCCAAATCTGCCAATTAAATCTCTTAGTGATAATGCAAACAGCATAGGTTTCGGGCATATTTCTCCAGATGATGATGGAACAACAAGGCATTATGAGCCAATGTTTATCTACGATTCTTTGTTAGTTGCAAATTTCAGTTTTCAATTAGTGCTTGATGCTTTGGAAATTGATTCAATTTCGTTTACTGAAAGTTATTGTAAACTTTATTCCAAAAGTGATGAAAAAATTAATATTCCAATTGATGAAGAGGGACGAACATATCTAAATTTTTATGGTGTAAAAAAGACTTTCAGATATATTTCGTTCTCGGATATTATACAGAAGAGAATTCCTCAAAAATATTTTAAGGATAAAATTGTATTTGTCGGCTCTTCTGCAATAGGTTTGCACGATTTAAAAACTATTCCAATAGATCAAAATTATCCTGGTGTTGAACTTCATGCAACTTTTGTCCATAATGCCTTGCATAACGAGTTTATTAGACCAATTAATACAGAATTACAAATTATAGTACTTGTCATTTTGGTGTTAATATCGTTCTATCTCTTTAGTCGCTTTAATATAACTTGGACTGTGCTTCTCTATCCAATAATTTTATTTGTTGCGTTCATTGGTGATTATTTGATATTTTCATCATTTCATTTACTCATAAATTTTGGATTAGTAATATATTTTTCAACTACCTCTTTTATTGCAATAGTTTTATATCGCTACAAAACAGAATTGCAAGAAAAAATGAAAATAAAAAAGACATTTGGGCATTATCTTCCTTCATCAATTATGAATGAGATGTTAAACAATCCCGAAAAATTAAAACTCGGTGGTGAATATAAAAATGTAACAGCTCTTTTTACTGATATTAAAGGGTTTACCAGCATTTCTGAAAATGTTGAACCGAGCGAGCTTACTAAATTTCTGAAAGAATATATGACTGAGTTAACATCTTCTGTTTTCAAAAATGAAGGAATGCTTGATAAATATATTGGTGATGCAATAGTTGCATTATTTGGCGTTCCATTGGATTTGGAAAACCATGCTCAAAAAGCTTGTATTGCCGCAATTGAAATGAGAAAACTGTCGCACAAAATATCTGATAAATTTTCAAATATTGAACACTTCAAAAATTTGATTACAAGAATTGGAATAAATACTGGCGATATGATTACTGGGAATATGGGCTCTGAGCAGTTATTTGACTATACTGGTATTGGTGACAATATGAATCTAGCTGCCAGACTTGAAGCTCTAAATAAATACTATAATTCAGAAATATTAATCTCGGAAGCTACTAGGAATGAACTTAGTGATGAATTTATTTATCGTGAAATAGATAATGTGGCTGTTAAAGGGAAGGAAAAGGGCGTAAGAATTTTTGAGTTAATTGATTTGGTTTTTAATTTAAAAGAAAATGAGCTTGCTAATATTAAAATCCAATTTAATCAGTTTAATATTATTTTACAGAATTACTATTCTGGTAATTGGAAATTGGCAAATGAAAATCTTGGAAATTATTTAGAAATTTATAGTTCGGATTTAGTGGCAATTTCTTTAAATCAAAAGATTGAAAGTTTTAATTTAATTCCACCTATAAATTGGAGTGGTGTTTTTAAAATGGAAAGTAAGTAAGTTATTTGGTTTGTACAGTAAAACCTGAGATGGAAATGGACTTTTTGTGTGAATTAAAATTGCAGAAAGCGCTACAGAATTAGTTTAATTCTTAATAATCTTATAGTTTAAACCTTATTTGTTTTCAAAACGTCTAAGACATAAAATTGCTATTTTTATTAATTGTATATCATTAACCAAAAACTTTATGAATATAAAAATATCTGACTTATCCAAAGTATACAGTAATGGCAACAAGGCACTAAATAACATTAATCTTGAAATTGAAAGCGGAATGCTTGGACTTTTAGGGCCAAACGGGGCTGGAAAATCGACGTTGATGAGAATTATGGCTACACTTATGCTTCCTAGTTCTGGCAAAGTAACAGTAAATGATTTTGATTTAGTTAAACACAGAAAAGAAATTAGAACTATGCTTGGCTACCTTCCACAAGATTTTGGAAGTTTCTCAAAATTAACTACTTGGGAATTTTTAGACTATTCTGCAAGTCTTGCCGGATTAAAAAAGAAAAGTAAGCGCAGTGATGAAGTAGAAAAAATGCTTCAAAGTGTTGGTCTTTTTAAATTCCGTGATAGATTAGCAAATAAATTATCTGGTGGAATGAAGAGACGACTTGGAATTGCACAAGCATTAATTGGTGATCCAAAAATTGTAATAGTGGATGAACCAACAACCGGGCTTGATCCGGAAGAGAGAATCAGATTTAGAAATTTGCTTTCAGACATGAGCAGGGAAGAGATAATAATTATTCTTTCAACTCACATTGTTGGTGATATTTCAAGCACATGCAGCAAAATGGCATTACTCCAAAATGGAGAATTAATGTTTCAGGGAACGCCAAATTCTCTTGTTGAAAAAGCAAAAGGACATGTTTTCCGAATAATGGCTTATGATTCCGATTTAAATCTTTTAAAGGAGAAATATCCAGTAATATCAACAATTCCAGTTGACGATTCTTGGGAAGTTGAGTTAGTTGCAGATAATCTTAATGGATACGAAGGTAAGGAAATAGCTCCAAATCTTGAACATGCATATATATATTTTGTTGAATATCTTTTGCCTGAAATGACTAGTGAAAGAAATAATTCTAATTGGTAATCTAATCTTGAGGGAAACAATGTTATCTCTTTATAATATTTTAACTATCGTTAAGTATGAAGTAAAAACACTTTTAAGAAGTTGGTTTTTTAGAATATTTTCCGGAATTATTCTTGTAATTTTATTTCTTTACAATCTTACAGCTTTTACTGAAACTTTCCAATCATTTATACCGCGAGATATGTACGGAATGACATCTTCTATTCCGTATACTAATATTTTGCTGTTTAACATTGGTGCTGCTGTAATTGCTGTTTTTTTAGCTTCCGATTTTCTTAAACGCGATAAAAAACTTGATACTAGCGAAGTGATCTACATTAGATCAATGACAAATGTCGAGTATGTTTTCGGTAAAGCGCTTGCACTATTCCTAGTATTTTTAATACTAAATCTTATTGTAATTTTAATTTCATTTGGATTTAATTTATTTGCTCAAAATAATAATATTTTGCCTTCAGCTTATCTCTATTACTTTTTTCTGATAAGCGTTCCAACAATTATATTTATTACGGGATTGTCATTCTTAATAATGACAATAATCAAAAATCAAGCTATTACTTTTATTCTACTTCTAGGATATATTGCAGTAACATTGTTTTATATTGGGAGTAAATTCTACAACCTTTTTGATTATACCGGAATTTACTTACCATTTTTATACTCCGATTTTATTGGGTTTGGAAATTTTACTAGTCTTTTACTCTTGCGAACTCTTTATTTTTCACTTGGAATCTCGTTTATTTTCTTCACAACAGTTCTTTTCAAAAGATTACCTCAATCTCCTTTGTTGCAAAAGGTTACTATTGTTCTTGCATTTGTTTTTCTTGGAATTGGCTTGGTTACAGGATTTAGCTACGTAAATAGTTTTGTAAGCTCAGCCGATATTCGTGTTTCGATGAAAAAGTTGAACAATGAATATGCTTTGCTTCCACGCCTTACATTTACCGAGAATAAAATAAATCTTGTGCACAACGGAAATTCTATTTCAGTTGTTTCAGAAATAGATGCTGTAAATAATAATACTCAATCTCTAAAACAAGCAACATTAAAATTGAATCCAGGTTTGGAAATAACAAAAATAACATCAAATAACGCTGAAATAGATTTTACCAGAAAAGAACATTTAGTAATCTTGTCTTTTAAGAATTCAATAATTACAAATGGAAAAATCAATTTGAAATTTGAGTATTCTGGTGAAATCTATGATTTTGCATGTTATTTAGATCAGACAGATGAAATGCTTAATAAACCCAAAAGGATTTGGCTGTTTGCTGCTACAAATCAATTTTCTTTTATTACTCCAAGCTTCGTACTCTTAACTCAAGAATGTATGTGGTATCCAACTTCTGGAATATCTTATTCTTTTGAAAATCAGTTAAGTCAACCATTCGATTTTACAAAATTTCAACTTACTATTAATAAAGAGAATAACTTAACAGCAATTTCTCAAGGAATTAAATTAGAAACAAACGAGGCTAATTTTGTTTTTGTAAATGATAATCCACTTCCACAGATTTCATTGACAATTGGTAATTACGTAGAAAAAACTTTGAGCGTAGATTCTGTTAACTATTCGCTTTACACATTAGCAAACCACAATTATTATGAAGAATATTCAAATGAACTTGGTGACACATTAAAACCATTGATAAGAGAATTAAAACAAGACTATGAAAGAGAGCTGAACATTAGCTATCCATATAATAAACTAAATCTCGTTGAAGTTCCAATTCAATTTACTTCATATAGACGATTTTGGAAAACTGGTTATGAGTATGTTCAACCTCAAATTGTATTTTTGCCAGAAAATGCTATACAACTTTCGGAAGCAGATTTCAAATTGCGAGAAAGAATGCAATCCAGATTTGGGAATAGAAGTAATCAGGTTGTATTGCCAATTGAAAACCAATCAAATAATTTCAAAAATTTTGTGAATGGAACTCTGCTGGATAAAAGTTCAAGAATTAGATTCAGATTTAATGCTAATCCAAACGAGATTGATGAAAAACCATATTCTATATTCTCAAATTTTTATTATTTCACAAATCATATAAATTCAAAAAAATATCCAGCAATTAATATTGCTATTGAAAATTATTTGAGCATTGCCGAAGATAATAGCAGTGTAGGGTTTGCTAGAAATATTTTAGGTGTTACACCTGATGAAAGTGCTGCAATGAAATTATCATCCAAAAGTCTTGCAGAAATAGTTAGTGATACAACATTTAACCGTTATTTAAATAGTATAGTAAAACTAAAATCGAAATATTTTTTTGTAGCTCTTGCAAATGAAATTGGCAAGGAAAATCTTTCTGAAATAATTATACAATTTCTTAATGAGAGTAAATTTAGTTCAATTGATATGCAAGACTTTGAGAATTATTTTAGAAAATATGAATTAGATATTAAAAATCAAGTAGATAGTTGGAGCAATAATAAAAAATTACCTGGATTTTATTTTACAAACATCCAAAATTATAAAATTGTTGATAACGAACGGGAAAGATATCAGATTAAAATGAATATATCTAATCCAAGCGAAACTGATGGATTTATTAAATTAACATTTAATCCACGCCGTGAAAGAGGTGGTGGATTCTTTGGTCGCGACAATTCTGAAGAAGAAACAATTTTTGAAGAATTTGTAAAAATTCCTCTCGGTAAAACACTGTCATACTCAACCGTGCTAGATGAAGAGCCAGGCAGTTTAATAATGAACACTTTTCTTTCTCAAAATTTACCACTACAACAGCAAGTTAATTTTCAAGAATTCGGTGAAAATAAAAAGGCAAAACCAATTGTTGAAAAGGTTGTATTAAATGAACTTGATAAATTTTCATCACCTTATGAATATATTGTGGATAATGAGGATTCCGGTTTTGTAGCTAATAATCCTCAACAAAGTAGCTGGTTAAAGAAATTTCTAAATATGGAAGATTCGGATACAACCAAATATATTGGAGTTAGACCGTGGAGTTTACCTGAAGCTTGGCGTGCGACTATTAATTCTGACACATATGGAAAATTTATTCATTCAGCTCATTTTGCTAAATCTGGTGAAGGAAAAGCTGTTGTTAATTGGAAAGTGAATATAGAGAAAAGCGGGTATTACGATATTTATACACATATAATAAAACCAAACGCAGGATTTAGAAGGCGAGATGAAGAATCAGATAGTAAAAAAAGGGAATATCACTACATCGTTAGTCATGATGATGGCGACGAAGAAATAAATCTTGATTTTAATAATTCTGAAGTTGGTTGGAATTTGCTAGGAAGTTTTTATCTTTCTGCAGGTGAGGCAAAGGTTTCGCTGAATAATGAGTCGGAAAATAGTGTTGTTTTTGCAGACGCAATAAAGTGGGTTGAAAGAAATTAGTTTAAAAATGATTTTAATTTAGGAATTTCATGATGCTAAAAAGCAGAACAAAAATTTTATTTATTATGTTAACTTGTTTTGTGTCTCTAAAAGCGCAAACAGTTTTAACAATTGATGAAGCAATTAAAACCGCTTTTGAAAATAGTCCAGATATAAGACGTTCTATTCTAAATTTAGAGAGAAGTCAAGAATCGTTAAACGCTCAGAACGCAGCGCTAAAATCAAAATTCCAACTTGATTTGGCTCCATTTGAATATTCCAAGAACAGACAATTTTTTGATTTCACATCTTCTTGGTACACTTCTGAAAATAAAACATCTGGTGGAACATTTAGTATTGTTCAGCCAATTGTTTGGACAGATGGAACTCTTTCTATAAATAATAATTTTGAATATCGTGATTCGTACAGCGATAATAATAGCGACAATTCAAAATCATTTTCCAACAATCTCTATTTACGCTTTGATCAACCCTTGTTTACGTATAACAGAACAAAAATTGCACTTAGTGAACTAGAACTTGATCTAGAGAATTCCTCATTAAGTTATGCCATTCAAAAATTGAATATTGAAAAAAATGTATCTGAAAGTTTTTACTCACTTTTTCGTCAAAGACTTAGTTTACAAATTGCAAACGAAGAATATGAAAGCCAAAAATCAAATTATGCACTTACTCAAAACAAAGTTGATGCAGGAATCCTTTCACAGGACGAACGTTACCAAGCTGAATTAAATATGCTAAACAGTGAAATGAGTTTGAAAAATGCTGAAGTAACATTGCAAAATCAGTATGATCAATTTAAGCAATTAGTTGGAATTCCTATTGATGAAGAAATTGATATTATTGCTGATATTTCATATCGCCATTACGATGTTGATTTAACAAAAGCAATCCAAAGTGGAATTACTAAAAGAATGGAACTACGTCAACGAGAAATTGATGTTGAAAATTCTCAGTTCAATCTTATAAAGACTTCTGCCACAAATGAATTTTATGGCAATTTAAGATTAGCAGTTGGTCTTATAGGAACAGATTCGGATTTAGCGAACATTTATGATACACCAACAAATAATCAAGATTTTTCAATGACATTCAGCATTCCATTGTTCGATTGGGGAGAGCGCAGTTCAAGAATAAAAGCTTCAGAAAAGACAATAGAATCATCAAAGATAAATTTTGATGATCAAAAAAACTCAATACTGGTAAGCATTAGAAGTGTTTATCGTAATATTCAAAACATGGAAAATCAAATAAAAATATCTGAAATAAGTCAGCGTAATGCACAGCTTTCATACGATATTAATTTGGAAAGATACTCCAATGGTGATTTAACCAGCATTGATTTACAAGGATTTCAGCAACAACTATCCGAAGCCAAAATGACAAAAGTACAATCTTTAATAAATTATAAATTAGAATTGTTGAATATGAAAATTCAATCACTTTATGATTTTGAAAAAAATAGTCCGGTTGTCTCAGATATTAAATATATAAAAGAGTAATTTTTTAAGTGGAGTTAAAATTGAAAAAATATTTATTTTTATTACTAAGTGGCGTTCTTCTTTATTCATGCGGGAACAACGATTTCAACAATGATAACGAAATTACTATTCCCGTTTCTGTTGAAGATGTAAAACTTAAACCGATAGAAGAATTTGTTGATGCCACAGGAACTGTTTATGCCTCAATGGATGCAACGTTACGAGCAGAAATATCTGGTAAATATCATCTAAAAATAAATCCAATTACTAGTAAATTATACAAGCTTGGAGATAAGGTAAAAAAAGGCGAAGTAATTATCCATATTGAAGATGCGGAATATGAAAACAATATCCGTATCGATTATCAAAAACTACAACTTGAGCAAAAAAAGAGCACGTTTGAAAAACAAAAATCACTTTATGATAAAGGTGGAGTTACGCAGACCGAATTAAAATCAGCTGAGCTGGATTTTATCAATCAGGAATATTCTTATAAAGCTGCACAAATTGAACTTAACAAAATGAAAGTAGTAGCTCCTTTTGAAGGAGTGATAGTAAGTTTGCCATACTTTACCGATGGAACAAAAATATCTGCAAATACTGCTTTAGTTGGAATAATGAATTATAGTAAATTGTTTTTGGAAATAAATTTACCCGAAAAACAATTGAATGTTTTGAAATTGAACACCGTAGCCAGAATAATGAATTACTCGTTGCCTGATGATACGTTAAAAGGGTTGGTCACTCAAATATCCCCGGCAATTGATGAAGGAACAAGAACATTCAAAGCGGTACTACAAATAGATAACCCAAAATGGAAGCTACGTCCTGGAATGTTTGTGAAAGCAGAACTTGTAACGGCTAGTAAAGACAAGGCTGTTGTAATTGCAAAAAATATTATTCTATCTAGGAAGCGCGGAAAAACAGTTTTTGTTGTGGTAAAAGGTGCTTCGGAAGAAAGAGTAATTACTACAGGATTAGAAAATCCAGAATCGATAGAAGTTATAAATGGGCTAGAAGTTAATGATCGCCTTGTAACCAAAGGCTTTGAGACATTAAGAAATAGACAAAAAGTTAAAATCATCAAGTAAATATTAAAGATTGTTTATGAAAAAATTAGCAGAATTTTCTGTAAAATATCCTGTTACAATATTGATGATTGTTTTAGCAATTTTGTTAATGGGATATATTTCGTTTGAAAGACTGGGTGTTGATTTATTCCCAGATTTAAATAATCCTAAACTATATATCCTTTTAGAGGCTGGAGAAAAACCACCGGAAGAAATTGAGAAAAATTTCACTGATAATCTTGAATCACTTTCTATGCGTCAAAGTGGAGTAGTTCAAATATCTTCAATTTCAAAAGTTGGTGCAGCTCAAATTACGGTTGAATATGCTTGGGACAAAGATATGGATGCCGCATTTTTGGATTTGCAAAAATCTATAAATTCGGCGTCTCAAAATTGGGATATTGATGATTTAACTATTTCACAATACGACCCAAATTCAAGTCCAGTAATGATTGTGGCAATGTTTAATAGCTCAATTACTGACATGAATAGTTTGCGCAAAACTGCAGAAAACTATATTAGGAATGAGCTAATAAGGCTTGAAGGCGTTGCAGATGTTGAAATTAGCGGCTCAGAAGAAAAAGAAGTTTTAATAAAATCAACATCTTATATTCTTGAAGCATATGGTTTAACTCTGGATGATTTGAATACACAGATTAACAAATTTAATCGCAATTTATCTGGTGGTTCCATTGTTGAATTGGGAACTAACTATACAATTAAAGGCTTTAGTACATTTCAAGAGTTAAATGATTTTAAGAACACTATTGTTAAGTACACACAAACAGTTGAAAATGATTCAATTGTTAAAGCGCCAGTTTACCTTAGTGACGTTGCGGAGGTTTCTTTTTCTAATGCTGAACCCAAAAATATTGTTCATATAAATGGGAAAAGGTGTATTGGACTTTCAATTTATAAAGAGAACAAATTCAACACAATAAAAACAGTTGAAGAATTAAACGAAGATTTAATTAAGATTGGTAAAGCTTTGCCAGGTTATGAATTTACTGTTGTTCAAAATCAAGGAAAGTTTATTTCTACTTCCATTGATGAAGTTGAAGAAACTGCAATGATGGGTATAGTGCTTGCAGTTATTGTGCTTTTTGTATTTTTACGTCGCTTTGGAGTTACGGCAATAATTAGTGCTGCAATTCCAATTTCAATTGTAGCCACTTTTAACTTAATGTACTTCAATAATTTGTCGCTAAATATTATGACCCTTGGTGGACTTGCCCTTGGGGCTGGTATGCTTGTGGATAATTCAATAGTTGTTGTTGAAAATATATTTCGATTATTAGAAGAAGGTATGCCGCTTAAGCAAGCTGCAATTGAGGGTACAGCACAGGTTGGTGGTGCTATTACGGCTTCAACAATAACAACAATTATTGTATTTCTGCCAATAGTTTATCTTCAAGGTGCATCGGGTGAATTGTTTAAGGACCAAGCTTGGACTGTTGCATTTTCATTAATATCATCACTTTTTGTTGCAATATTTTTAATTCCAATGTTGAGTACAAAATTTCTCAAGAATATAAAATCAACAAGTAAACATACATTCAAATTCATGAAGGCTTATCCAAAGTTTTTAGGCAGAGTAATTGATAATCGTTGGAAAGTGATTGTATTTAGTGTTTTTCTTTTAGTAGCTACAGTTTTTATTTTTCCTTTTGTTGGCAGCGAATTTATGCCACAAACAAATACATCTGAAATTACTATTGGAATTAAATTACCAGTTGGAACAGAATTGGAAAGAACTTCGGGAACAATTATTTCAATTGAGAAAATCCTTATGGAGCAAATGGGAAATCTAATTGAAACAATATATTCTCAAGCAGGTCCTAGCACTGGCATAAGTAATTCGGAGGAATCTTTTGATGAGGATAATAACACAGGCTCAATTCGCATTCAGTTAAAGGAACATTCTACTAATTCATCTCTACAAGCCCATTCACAAATTGAAAATATTCTTGGAAATATTCCAGAGCTAGAATATAAATTTACTCAGAGTGAAACACCTCTTGCACAAATATTGGGAACTGAGGATTTTCCAATTATTGTGGAAATTTCTGGTGAAGAACTGGATGTAATAGAAAGTTTAACAAATGAAGTTCACAAAAATATTTCAAACATAAGTTCTTTAGTAAATATTGAATCCAGTTTCTCAGAAGGAACTCCAGTAATTGAGATAGAAATTAATAGACTTACAACTGGTCTTTATAATATTGGAATTCAACAAATAACAACACAATTGCAAGATAAACTTATGGGTAAAAATTCTGGGTCTTGGGATTACGATGGCGAGATGAATAATATTACTCTAAAATTGCCTGATGTTTCAATTAAGCAGCTTGAAAATTTGATAATTGTGAATGGTCAATCCAAATATAGATTATCTGAGTTAGCAACAATTATAAAAACAACAGCTCCAAAAGAAATATACAGAAGTAACCAAATTAGAATTGGCAAAGTGACAGCACAAATTGTTGGGGATAAATCTCTTGACAAAATTGTAAATGAAATTAACACTCAATTAGCAAAAATTGAATTTCCACCTGATTACAAAGTTCAAATTACTGGTGAAGAATTGATGCGAAAGGAATCGATGTCTAATCTCACATTTGCTTTGGTGTTATCAATTATTTTAGTTTATATGGCACTTGCTTCACAGTTTGAATCGCTTGTTCATCCATTTACAATTTTGCTTACAATACCATTAGCTGGTGTTGGTGCAATTTTAATATTTTTCATTGTTGGAATGTCGCTTAATATTATGGCATTCATAGGAATAATAATGCTGAGCGGAATTGCGGTAAACGATTCAATTATTTTAGTTGACGCAATTAATCAATTGAAAAATGAGGGAATGAGTTTAAAAAATTCAATTATACTTGCAGGTGAAAAAAGAATTAGACCAATTATTATGACAAGCTTGACAACTATTTTAGCTTTGCTTCCATTAACATTTGGATTTGGGGAAAGTGCTTCATTACGTTCGCCTATGGCTTATGCAGTTATTGGTGGGCTAGTTACTTCAACTTTATTAACTCTTATTGTAATCCCTTGTGTTTATTACATATTTGAAAGTTTTGTAAGTAAATTCAAAAGCTCTTCAAGTGTGATTGAGGAATAATTATTACATGAGTTTATTCAGAAATATTGTAATGAGAAAAGTTTTTGTTAGTATGTTTTTTATAGCACTAACTGGGCTTGGATATATTTCATACAAAAACCTTCCTGTGGAATTATTCCCAAATGTTGAACTCCCAATGATGTTTGTTCAAGTTAATTCACGGAGTGATGTTAATCCAGATTATATGGAACGTAATGCAATTATTCCAATAGAAGGAGTAATTGGATTACTTGAAGGTATTGAAAGCATTGACTCATATGTCAATTATCGCTCGGGTATAATTTATATCTCTTATAAATCGGATGTTGACTTAAAATATGCTTATCTAAAACTGGAAGAGCGAATTAATAGCATTAAATCTAGCCTAGACGATGAGTTTATAATAAATATTCTAAAAATTGATACAGAGCAAATAACAAATCAATTTATGGATTTGCAAGTTCGCGGTAGTGGCGATGTTGATAGAGTGAGAAATATTACGGATGAAAGAATTGTTGATCAGCTTAGTAATATTGATGGCATTGCCAATGTTGAAGTTTTTGGTGGAAGACAAAAGTCTATTGAAATTATTTTAGACAAAGATGCTTCTGAAGCTTATGGAATTACACCTGCTCAAGTAAGTAGTTTAGTTGCATCCAATAATCAACAAAGAGTTTTTGTTGGACAAGCAAAAGAAAACAAAACGGAGTATTTTGTAAATTTAACAGCCGAAAATACAAAACTCTCTGACCTGGAAAATATTGTAGTAAGAACCAGTGGTCCTGTTAGACTAAAAGATATTGCCAAAATTTATTTTGGAGCAAAAGAGGAAGATACATACAGCCGTGTTAATGGAAAGTCGTCTGTTACAATAAGATTAACGAAAGATTCACAAGCAAATTTGATTGACTTATCTCACAATGTCCTAAAAATTATTGACTATCTAAATTCAGATTTATCAACTAGCGATGCAGAAATTGTGGTTCAGCAAAATCAAGCCCAAACAATGGAAGAGAATATTGATTCTATTATTAATCTGGCTCTTACCGGCGGTTTACTTGCCATGATTGTTTTATGGCTTTTTCTAAAAAAAATAAAACTTGTTTTAGCAATTGGGTTAGCTATTCCAATTTCTATTTTTACCGCATTCAATTTCTTCTATGCGTATGATATATCAATTAATAGCCTCACATTAATAGGTATAGCCCTCGCTGTTGGTATGTTGCTAGATAATAGTGTGGTTGTGCTTGAAAATATTTATAGGCTATATTCAAAAGGTGAAAGTAGAATAAATGCGGTTGTTAATGGAACTAAGGAAGTTAGCCGTTCAATAATTGCAGCTACTTTAACCACTGTAACTGTATTTCTTCCATTTGTATTTTCGGAAAGTTATTTAATTAGTACATTTGGAACACACATTGGGGTTTCAATTATTTCAACTCTACTTGTTTCGTTGGTTCTATCTCTTGTATTAATTCCAATGATGACACACGTTATGTTGCGAAATAAAAGCTCAAAAAATTATTCATTCAAACAACTTGGTTTGGATAATCGTCTTCTTCAAATATATTTGATATTTCTTAAATCATGTATGCGATTTCCCGCAAGGACAATTATTGGCGCTGTTATTTTGTTTTTTACTAGTGTTTTTATAGCATTGGCAATTAGTGCAAATGTATCGGAAGAAGTGGATACTGATACTTTTAATTTATACGTGCAAATGCCACAAGGCTCATCGCTTGATAATTCTGATGAAACTGCAAAAATGGTTGAAGAACGATTAACTGATGTTGCTGAAATTAAAGATGTTATAAGCAAGGTGTATGAAGATCAATCTACCATTACGTTGAAATTAAAAGACAATTTCAAAGAGATTGATAATCGTGATATCACAAAAATAAAAGAAGATATTTTATCCAGAATTGGAAATACTGGTAGTACTGAAATTAGTTTTGACGAGCCACAGAATAGTGATAGATTTCGAGGTGGTGGTGGTCCGCAAATGGGAAGCCGTTTTCAAAGCATGTTAGGAATTGGAGCTCAAACTGAACAAGTTACAATAAAGGGGACAAGCTATGAGCAAATGGTCAAAACAGCTGGGGATATAAAATTTTATCTAGAAAACTTATCCTCTGTTCAAAGTGCTCAAGTTTCTACGTCTGGTCAGCGTCCTGAGGTTGGAATGTATTTCGACCCACTTTTGATGAGTGAATATGATATTACACCAACGCAAGTTGCTCAAGAATTAGCAACATTTAGAAGTCAATTTTCTTCCAATACTACATTCAAAGAGGGAACTGAAGAATACGACATAACAATTCGAGTTGAAGGTGAAGAAGAAAATAAAGATAAATCCATAGATGATTTACGTACTTTGAAAATAGCCAATTCAAAAAACTCACTCCACGAACTTCAAGAGTTTAGCCGATTAGTTTACACTAAAGGGTTATCTTCCATTAAACGCGTAAATCAAGAAAAACAAGTAGAAGTAACATATAGGCTCCTTTCTGAGGTAAACGATTCTAAAGCATTACTTGATCAAGCGCGAATAGAAATTGATGAAATGATTGCCGCTATTCCTATTTTACCAGGAATTGCGGTGGAAGTTGTTCACGAAGATAATCAGTATGATGAATATTATTTTCTAATTTTTGTAGCAATATTATTTATTTACTTTATTCTTGCGTCAGTTTTTGAGTCACTTATAACTCCGCTGATACTAATGTTTTCAATCCCTCTCGCTGCTATTGGATCATTAATTGCTTTAATACTTACGGGCAATTCGCTGATAAATACAAATACACTTACTGGTTTTTTAATATTACTTGGAGTTGTTGTTAATAATGGAATTATACTTATTGACTTCACAAATATTTTAAAAAAACGAGGCTATTCAAATCAGCGTGCTCTAATTGTTGCTGGTCTTGCCAGAGTTCGCCCAATATTAATTACGGCAATAACAACAATTGTTGCAATGCTTCCACTTGCGCTTGGCGATATGGAATATGTTCAAAGTATTGGCGCTCCTTTTGCAATTACCGTTATTGGTGGATTATCAGTAAGTACTTTGTTTACTCTTGTTTTTATCCCAACATTTTATTCTGGACTTTATTCATCGTTAAAATGGCTTCATGATTTAAATTGGAAGGTTAAAGTATTACAAAGTATTAGTTTCATTGGGCTATCGCTTCTAATTTATTTTGATATAGATAGTTTTATCTGGCAGCTTGTAAATTTGTTTGTCATAATTGTCGCTATTCCAGGAATTACTTACTTTATTATGAATAGTTTACGACAAGCTAAAACAGAATTAATTAAGGACAATGAAGAAATAATTATTAAAATTAAAAATGTTGTTAAAATTTATGATCAACCATCAAGGTTTTCACGCGAATGGAACAAAGGTAAAAAGCGAAATAATTCTAAATCTCAAAAGTCCAATATAATTGAAAACTTAGTATGGCAATTACCATTTATTGGCTTCTTGATTTATTACACGTATTTCTATCTAGAAAGTAGTTTCTGGAATTTTATATTTGTTCTAATTCTATATTTTGTAATCCATTTTACTTACAAATCTATATTTGTAAGCATTAATCTAACAACAATAAACAAGTTATTTTTACGAAAATTAGTTCAATCATTTTCAAAGATATTTTTGTGGTTATTTCCAATTATTAATATTGTTTATTTCTATTTCAAATGGGAAAACATTGGGCTCGTATTTTTCATTTTTGTCATTTGGTATTTGTCTCTAACATTTAAATCTTTAGTAGATAAGTTAAATGATTCTAGTTTTGATACGGATGAATTGACAGGCAAATTTAAAAATATTAGACGAAAAATTTATAATGCAATTTCTTCAATTCCTTTTGTAGGGAAGAAACGTGTGCCATTTAAAGCATTAGATAAAGTAAGTATTGAAATTGGCAATGGAATGTTTGGATTACTTGGACCAAACGGTGCTGGAAAGACAACAATAATGAGAATTATTTGCGGTATTCTGGAACAGAGTTATGGAAAAATTACAATCAATGGAATTGACCGTAACGAATATCGTGAAGAACTGCAGGGACTTATTGGATATCTTCCACAGGATTTTGGAATGTATGAAAATATGACTGCATATGAATTCCTAGATTATCAAGCAATGTTGAAAGGACTTATTGACAAAGAAACACGCACAGAAAGATTGAAAACAATTCTTAATTCTGTAAACATGTTTGAAAAACGAAACGATAAAATTGGCTCCTTTTCGGGCGGAATGAAGCAGCGTATTGGAATTGCACAAATTCTAATTCATCTTCCTAAAATATTGGTTGTTGATGAACCAACTGCTGGACTTGATCCAAGAGAAAGAATTCGGTTCAGAAATTTACTTGTTCATTTAAGTAGAGAAAGAATTGTAATTTTTTCAACACATATTATTGAAGATATTTCAAGCTCATGTAATCGTGTTGCAGTGATGAATCAAGGAGAAGTAAAATACCTTGGTGATCCGGCAAACATGACTAGTATTGCAGAGGGTAAAGTCTGGCAAGCACATTTAACAAAAGAGCAATTTGATGAAATGCAGAATGAGTTATTGATAGTAAATCACATGCGTGATGGCGATAAAATAAGAGTCCGCTGTATTGCAGACCATCTTGATATTGAAGGAGCAACTAAAGTTAGAGCTTCGCTTGAGGACGCATATTTATATTTACAAAAACAAAATAATACGAGTATATTTAAATAGATGCATACAGATAAGAAAAAAAATATTGTCAATTTTTATGAGTTAATTCTCAAACAATTTAGTTATTCATTAAAAATAATTTTTGCTAATAAGTTTATCTATTTTACCGGAGCCGCAGTAATATTCTTTCTATTGGTTACTGTAATTAACTTTTTATCAAATTCAAATGCCCAAGTTTTTAATACTTTTTACATATTACTTTTCCCGGGAATTTTACTAATATTTTATCCAACCACTTTTGGAATTCAGAATGACGAAGATTCCCGTATGTTAGAAAATATTTTTGCAATTCCAAATTATCGATATAAAGTTTGGTTACCAAGATTAGTAATGATATATCTTATAGTTTATATAATGCTGTTAATTCTTGCGGTTATTAGTTCAGTTATTCTGGTTTCTGTTCCAATCTTCTCGATGGTTTATGAATTAATGTTCCCAATTTTCTTTTTGGGCAGCCTGGCTTTCGCTCTTTCAACAATTGTAAGAAACGGAAACGGTACAGCAGTAATTATGGTAGTTATTGGATTAATATTTTGGATTTCAGCAGGAATATTGCAAGAAAGTGCTTGGAATATATTTTTGAATCCTTTTGATATT
>Ga0180007_10002239_pt1 | contig 23497 bp, 22 predicted proteins | sample MM_PC_MetaG_FD_121122 | JGI IMG/M metagenome (GOLD analysis project Ga0180007, IMG submission 121122) | Groundwater microbial communities from the Aspo Hard Rock Laboratory (HRL) deep subsurface site, Sweden - MM_PC_MetaG | ecosystem: Environmental > Aquatic > Deep subsurface > Groundwater... | reverse complement strand
TTTGAAATTTTGCATGAGGGTTTTAATATTGATAAATTTGAATATTCCAAAAAAGAATTGAAGCCGAATCAAACAGTGAATTTGCTTAGCGTGGGCAGACTGGTTGAAAAAAAAGGGCATAAATACGCGCTTATTGCCTTAGCCAAGGTTTATAAAAAATTTAAAAATATTAATTACACTATTGCCGGAGAAGGGCATTTGCGTTCGGATCTTGAAGCGCAAGCTAATTTTTTGGGAATAAACCAGATAGTTAGGTTCGCGGGGAATGTTGATCAGGATCAAGCGGCAATGCTATATGAACAGGCGCATATTTTTATTTTGCCGAGCATAACATCTCAGAATTTTGATCGGGAAGGGCAAGCACTGGTCTTACAAGAAGCGCAGGCCTGTGGTTTACCGGTTTTAGCGACTTTGCATAACGGCATTCCGGAAGGAGTAATTGATGGAAAAACCGCTTTTCTGGTAAAAGAAAAAGATGTGGATGGATTAGCGGAAAAACTGGAATATCTGATTGATAATCCTCAGATTTGGCCGGAAATGGGACAAGCTGGCAGACAGTTTGTAGAACAAAAATTTTCCTCTGAAGTGCTGAATCAGCAATTGTTTAAATTATACAGTAAAATAACAGCTTATTGCTAAAATTAAATATTCAGCGGAAAGGAGTAACATTTGCTGATAAAAAAGTTTATTCCCGCTTTGATCAAAAGTAAATGGCATGGATTTAAAGCAAAAGTTAAGCGTTTTGTCAAATACCGCAACCCTGTGGATGTGTTCAAATATGATAAAAATTTATATTGGATAGATCCTCGTGATATTAAAAACGCGACAAAGAAGGGATTGCATATTATAGACAATGAAAATAAAATTATTGCTGGCGATTGGGATAAACCCTATATTGCTTTTACGCAACTTGATGTTTATACGAGCATTAAAAAAAGAATAGAAACTAAGATTAGTTGGCGAGAAACGCCTTTATATCAGCGGATTCTTCAAGAAATAAAAAAAGGTAATTCTAAATGGGGCTGTACAACGCAGGAACAGCTTGATAAGCGCTGTATTAGTATTGATCTGCTGATTAGCGATATGCAAGAAAATGGGTATCGGGCGCAAAACTCAAAAGACGAAATCACAGTCAATATTGGTCGGGACGGGATTATTCTATTGAATCATGGCAGGCATCGTTTAGCTTGTGCAAAGTTGTTGGATATAAGGGAAATACCGATTAAAATAACGGCCCGTCATCAAAAATGGATTGAGTTCAAAAAGGAGATTTTAAACTATGCGATGCTTAATCAGGGAATGGTCTATGCGCCACTAGCGCATCTTGATTTACAGGATATCCCGAGTAGGCATAAGGGGAGATTTGAAATTATAAAAGCGCATTTAGCTGTCAGTGGTGGTAAAATGCTTGATATTGGCAGTCATTGGGGGTATTTTTGTCATAGATTTGAGGACCTGGGCTTTGATTGCACGGCAATTGAACAGAATCAGGATTGTTTTTATTTTTTGGAGAAACTTAAAAAAAGTACTGGTAAAAATTTTAAAGCAATTAAAGCTAATGTTCTTGAATTTTTAAATGAGCAGCAGGACTTTGATGTTGTTATTGCTTTGTCAATATTTCATTGGTTTATTCGGGATAAAGAAACATTTAGCAAATTTAAAAAAATATTAGCTAAGCTTAAAATGAGAGAAATGTATTTTCAGTCTCATTCGCAAGATCACAGTCTTATGCAAGGCGCATATCGCAATTTCTCAGGAGAAGAGTTTGTTGCTTTTATAATTGAAAATTCTTGTCTGGACAGCTTTAAGTTAATCGGACAAGAGGGTAATCGGAATATTTTTAAGATCTATAGACGTATTTAAAAGGATTAGAATGGCAATGAAAATAGGTTTTTTTTATCCAGAATATTATCCGGTTAGCGCTAGCGCGTCGGTGCATGGTTATCAAATCGCCCGCGGATTAGTCCGGAGAGGTCATAAATTATTAACCTGCATTAACGATAAAAATCCGGATTGTGTTAAATATCCGCCTAACAGATTTGGTTGTTTGAAAATGATCAGAGACGCGGATATTTTGTATATTAGACTAATGAGTTATTTTGAACATACTGCTATCTGGAAATGGGTTAAGCCATTTCATTTGCCGGTGGTTTGGGAAATAAACGCGCCTTTGGAAGAACAGCTGCTTTTTGCCGGAGAATCAGATCCTACGGAGATAAACAATGAAATTAAAATTCAAAATCAAAAAAGAAGATTTTACAGTTTTTTTGTGGATGGAGCGATCTGTGTTTCAGAAGAAATGAGAAAATACAGCCAAGATGTTTTAAGAATTAAAAACACTTATTTTGTTCCCAATGGCAGTGATCCACAGCTGTTTAATCCAAATAATGCCTTACAGCAGAAGCCGGCTGCCTGGAAAAACAAGTTTACTGTGCTTTGGGCTGGTAATCCGACGCTACCGCAGCAGGCAATGGAATTAATGTATAATGTGGCAAAGAAGATTCAGGAAATTGACCAGGATATAATGTTTGTTTTTATTAGCAGTGAACAGGGGTTTGAGTTTCCTCAGGAAGAAAATATCGCGGTATTATCAAAAGTTAATTATTTAAGTATGCCGAGTTATATTAACAATGCTGATTTGTGTTTATGTTTATACAATAGTTATCAATGGTCAAAATACGGCTGTTATATATCGCCTTTAAAACTATTTGATTATATGGCTTGTGCTAAACCAGTAATTGCTTCAAATATCGGACAAATTGCCAGTATCATTGAAGATAATATTAATGGAATGCTTACTGATAACATGATTGAAGATATTATTGATAAAATTTTAGATTGCAAAAAAAATCCGAAAAAAGCAATGGATATGGGCAAGCATGCTAGAAAGACAATAGTTGATTTTTACAATTGGGAGAGAGTTGTGCGGCAAACAGAGGATATTTTAATGTCCAGAATAAAGAAAAAATGAATATATTGCAAATTGTTTCCAGTCTTGAAGAAATAAGTGGTCCGGCTAATTCGCTTTACCTGGTAGCTACTGGTCTGGCTCAATTGGGACATGAAGTTATCTGCGCGCATTATGTGGGCAGACAAGGCCCTTTGGTGCAAAGACTAGAGCATCAGGGGATCAAGGTGATAAACCTGAATTCTAAGATGCAGGGCAGTAGTAGAATAAATCATTTAAAATTGCTGCTAAAACTGATTAGAATTGTGTGGAAACATAAAATTCAAGTAATTCATGCGCATAATTGGGACGCGGACTGCTATGCTTTTTTAACAGCTTTTTTTAAAAAAGTCAGGGTTGTGGTTACTTTACACAGCCGCTCATATTTTAAATGGGTGGATTCGCATAAACTGAAATATGAAAGATTGTTTTTTAAAAAAGCTGCTTATTTTGCCTGTGTCTCAGAGGTTATGGCCAATGAATTTAAACAAATAACCAAGGTGCCTGAAAACAAGGTAAAAGTAGTGTATAATTGTCCGTTAAATATTTTCTTTAACAGCCCGGATAAGCAGAATCTAAATAAAATACGCCATGAGTTTAATATTGATGATTCTGAATTTCTTTTGGGTAGTGTGGGAAATTTTACAAAATTTAAAGGGATAATCTATTTGCTGGAAGCCTTGGCAGAGTTAAAAAACAATAAATGTAAACTGCTGTTAGTTGGAGCGGATGTTGCTGATCTAAAACCTGAATTTGATAAATTTCTGAGCGGCAAAACAATAAGCCAGCAGGTTATTTTTGCCGGATTCAGGCAGGATATTCCGGATATTCTGGATGCAATAGACTTGTTTGTTTTTCCTTCAATTGAAGAGGCTGACCCAATTGCGTTGTCTGAGGCAATGGCGCGGGGAAAACCAGTGATTGCCACTAGAATCGGAGGGATTCCGGAAAAAATAATAAATAATAAAACCGGGATATTGATTGATCCGGAAAATTCAGCACAGATTAAAACTGCTATTGAATATTGCCTGGATAATAAGGCCAAAGCAATTGCCATGGGCCAAGTCGCTAGACAACTAATGGAAGATAAATTTTCCTTTAAAACAATGATAAAAAACTATGAGGAGCTGTATGAAGGTTAATGAAAATACTTTTTGTTTCTTATCATAATCCTAATTTTATTAGTATTACGGAATATTGTGAAAAAGCAATTCGCCAGCTAGGACATGAGTGCATTGCTTTTGATGACCGGAGTTTTGTTTTGTCGGGAAGATTCCGTGAAAAATCAGCTTTTTTACAAGCCTGGGATTCGCAACAATTAAATACGCGTTTGCTTAAACTCGCGGTAAAAGAAAATCCGGATTTATGCATTGTCGCCGGCGGATATACGATTGATAAAAAAACAATCCGTTGTCTCAAAAATCAAGGAATAAAAATAGTTCTTTGGACAACGGACGCGCCGAATATTTATAGAAAATCTAATAATTTTTTAATTCTGTATAATCTTGCGGTAGATTATGATTATGTTTTTTGCGGAGGCACTGAGGCCATAGAGCTTTTAAGTGATTTGAACCTGAAAAATATCAGTTGGCTGCCTTTTGCCTGCGACCCAGAATTGCATAAACCAGTTGAAATCACAAAGCATGAATTGAAAATGTATGGCAATGATATTGTATTTGTCGGCTCATTTTATGAAAACCGGGAAAAGATTCTGGAGCAGATAGCTGATTTTGATCTTGGTATTTGGGGCCCGGGATGGGAACAGCTGAAATATCATTCTTTGCTTAAGAAAAGAATAAAATACGCGGGAAATATTAAACCAGAGCTATGGCTGAAAATATACGCAGCGGCGAAATTGGTTATTGTAGCGCATTATAATGATGGGAAAAATATCTGTTATCAAGTCAGCCCCAAAGTTTATGAAGCATTGGCTTGTAAATGTGCTGTTTTAGTGGATAATCAAAAAGATGTTTTCCTGAATTTTGAAAACAATAAACATTTATCGGTTTATGAAAATGGAGACGGATTAAGAGCTCAGATTAAATATCTTCTGGATAATCCGGGTAAAGCGAAAAGTACGGCTGAAGCCGGATATGAACAAGTGATTGAAAAACATACTTATACGCAGAGAATTAAGCAGATAATCAGAACCGTAAACGGAGAAAGTTAATATGCCAGAACAATATGACGAATATTTTGAGGCAGTGTTTCGCAAATCAAATAAGTTTACAGAAGCGGAATATTTAGACCATGCCAAGAACTTTGACCGGGCATATAATGCTTATATGCCAAAAAATAAGGACGCAAAAATTCTGGATGTGGGTTGCGGGGGCGGACATTTTCTTTATTATCTAAAAGATAAAGGTTATAATAATTTTACAGGCATTGATATTTCCGCGCAGCAGGTAGAATTTTGCAAGCAAAAGATAAAGACGGAAATTTTAAACGTGGATGCTTTTGAGTTTTTAGGACAACATAAAGAAGAATTTGATCTGGTAGCTTCCCATGATGTCTTAGAACATATTAAAAAAGAAAACGTTATAAAATTCCTTAAATTGATTCACAGCGCTTTAAAACCCGGAGGGCAAGTGTTTTTACGCACGCCTAATTGCGGAAACCCGATGTCGATAAGGCTGCGTTACGCTGATTTTACGCATGAATTTTGCGTTACGGAAAAAAGCTTTTACCAGATTCTGTATCTTAGCGGTTTTAGAAAAATAGAGATATTGCCTAGTGTGGATAAGGGATTTTTAAATAAGATAGTGGCTAAATGTATCAGATTTGTCTTAGGAAAACTGATGTGGTATCAAGGGTTTGTTGCTCCTAAAATTCTAACTCCGGTTATTTTTGGGATTGCCCAGAAAGATAGATAATGAAGATAAATATTGTCCATATCGTCGAGGATTTAAAAACCGGAGGTTTGGAAAGAGTCATAGCGAGTATTGTCACTGGTTTGGATAGCGAAAAATTTAATCTGCAGGTTTGGTGTTTGTCCCGAGGCGGTAATATTTATGATCAGCTGGAGGCAAATGGTGTCGCCATAGAAAATCTACATATGAAATCCGCGAGAGATCTTTTGTTTTTAATTAAGCTTTGTCAAAAATTTAAAACCAATAAGATCGATATAGCGCATACCCATGGATATACAGCAACAACAATCGGCAGGTTAACCGCATTTTTTGCCGGAGTTAAAGTAATTATAGCGCATATTCATTCAACTTATTATAATTACAATAAAAAGCAGCTGTTTATTGAAAAAATATTTAGTTTGTTTACAAAAAAAATTATTTGTTGTTCCAAAGCGGTTGCTGATTTTGTTAGAAAAAATGAGAATATTGATCCGCGTAAAATCCAGGTGATTTATAATGGGATAGATGTGAATAAGTTTGAAGTTGTGTCCTCTGTAAAAAAACAGGAAAATAAAAGATTTACTATCGGCTGTGTCGCTTCTTTGGTTGAACATAAGGGGCATAAATATTTATTGGAAGCGGCAAAAGAAGTTTTAGGCGCACTGCCGGATAAAGTAAGATTTATGCTTGTGGGAGACGGTGTTTTAAGACAGCAATTAGAAGAACAGGCCAGGACACTGGGAATAGCTGAGTATGTTTCGTTTATGGGTAATGTGAAAAATATTGAAGCATTGATTGGTACTTTTGATATCGGTGTGCTGCCATCTTGTGAGCGTGAAGGCCTTGGTTTGGCATTGCTTGAGGCAATGGCCGGCGGGATTCCGGTTATTGGGACTAATGTCGGCGGCATTCCGGAAATTATTGAAAATAAGAAGAATGGGATTTTGGTAAAACCCTATGATTCAAAATCAATTGCTCAGGCAATTATCGCGATGTGTAATGACTGGCCTAGGACAAAAACCATGGGTGAAAAAGCCCGGTTAACCGTGGAAAAAAAATTTTCAAAAGAGGGTATGTTAAAAGCAATTACAAAATTATATTTGGAATTATATTATGGAAAAAAATATAAAAAAACAATATAACATATTATTTATCAGCAGTTTTGGCGATTTGAAAGGCGGGGGGCAGAGAAGTCTGCTTTTATTACTTAAGTATCTGAATAAGCAGAAATTTATTCCGCTTGTTATTGTTCCGGAAAAAGGGGAAGTAGCCCAGGAACTAGAAAAAATGGGGATGGAAGTGATTGTTTTGAGTTTTCCCAGAATACGCTCAATAAACACATTTAAAGTATTAGCGGCTTTATTCAAACTTAAGTCAATTGTCAAAGCCAAAGAGATTGATATTATTCACGCTGATTCTCCGCGGGAAACTGCTTATGCCGGAATCGTGCGATTTTTTCTAAAAGTCAGAGTAATCCTGCATTTAAGGGTTAGCGATAAAGTAAGCTGGATAGATAAGATCGTATATCAATTAACCGATAGAATGATCGCGGTTTCAAGGTCACTGACTTTCCGGTTTAAAGGTATGGATAAAAAAAATAAAATCTCAGTGGTTTATAATGCTGTAGATCTGGATGAATTCAAGCCTTTAGCTTATAAGCAGGATGAAAATAAAACTTTACGCATTGGTTACTTTGGCAGGATTGTGAAACGCAAGGGAATTGATGTATTGATCAAGGCATGTATGTATTTTGAAGGTGAGATCAGTCTTTTGATTATGGGCAGCGGGGAGGAAAAATATATTGCGGAACTTAAAAAAATGGCAGAAATCGATAAGCGGATAGAGTTTAAGCCTTATCAGCAAAATATACGTGATGAAATAAATACAGTTGATATGGTAGTTTTGCCATCAGTTCAGGGCGAAGGTTTATCGCGAATTATTATTGAAGCAATGGCTATGGGAAAAATAGCAATAGTATCGAATCATCCGGAGAATTTAGAAGCATTAGGGTATGATTTGAAAAAGTTCGCGTTTAAAAATAATGATGAAAAAGATCTTGCGAGAATTATCAACAAGATTAGGAATAATAAAGGCCTTCAAGACAGCATTCGCTTAGTCTCGCGCAAAAGAGCAGAGCATTTTTTTGACGCGCGAAAAAACACGGTTTTAATTGAGAATATCTATTATTCTATTTTAGGAAAAAAAGATGAAAAAAATAAAAAGCAGAATTAAGCGATTAATTCATTTTCTTAATTTAGGCTGGATTATTGGGATAATTCGCGGAAGTAAATATGTTTTGTTGGATGCAATCGGGACTATTTTTTTTGCAGCGGTAAGATTACTAAGGTTTGCAGCTAGTTCAAAAACCTGGGATGAAAATACCGCGAAAAATATTTTAGTAGTGCGTAATGATAGAGTGGGTGACCTGGTGCTTTCTACTCCGGCTTTACGTGCTTTAAGACAGAAATATTTTGACGCGAAAATTCACTTATTGGTTAATAAATACGCCAAAGATTTAGTGCTTAATAATCCGAATATTGATAAAATTCTCACAGAGGAAAAGGAAGTTTTAAATACAAAATATGATTTGGCAATTGCTTTACACGCCGGGTTTAAGCAGAATGCGATACTTTTTCAAAGCAGAGCTGATTGTCGGATAGGTTTTATCGGCGCGGGAGGCGGGTTTTTTTTAACTAAAAAGATTAAAGATGATCGCAGGGAAAACCCCCGGCATGAGATTGATTTTACCTTGCTAGCCGCGCAAAAGGCCGGAGCAGATATTGATAATAAAAAGCTAGAAGTTTCGATAACAATTCAGGGGGAAAAATTCGCTGATAAATTTTATTTAGATAACAATCTTGCGGGGATGACAATAGTTATTCATCCTGGGGCAAGGCAAGAGATTCTTCGCTGGTCAAAACATAGTTTTGCCAAACTGGGTGAATTATTGACTAGCCAGCTTAAAGCTAAAATTATTTTAACAGGCACAGCTAAAGAAAAAGAGCTAATCGCTGATATTCTTTGTCAAATGAAAAGTAAGCCTGCAGTTTGTTTAGATATTAAATTAACTGAACTGGTTTCTGTATTAAAAAGAGCGTCAATGTATGTAGGAAATATTACTGGCCCAATGCATATAGCTTGTGCTTTAAACATTTCGGTTGTGGCGATTACGGGTTTATTTGATTCATTGGATGATATTAGATATTGGGGGCCGCGCTGTGATAAATTCGAGATTGTGCGCAAACAAGGCATTGATGCGATAACTGTAGAGGATGTTTATCAAGCAGTGCTAAGATTAGCAGGTGAAAATGGCGCGTGAGATAAATGCTAAAGTTTATGACCAGAATGTTTTAGTTGAGGGTCTGCAGGTTCAGATAGATAATTATTATCAGCCGAAAACTCTCGCGCAGAAGAGACGGATTGAGATTGTAGTTGATTTGCTTGATCCTCAGCCTAATCAGAAAATTTTAGACGTTGGTTGCGGCGTGGGAACCTTTGCTTATGCCGCTGCTAAGCAAAACTCTATGGTCTATGGCCTGGATTATTCACATGAATCGCTGAAAGTTGCTAAACTTTTAGCAAAGCGGTTTAAAACTGAGCAAAACAGCGTTTTTGTAACAGCTAGCGCATTAAGCTTGCCTTTCAAAGACAGTTGTTTTGATAAGGTGGTAATTGCTGATTTTGTTGAGCATATAACTGATCCTGAAAAAAAACTTCTTTTGGAAGAGATTGTGCGGGTTTTAAAACCTGGGGGAGAAGGGGTGATTTTTACTCCGAACGCAATCAGGGAAAGTATTGGTGAGATTTATTCTAAACTAAAATATCTAATATTTAAAGAGAAAATTCGCAAAACAGATTTGCATTATGGGCTTATAAGCCGCAGAAAGTTTGAGCTGATATTAAAACAGCATAACTTTAAATTTAGTTTTAAATGCGCGGATACAACCAGACCGTATTTGGCAGGCATTTTTTTATTGAGAAATTTATTAGCATTAAATCTTATCTGGAAGATAAAAAAGCTATGAACTATAAAAAAATACTGATAATAAATTTAGCGGGAATCGGCGATTTACTTTTATCAATTCCTGCTTTAAAAGCATTGCGCAGCTCTTTTCCTGAAGCAAGGATCTGGATGTTAACTTCCTCAAAAGTTTATGAGCTTGCCCAGAATTTTGAATTTATTGATAAACTCGTCTGTTTAGATCTCAATTACGGGGGGATTATCAGAAGGGCTAATTTTTGGGGGCAAATTATTGGTTTAATAAAATTAAGAATGGAAAAGTTTGATATCGCGATTAATATGCGCACTCTGGTCAGTGATAAAAGCGCTCATAAAATGCACGCATTAATAAAATTCATTAAACCGCGTAAAGCCGCGGGTAGAGATACGGAAAAAAGAGGAAACTTTTTTGATATAAAAATCCCGGAAACCCAAATCGGAGAAAAATATGAATCGGAGTATGATATTGATTTGGTTGAGGCTTTAGGCGCTGTGGGGGTTGAGAGAAAAATTAATTTTAAGGTCAGGGAGAGCGATTTAGCTGATATTAAGCAGAAACTGCAGGAAAAAAATATCAGGAAAGATTCGATTATTATCGGCATACATCCCGGAGGTATGCCGACACGCCGCTGGCCAATAGAAAGGTTTTGTCAGCTGATTGAACAAGTCGGTAAAACAATAAATTGTTATTTTGTGATTACCGGAGGATATAATGAATTATCTCTGGGGCAAAGACTTGTCCAGATTTTGCCGGGAAAAACTATTTCTTTTGTAAATAAACTTAATATTAAGCAAACAGCTGCTTTGATATCCAGGTGTAATGTTTTTATTACCAATGATACTGGGCCAATGCATATTGCCGCTATTTTAAAAACACCTTTGATTGCTTTGTTAGGGCCAGGAGATATTAAGCGTTTTGATCCGCGGATTATATTTGACCAGGCAAAAGTTTTTTACAATAAACAAGAATGTGCTCCTTGTGAACAGGTTTTTTGTGATAATATGAAGTGCATGAAATCAATAGACACAGAAACTGTGGCAAAAACAGTAATTAATTTACTAAAAAAGGATAATAATGTTGGATAAACTTTATTTTTGGATTCATCGAAAATTATCAAGACCAGATGAACAAGGAGAGTATTCTGCCGGTGTATGGCAAAACGCGGTAAGAGATAAAGTCATGGCTTTATCTGCTGATGCCGCGGGAAAAGTCCTGGAAGTTGGCTGCGGTGAGGGGTTACTGTTATTAAAACTAGCTGGTTTGAAACCAAAACTTGATATCTACGGTATAGATATCTGGAATGATATATTGGTAAGGGCGCAGATCAAACTTGATAAAAATAATATTCAGAATGTAAAACTTACTCAGGCGGACGCGGCGAAACTTCCGTTTAGTGATGATTTTTTTGATCGGGTTATCTGTATTAATGTTTTTTTTAATTTACCCAGAGAAGAGATGGTTTTACAAACAATAAAAGAAATTTCAAGAGTTGTTAGGAGAAATGCTAAGATAATCGTTGATATTCGCAATAGCTTTAATCCCTTGCTTTATCTAAAATATAAATTTGCTAAATATTATGATCCCACAGTTAAAGATTTACCGTTGCGAACCTATAGCTATAAGAAAATAGTAAAGTATTTGGAAATGAATAATTTTAAAGTGATTAAAAAAATAGAAATTGGTTTTCCGTATAATAATTTAGCGCCAATTTTTGTGATTCAAGCCCAAAGGATATGATAATGATTAAGAAAATTCCAATTAGCGGGACAAAACTGCCGATTATGAGTATTTTGACATGCCTGACAAGCTTGTTTGATGATAAACAAATTGTCTTTAAATTGAAAAAGAAAGTGCGAGAATATACTGAATCCGAGCATGTTTTTTTTCTAAACTCGGGCCTGAGCTGTTTGTCCGCGATTTTAGAAGCGCTTAAAAATAAAGCTTCAAAAACAGAAGTAATTCTGCCCGCATATACTGCCGGATCATTGATTGTCGCGATTCAAAAAGCGGGATTAAAACCTGTTCTTTGCGAGGTGTCTCCGGAGGATTTTAATTTTGACAGTAATTTCCTGGATAAAGTTGTTTGCCCAAATACGCTTTGTCTAATCGCAGTGCATATGTTTGGCATCGCCGCTGTTGATATTGAAAAAATTAAAAGTAAATATCCGGATATAATAATTATCGAAGATGCTTGTCAAAGTATGGGGACAATGATAAATAATAAGCCTGTGGGGAATCTGGGGCATTTAAGCTTCTTTAGCCTGAATAAGGGGAAAAATTTATCGACTTTTGGCGGAGGGATTATTGTAACTAATGATATTTCTATAGCTGAAAAAATAAAAGCGCAAGTAATTAAATCTAAAAAACAAAGCTTGATAATGAAAATAGAAATTTTCATTAAGCTGATTGTTTTATCAGTGATAGTTAATCCCATTGTTTATGGGTTGTTATATCCGATTGTCGAGCGTTTTAAAGAAACTTCTCCTCCGGACAATGTTGAGGTCAAGGAGTATACTGGATTACAGGCGCATCTGGCATATTCTTTGTTTAAAAAATTGGGGACAGTATCGGATAAGAGATATGAAAACGGGACGCGCTTAATCGCGGCACTTAGCTCTGAAAAACAATTGATTTTGCCGCAAATAGCAGAAAATTCCAAGCCGGCTTTTAACCGCTTGCCGATAGTATTTCGAGATCTTAAAAAAAGACAGCGGGTAGAACTAAAATTAAAACAGGCGGGGATTGAAACTTCGCGGATGTATCTTAAGCCATTGCATCATATGTTTGATTTGGGGTATGCTTGGGGCAATTTCCCAAATGCGGTTTATTTAGCAGGACATTTATTAACGCTGCCGTGTCATCCTTTGCTAAAGCAGAGTGATATTGCTAAGATTATAAAGATAATAAAAAACGCATAGCTATCCACTTTGGCTACGGGCAAAAACACGTCTTTTCGCTAAGCCTGAGCCTGCATCGTGCAGTCTCAGCCGCGCGTTCTCACTAAGGATTCCGAAAACATCTGCTAGGTCGCAGATATTTCGGACTAAATTCGAGCAGGCTGACTTGACTTCGCTAACACTACGTAAGTCAGGCTCTCATTTAAAGCGCCGCTCAAAGAGAATTTTTGCCCAGCGAATCTACTATTGACCATCGACTATTAGTTATCAACGTTGAAACTTTCACCAAGTCTGTTTTTGCTTTTAACCTGTGACCTTGTGTCCTGGTGACTTTGTGACCTTGAATCAATACTGAGTTAAGCTGCCTTGACGACAGGCAGTACGGATTGCCTTTTTAAATGTTTTTAAACTGAGCGGCAGTAAAATAATAGAGAAAATCAGGAGAAATAATAATTCATTTTTAAGTTGATAAACGCTGTAATTTTGATAAACAGCTAATTCTATGGCCCGGATCGCGTAAGTTACAGGCAAGCAATGGGCTACCATCTGTAAATACCCCGGCAATACATTTATCGGAAAATAAACTCCTCCGACAACCCCTTCTAAAGTGCTGATTAGCCAGGCAGTGGGATTGCCTCGTTTGTAAATTAAAACAAAACTCGCGGAAAAAATCCCTAAACTGCTGAAAGAAATAATGGTTAAAATAAGCGTGGTAAACGCGGATAAAAAATTAATATTCGTAAAATTTATTTTAAATAAAAATACGCCAAAAAGAAAATAAATTAAAACGTCTAATGTGGCAAAAACAATATTCCAAATTGCCATGCTTAATATGATTGTTTCAGTTTTTGTAGGGGTGAGAAATAAAGATTCGAGAGTGCCTTGTAGTTGCTCTAATCTGATGCGTGATGAAAAAGAGCCGATGCCTACTCCAATATAGCTAAAAAAAGCCATGCTTAATAAAACATAAGAAAAATAATTAACTCCAAATTCCTCCAAGTACGCGTTTATTTTATTACCAAATAATCGATTAATAAAAAAATATATCAAAAGAGAAGCGCATACGCTGAAGATATTCATAATAAAAGCCAGCTTATAGCTTGACTCAATTAAAAAATCTTTTTTTATTAAAGCGTTAATTTTTCTAAACATTTTTTATTACCGTTGTATAAATATCAGTTAATGACGCATCAAGCATATTAAATTGTTTTCTTAAATCATTTAGATTGCCGAGTGCTGATTGTTTGCCTTGGTCAATAAACATAAAGTAATCACAAAGGTTTTCTGCCTCTGGAATATTATGGCTGGTAAGGATTATGGTTGTTCCGTTTAGACTGAGCTGTTTAATGAAATTATACAAACTTAAGGAAGTGTTAAAATCAAGGCTTTTTGACAGTTCATCAATCAGCAGGATCTTCGGATTATGAATAATTGCTCTTAAAAGAGAGAGCTTTCGCTTCATGCCAGAGGAATAAGAATCAAAACGTTTGTGGATATAATTGATATCAAATACTGCTAAAAGTTCTTGAATCCTCAGTGTGGTTTGCCGGGGGCTTAACCCGTACAAAGCCGCGAAAAATTCCAAATTTTGCATACCGCTTAAACGCCAATAAAAACTGCGTTCTTCATTATCGACAAAGCCAATAAGTGATTTTATTTCAAAGCTGGATTTATCAGCAGGGTATTGGTCGATAAGGATAGTGCCTTGATCAGGAATAAGTAAATTGCACAGGCATTTTAACAAAGTGGTTTTTCCAGCTCCATTGGGCCCGAGAATGCCTAAAATTTTGCCGGCAGTTAATTGGAAGTTTATATCTTCTAAAGCTTTGACCGGTTTTTTCTTATTCATTAAAAGCTTGAGCAGGTCTTGAATTGTTAGCATAGGGGGAAATGATTTTCCCAGATTGCGCACTTGAATAATGTCTGGATTGTTCATTTTACTAAACTAGCAGATAGTTAATCCTGAGTCAAGGTATGTTTTTTCGTAAGAGAAAGTATTTTTCTATCTAATATGACTTGAAAAAATAACGCTTTTCATGTTAAAATAAATCACGCTAAAGATTTAAGTTTAAAGCTAAATCAGTAAATTATTTTTCCAAGGGAGGGATTTTTATGAATAAATCATATAGCAATGGGATTGCTTGTCTAATCGCGGTTACTCTTATCTTAACCCTGAATCCGGAAAATGTTTCAGCGCAAAGCGCGCAAATTGAAGACTCGCAAGTTGCCGGTGAGTTTTTTGGCGTACCGGTTTCCGCGGGAAATTATTATTTTGCCAAAAGAGTGGTTATGACTTTTGGCGCTAAATGGCGCGGCGCGCCTAAAGATGAAGCTGAGCTGGAAGATCTTGTCTGGCAGGAGCTGCTTTTCTCTTATGAAGCTTTTAATCGCGGGATCACAGTTTCTGAGCAAGAGATTGATGAAGAAATTGAGAAAATTTTAAAAGCAGACAAGGTGGATTTTAGCTTTAGAGTGGATAAAGAAAAATATCAGCAATGGGTTAAAGATAAATTAGGGATGTCGATTGAGGCGTTTAGAAATCAAATGGAACATTTAGTAAAGCTGGAAAAACTAAGAACTCAGATTATTGCTGGTTTTGAGCCGGAAGTTAGCGAAGAAGATGCGTATGCTAAATTTCTTAATGAGTACAATACGCTGATGGTTGAATTAAAAGAGTTTGCTGATATTGAAGCAGCTCAAGAATTTTACAAAAAAGCGGTTGCGGTGATTCAGGAAAACGCGAATGAGGAATTAATTTGGAATGATTTGATATATTCTTATGAAGCCAGCCTTAGGAAATTTAAAGCTTTGGATGAGGATGTTGATAAAGCCATTGAAAGCTTATTGCGTAATGCTGAGGTGAACTTTAAATGGAAAGAGGAAACTGATAAATATAATCAATGGATTAATGATAAGTTTGAGATGAATCCAGATGATTTTAGAAAACAGGTGACTGGTTTGGCTACCGCGGACGCGTTTACGCGGAAAATTCTAGCAAAAGAACAGGCTGAGATTGAAAATAAAGCCAAATACTCGGAATTTCTTAAGAAAAATAAAACTATTGCCATTGCTTACAATTTCTTTTTTGATGCGTTTGAATCCGCGGGTCCGGATGTTTTAAAGTTTGATTCGGCCAGCCAAGCCAAGAAGTTTTATTCAATAGCCGGGAGACTCCCGGGTTTTTGGGAAGATGAAAAAAGAAAAGATCCTGGCGGATTTAAAGTTCCGGGATTTGTCGCTCTGGATTTTCTGATTCATATGTGGGGGTTCAATAAAGAAGATGCTTATAAAATGCTAGATGAGCAAGTTGGAGCATATTATCCTCCGGCGCCGATTTATAAGGGCTATGGGGTTTTTAAAATAAAGAAAATTCGCAAGGCTGATCCAGGAGAATTTGAGAGTAAAAAAGATGATTATCTGAAAAAAGTAAAAATGATAAAGCAATATGATATGTATAAACAATGGGTAGATGATTATAAGAAAAAAGCGGCAATAAAAGTATATATTAAATGATAATGGAAAACTCTATCCAGGCAGCGAAAGCAGCGATATATAAGCATGATATCCTGCAAAAAGGAAGTATTCAGATAACAGTTAACGGTAATTCAATGTTTCCGTTTTTGAAAAATAATGATCGGATCATCCTGAATAAAGCGGGATTGGATCAAATTTCCATTGGGGATATTGTTTTAACTGATAAGGGCAATAGACTGCTTTGTCATCGGGTTTTCAAGAAAAACACTAACAGTTTGCGAACTAAAGCAGATGCTTTGATTTATTCTGATGAGCTTGCTCAAGAAAAAGATTTGATTGGAAAAGTTGTTGTAATAAGAAGTGGAAAGAAAACAATAAGATTGAATACTAACTTCGCAAAATATAGTGGGTTTTTAATCTCTAGAGTAATGGTTATTGGAGCGTTTTTATATATTCCATTAAGACTGCTAAGAAAGATAGGAAGAACGTTAGCTTCTTTTTTATCGTATCAAAGACAACCCTAAGATTCGGATAATATGAATATTTATCGAAATTCAATCAATTCGTCTACAGCCATGGATAAGATGATCATGGCTTGTTTGCGTAATGCCGCTGATTGCGGCCAGGCGATAGATAATATGAATCTACCGCGTTTCAATTGGCATGTGTTCCTGAAAAAAATTTTTACTGAAGGAGTGGATGGGATATTATTTGATAACCTGAGCAAGTGGAATCTGGGGAAAAAGCTGCCGGCTTGGGTATTAGATGAAATCAAACAGAATTATATGCGTAATCTAGGCAGAAATTTATTAATAACCAATCATCTGGAAAAAGTTTTGCAAGCTTTCGAAGACAATAAAATAAATGTGTTATTATTGCGGGGCGCTGACTTTCTGAGTAGATTATATCCTAAGCTTGGCAGTAGGACAATGAGTGATGTTGACCTGGTTATGCATAAAGAAGATCTCGAAAAAGTAAACAGTTTATTGGAAAGTCTTGAATACAGACATCCTCAAGGATATATGTATTTATTTAGTAATAATGTTTTATTTATTGATTTACATATAGATTATATTGGTTCTTATAAGTTAGCGCGTAATTCGCGCTCGCCAAATATTAAAGATAAAGATATTTGGCTGGAGGCAATGCCATTTAAGAGTACCAGTGTTCGCGTTAAGGTTTTGTCAGTATATGATTCGGTGATTAATTGCTGTGCTCATTTACAAGAGCATTCATTCTCAAAGCTTATCTGGTTTTATGATATTCGAAATATGATAGCAGGTTTAAAAATAAAATTTGATTGGGAAAAATTAATTTATAAAACCAGGCAGTATGATTTGGAAAAACCGGTTTTTTATGTATTAAGTTATTTGGATGTTAATCAGATTTTGATGTTTCCTCCTGAAGTCAGGACAGAGTTTTCCTTGATTGCCCTAAATGGTTTTGAGAAAAAATCTCTGTCAATGTTGTTAAAAAATCGAAGAAGAGACGTGTCTGGCGAGTTGCTTTATTTGTTTTCCAAAAAGGGCTTTATTCTAAAAGTTAAATGTCTCTGGCAGTCAATATTTATTGATAAAGCATCTTTTCATCTGGCAGTTGAGAAAATAACTGTATGGCATTATCTGCAACGGTTATTGTCCATAAGTTTATATGGAATTAAAAATTTATTTAAGCTGATTATGATCTGAGGAATAACAAATGAGCGCATGTATGTATTTATCAATCGGCGGTATTGGCTTAAAAGTTAATAGCCGTGATCCTGATTTTATTGAAAAAACCATCCGGGAATTTAAGGCTTTTATCTCAGCCAAAGAAATCGAAGATTGTTTTTCCATTGAAGTGATTCTTGATTATATTCCGCAAGAAGTGGCAGGGATAAGTGTTTTTAAAAAACAAAGTATTTTTGAAATTAAAGCTGATGAGTTTAGCGGCTGGCTAGATGTAGAACATCGGACGGCTACGGTGCGGGTTGCTGATTTAGCTGGCGTTTTTAACTGTTTTTTACGGGTATTTTATTCGGTTGTTCTCCTGGAATATAATGGATTTCTTGTCCATTCCGCTGGTTTAGCTTATAAAAATAAAGGATATTTGTTTGTCGGAGCATCAGAGAGCGGTAAAACAACAGTAGCAAAAACAGCGGGAAAAGATTTCAAGGTGCTGAGTGATGAATTGGTTATTATTAGGCGAGTAAACAATGAAATATTTCTTTTCGCGACTCCTTTTAAAGGAGAGTTTGAAGGTCAAATAGTTAATCAATACTTTTGTTTGGAGTCAATATTATTTTTAAGTAAAAACATAGTTAATGGCTTTAGGCAGCTCAATAAGATGGAGATGTTCACAGATTTAATGGTGAACATTTTCTTTTTTACATGGGATAATCAATCAAATCAGAAATTAATCGATCAGGTTAATTTTGTATGTGATAATCTAATCGGATACAAAGTAGATTTATTTAATTATGATATTAGGAGGATAATTAATGGGGGCAGTGATAAGCATAGTGCGCAACAAACAAGCAGCTTGGCAGCAAGTTGAAGATAATATTATTGTTGTAACCAGTCAAACAAGGAAAATGCATATTTTGCAAGGAGTCGGCGGCCGGATATGGCAATTACTTGAAAATCCCGTAAAACAGGATGAATTGATCGCGCATATTCAAAGGGAATATGATGCTCTTGATTGGCAGATACAAGAAGATGTGGAGAGATTTTTAAAAGAGTTATTAGAAAAAACAATGATTGAAATAACTGGATGATTTAATGAAAACAATCTGGGATAAAGTAAAGCAAGATTTAAAGAGAAAATCAATACCGCTTAATGTAGTGATTGAGCTGACAAGACAGTGCAATATAAGTTGTTGTCATTGCTATAATTTTAAAGATAACGCGGAGCTCAGTTTTACTCAGGTCAAGGATATTGCCAGGCAGTTAAGAGAGGCGGGAACTTTATTTTTATCCTTAACCGGCGGAGAGATTTTTACAAAGCAGGATATCTTTGAGATCTGTTTGTATTTGCGCCAGATGAGTTTTGATCTGTCGATCTTTACTAATGGGACATTGATTAATCAGAATAATATTAATCCTATTCAGGATCTGGGTTTGAGTGAAGTCGGGATAAGTATTCAAGGCGCGTCGGCAAAAACTCATGATAAGATCAGCGGTGAAAATGGGTGTTTCGAAAAATCAATAAAGGCCATCAGGTTATTAAAGAGTAAAAACATTCCGGTTAATTTAAAATGCACTTTAATGCGGGATAATATTGCTGAATATACACAGTTGATTAAGCTTGCTGATTCGCTGGGAGTGCCGTGTATTATTGATCCAATTATATCACCTAAAGATGATGGGTCTAAAGATGTTTTAAATCATCGCTTAAATCAAGAACAGATGTTTGCTTTTTATCAGGCTGAATTGTCTCGGCAGCAAGGTTTTGTGGCCAAAAATGGCGATGATTTTACTTGTCCGGCAGGCTCGGTGATGGGATCTATTTCCGCAACAGGAGATGTTTATCCCTGTATTCAGCTGCCGGAAAAATTAGGTAATGTTTTTAAAACTGATTTTAAGGATATATGGCTAAATTCAGAATTTTTAAGTAAACTACGGAAAAGCGCGCAAATCAGGGAATGCAAAAACTGCAAGCTAATTACTTATTGCACAAGGTGTCCTGGCTTAGCTTATCTTGAAGATGGTGATGCCTTTGGAATATCCAGCATAGCCTGCCTTAATGCCGAAATTTACGCGAAAATAAACCAAAATCTAAAACTAAGTGAGGGCTATGAATAATCGGCTGATTAAAAAACTTACCGGGCAGATAATTATAATCGTTGTGATTATCGCGGCTGTATTTTTCTTTTTGATAAGCACGCAGACTAAAGAGCTTAAGTCTCGGATTATTGATAAGGCTGGGTTGTTTTCGGCTATTCTGGGAGCGCATTTAGATAATATAATTGGGAATAATTTACGGGCATATGCGGCTTTGCAGCAAAATGTCGAGCAATTAACCACAAGTAATGAGGATATTGAAGAAATTATTATTATTGATCAGGAAAAAGTGGTTATAGCTGCCAGCGATGAAAATCTGATTGGTAAGCTTCCGGAATCGGCGCATATCGCGATAATCGATGAGGTTATTAAGACTAAACGTTCCAGAGCGGTTGTTCGCTCTGAACTGGGGCGGGAAATTGTGATCCATTTTTTGCCTTTATTTGCCGCGGATACAAATAAAAACGAGCTGTTGGGGATTATGCGGATGAAAGCAAAATTCCCTTCTCAAAAAGGTGAGATTGTTACTGCTTTGCGAAAAAATCGTAATGCGTACTATAAAGAAGAAGCTTTGCGTTTTGCGACATCACTTTCCAAATCGCTGGAATTGGTTTTAGCTGAAGTAAAAAGAAATTCAGCGTATTTAGATGATTTAATCAGCAATATGTTAAAAGATAAAGAAATTCGCGATATAAAGATATTTTTAAAAGATTTAGAATTTTTAATATCGGCAACTATGGGCAGAGGTAATTTAGCTTTAAATGAGCAAGAAAAATTAATTTATCTTAAGGTGATACAAGATGAAAAAATAATTACTCATAAAGTGGGAAAAAAGGAATATTTAACTGAAATTATCAGCCCGCTGTATATAAGTTTAGATAATCAAAGAAAATCTCTGGGCGCGGTGGGGATTGTGATTTCAGCTGAGCAGGTGACTTCTTTGATCCGCATAAGGAGAAATTATATTATTTTAATGAGTTTTGTGATTATCTGCGCTTTTGTGCTTATAATCGGAATATTTTTTAAGTTGTCGATTATTGGACCAATTCGGGCCCTTACTAATATGACCAAAGGAATTGCTCATGGAGATTTTTCTAAAAAAGTTATGCTTGCTGCTAATGATGAAATAGGAGATTTAACCAAAGCATTTAATCATATGGCCGATGAACTGGCGGGTTCAAAAAAAGAAATTGAAGATTGGAATCTGCGGCTGCAAGATAAAATTGAAGCAGTAACCAAGGATCTTAATGCCAAACAGCAAATGCTGATAGAATCAGAAAAAATGGCTTCTTTGGGGATTTTATCCGCAGGGATCGCCCATGAAATCAATAATCCATTGGGGGTTATTTTGGGGCATGCTCAAATGTTAATAAAAGAATTAAAAGAAAAAAAATCATTAGATAATCCTCAAGAATCAATTCAGATGCTTGAGACAATTGAAAGTTATACTAGACGCTGTTCATATATTATAAACAGCTTAATTCAATTCGCTAGGGAAAAACAAATGCAGTTGATTTCTGTTGATATTAATCAAACGATTGAAAACGCTTTGATCTTTACTCAGAATCGGATCGTAAATAAAAATATTGGAATCATTAAAAATTTTGGAGAAAATTTGGCGAGTATTCAGGCTGATCAGATTCAGCTGGAACAGGTGTTTATAAATATTATTCTGAATGCTGATGCCAGCATGCCGCAAGGCGGCAGTCTTAAAATTTCAACTCAAAGCGCAAGTGATCAAATAAAGGTTTTATTCGAAGATAATGGGGAAGGAATTTCAAAGGATAATATAAATCGGATTTTTGAGCCTTTCTTTTCCACAAAAGATCATGGCAAAGGTTCTGGTTTGGGATTATCTTTAAGTTATGGGATTATTCAGGCGCATGGAGGGGATATAAAGATTATCAGTAAAAAAAATAAAGGGACATTAGTGGAAGTTTTCTTACCGCTTAAGGGGTAAATGAGAAAAATGAAAAAAGAACATATTCTAGTTGTAGATGATGAACAGGGGATGCGGCAGTTTTTAAATAAACTGTTAATGGATAATGGTTATAAAGTTTCAACTGCTGAAAATGGCAATGCCGCGCTTGGTTTAATCGCAAAACAGGTTCCTGATTTGGCGCTAATTGATTTTAAAATGCCAGGGATGGATGGGTTGCAGGTTTTAAGTAAAATAAAGGCTATGTTTCCCCAAGTAACAGTGATTATGATGACAGCTTATGGCACAATGGAAAACGCGATTCGGGCAATCAGATTAGGGGCTTATGATTATATTTCCAAGCCTTTTGAGATTGATGCTATATTGTTGGGATTGGATAAGGCGCTTGAAAAAAAAAGATTGGAAGCAGAAAATTTACTGCTCCGTCAGGAATTAAAAAAAACCTATACGTTTTCTGATATTATTTCTGAAAATCCTATTATGCTTAAAATGTTTGAATTAATTAAAAAAGTCGCGCCAACTAAAAGTACGGTTTTAATTCAAGGCCAGACGGGTACTGGTAAAGAACTGGTTGCCAGAGCAATTCATGCTTTAAGTCCAAGGCAGGAAAAGAATTTTGTGCCAGTTGATTGCGCGGCTTTAACAGAAAGTTTGCTGGAAAGTGAATTGTTTGGCCATGTGCGCGGAGCTTTTACTGGCGCTAGCCAGGATAAAAAGGGATTATTTGAAGTAGCGGATGGCGAAACAATTTTTCTGGATGAAATTGGGCATATTTCCAAAGAAGTACAGGCAAAACTTTTAAGAGTATTGCAGGATGGCCAGATTAAAAGAGTGGGCGAGGCATTGACTAGAATGGTTGATGTGCGGCTGATTGCCGCGAGTAATGAAGATATTGAAAAAGCGGTAAAGCAAGGTACTTTTAGGGAAGATCTTTTTTATCGTTTAAACGTTGTTCCGGCATGGATTCCGCCGCTGATGGACAGAGCTGAGGATATTCCAATGCTTGTTGAGCATTTTATTTTAAAATACAATCGGATTGAATCGAAAAAAGTCGAGGGGATGACTAGTGCCGCGCTGAAAATCTTGATGGATTATTCCTGGCCGGGTAATGTCCGGGAGCTGGAGAATATTATTCACCGGGCTGTGGTTATGGCTACTGAGTATGAAATTGATCTTGCTGACTTGCCGCAAGTAGTGAGAACTGCTCAAACCGCGGATCTAAGAGACAAATCGCGGACGCTTAATTTTAAAAAAGCAAAGCAAAGGGCGATCGAGTCTTTTGAACAGAGGTTCTTAACAGAGGCCCTTATGCGGCATGACGGCAATGTCAGCCAGGCAGCGAAAGAGATAGGCCTGGACCGAAGGAACCTGCATAAAAAATTAAAAAATTATAAGCTAAAACCTCGCTAATTCCCCTTTTTTTAAAACACACAAAATATTATTTAATCTGTAACTATCAAAAAATCCATGAGTAACAAAATAAGCAATGCTTGAAATGTAACAAATTGTAGTTTAAAATAATATAAAAAGACTTCTGCGAAATAACGATTAAAGATGTCATCGCGAGGAGTGAAGCGACGAAGCGATCACAAAAAAGCAAATAATAGGTTAAAACAGCAGAGTAGCGAA
>Ga0180007_10002238_pt1 | contig 23501 bp, 26 predicted proteins | sample MM_PC_MetaG_FD_121122 | JGI IMG/M metagenome (GOLD analysis project Ga0180007, IMG submission 121122) | Groundwater microbial communities from the Aspo Hard Rock Laboratory (HRL) deep subsurface site, Sweden - MM_PC_MetaG | ecosystem: Environmental > Aquatic > Deep subsurface > Groundwater... | reverse complement strand
ATAAGTCCAATATCAATAATCGCTTTGCGGGATGTTTTAAAAACTCGGATAGTAGGATCATCTTTTATATCATCCGGCAAGTCAACATCCAGCACAACATTACGTATTTCAGTTATTACTTCATCTTTATCGGGATAATCTTTTTCAATCTCAACAGTAACAATACTGCTGCCGCCGCCGGTAGAACTGGTTATCTTGTGTATCCCATCAAGACTTCTTACTGCTTCTTCAACCGGTCTGGTAACAAAATATTCCACATCTTCTGCCGAGGCTCCGGGGTAATTCACACTGATTCTGACATTATCAAAAGTAATATCCGGAAGTTCCTCTTTCGGGATCTGATTCCAGGCAATAATTCCCCCGACAAAAACAACACAGAAAATTAAATTTGCCAGCAAATGCCTTTTAAGGAAAAAATTTATCGCGCCTTCTTTCATAAATTATTTATTGACCTTATTTTAATAAAACGGAGTATATTGAAATTATTCACAGACTGGGAATTTTTTAATAGATATATTGTATAATTAAAAAGTAATTTAGGCAAGAGCTATGGCCTAGCACCGGAGAATAGACTAAAATAAGAATATTCCGCTAAGATACTCATAAACTAAAGAAAATAATCCGAGGCAAAGAAAACTCACTCTGCTTGATTGTCCTCTAATTTCTCATAATGATGTTTTACAACCGTAGCATTGATCATATAAACAACATCTTCGGCAATATTGGTGGCATGATCACAAATTCTTTCCAAGTGACGCGCGATCAATAAAAGCTGCACTGCCCGCGCAGCTGTGGTAACATCCTTACTCATATAATCATTAATCAATTCATCCTGAATCAAATTACGCAGATTATCCGCTTCGCAATCAGAAAGTATGACTTTTTTCGCGAGTTGTTCATCACTGTTTACAAAAGCCGTAATAACATCTTTCACCATTTTTCTGGCAATATCCGTTAATTTAGGAATATCAATCAGCGGTTTCAATAAAGGCTTATCTACCAGCTCCAGAGCCCGCTGCGCTATATTTACCGCCAGATCAGCGATCCGCTCTAATTCCGCGTTAATTTTCATTCCTGTCGTAACAAACCTTAAATCACGCGCTATCGGCTGTCTTAAAGCCAAAAGATCGATTGCCGTTTCTTCAATTGCTAATTCTAATTCATCAATCTTTTGATCATCTTCAATAACCGATTGAGCTAATACTTTATCTCTATTCTTAAGCGCTTCTATTGATTTTATGATCGCTTCTTCCGCCAGAATAGACATCTTCAGGATATCGGTATTTAATTTTTTTAAATCTTCGTCAAAATGCCTTTTCATAGATACTCCTTCTTTCTTAGCCAAATCTTCCGGTTATATAATCTTCAGTGGTTTTTTTAGAGGGTTTCGTGAATATTTTGCTTGTAATATCATATTCTATCAACTCTCCCATCATAAAGAAAGCCGTATAATCAGATATCCGGGCAGCTTGCTGCATATTATGCGTAACAATCACAATTGTATATTTTTTCTTTAATTCATGGATTAATTCTTCGACTTTCGCCGTAGCAATCGGGTCCAGCGCTGAAGCCGGTTCATCCAATAAAAGAATTTCCGGTTCAACTGCTAAAGCCCGGGCAATACAAAGTCTTTGCTGCTGACCACCGGAAAGATCAAAAGCGCTATTCGCTAAACGATCCTTAACTTCATCCCATAAAGCCGCGTCTTTTAGACTTTTTTCTACTTTATGAGTTAAATACTCTTTATCTTTTATCCCATTTACCCTAAGGCCATAAGCCACATTCTCAAAAATTGATTTGGGAAAAGGATTTGATTTTTGAAATACCATGCCGACATTACGCCTCAAATCTACAATATCTAATTCTTTATCAAAAATATTATTTCCATCGATCAGAATATCTCCTTGATAACGAACCCCGACAATCGTATCATTCATTCGGTTAAAACAGCGCAAAAATGTAGACTTGCCGCAACCTGATGGGCCAATGATCCCGACAACAGTATTTTCCCTGATATCTAAACTAATATTTTTTAAAGCCTGAGATGCTCCATAATAAAAATTGAAGTTTTTAATAAATATTTTAATATTACTATTTTTATTATCCGCCATTTTACCTGTGTGGTTTAATGGTTTTTGTTCCATTTTAATTCCATGTTTTGTCAATACACTCATTTCAATCTAACCTTTCTTAATTTATAGCGCGTAATTATCGCAAACAAATTCATGCAAAAAATCAAGACAATCAGTACCAATGCTGTTCCATATGCTATTGGACGGACCTTTTCAATTGCATGATGCTGCGTAGCCATAACATACAAATGATAGGGCAAGGCCATAAACTGATCTGATAATGACCTGGGTAAAAACGGTAAATAAAAAGCCGCCCCGGTAAATAAGATCGGAGCCGTTTCACCAGCTGCTCGAGATAAACCCAGAATTGTTCCGGTCAACATCCCGGGAATTGAATAAGGCAAAACATTTGTCCTGATTGATTGCCATTTTGTCGCCCCTAATGCTAAAGCGCCATCTCTATATGCTTTAGGAACATTTTTTAAGGCCTCTTCACTAGCGGTAATTGTCCAGGGCAGAGTCATTAATCCTAAAGTCAAACCCGCTGAAAGGATTGATGTATTGAGTTTAAGTAACTGCACAAATAAAACCACTCCAAACAATCCATAAACTATCGAAGGCACTCCTGACAAATTACGAATTGACATCCTGATCAGCCTGGTTATTTTACCTTTTTTGGCGTATTCATGCAAATAAATAGCACAGCCCATTCCCAAGGGAATTGATAAAATCGCGGTAATCAAAGTAACCAAAAACGTGCCTACTATTGCCGGAAATATTCCGCCCTCAGTCATTCCTTTTTTCGGCATGGCGCTTAAAAATTCCCAATTAATACTTCCCGCTCCCTTTGTAAATATATCAATTAGAATTATAAGCAAAGCTGCGATAACAAAAAATACGCAGGCTCTTAATATTAAAAACCCTAAGAATTGTTCAGCCTTACGATTTTTCATCTATTCACCTTTTCATACTTATGTAAAATAATATCCGATGTTAAATTAACTAAAAAAGTAATAATAAATAAAACTAAACCCAAAGCAAACAAAGCATAATAATGGGTTGTATTATACGCCACTTCCCCTAATTCAATGGCAATCGATGAGGTCAAGGTGCGTACTGGTCCTAAAAAACTTTCCGGCATTGCCGGAGCGCAACCCGTGGCCATAAGCACTGTCATGGTTTCGCCAATCGCCCGCCCCATTCCCAGCATACAAGCAGCAATGATCCCCGACAACCCCGCGGGAATCTTGACTTTTATAATTGTTTGCCATTTAGTCGCGCCTAAAGCTAAAGAAGCCTGGTTATAAGAATCTGGGATATTAGTTAAAGTATCTTCTGAAATACTGATAATCGTCGGTAAAGCCATAACTGCTAAAAGAATAGAACCATTTAAAGCGTTTAAGCCATTATGTGTCCCAAAAATTTTGGCAATTATTGGTCCGACTAAAACAATTCCTAAAAATCCGATCACAACCGAAGGAATTCCCGCTAAAATTTCAATTATTGGTTTTGTTATTTCGCGAACCCGCGGACTGGCAACATCTGACAAATAAGCCGCTGTCCCGACTCCCAAAGGAATCGCAATGAATAAAGCCCCTAATGTAACCATAAACGTACTGACCAACATCGGCAATATCCCATAAGAATTCTTAACATAAGCCGTGGGATTCCACTGTATACCAAATAAAAACTCTTTTAAATTAACTTCTCTAAATGCCGGGATAGCCGTAAAAATCAGCAAAGCAAATATGCCTAACAATATAATCACGGATATTATCCCATTAAAAAAGAAAAAGCCATGGATAAGCTTTTCCTTAAGCCTTCGGCTTATCCATGTTTTTTTTCTATATTTCAGGCTAAGAGACAACATATTTTATAATCCGATTTTAGAATTCAACGCTTTATATTCTTTAGATATTGGGAAAAACCCTTCCTCTTCCACAAGCTTCTGACCTTCAGCACTTACTTCAAATGCCAGAAAATCTTTTACCGCGCCTTTGGGCGTGCCATTAACATATTGATGTAAAGGACGGGAAATCGGATATACTCCGGTTTTCACATCATCCGAATTAAGCGGACTGGCATAAATTCCTCCGGCCCGAGCCGCGACTTTTAAAACATTTAAACCCGTTGTTTGTTTAACATACCCCACCCCGACATAACCGATCCCAGAGCGATCCTGTTTTATTGCCTCAACAATCTGGGCATTTCCATTCATCTGATTCATCTTCTGCGAATAATCACCTTTTAAAACTGTTTCCATAAAGAATCCATATGTTCCGGAATTTGACTGCCGACCATACATCGTTATCGCCATATCCTCACCGCCGACATCTTTCCAATTAGTTACTTCTCCCCGGAAAATCTTACCGATTTCATCCATAGTCAATTGTTTTATCGGATTATTTTCATTGGTAATCACACTCAAACCATCAACAGCGACAACCACACGATTTACTTGAACTCCATTATCAGTTGCCTGCGCAACTTCTTTTGCTTGCATTAAGCGTGATGCATTAGCAATATCACACTTCTTATTGATTAAAGCCGCAACTCCGGTTCCTGATCCACCGCCAGTGACCGCAATATAGCTGCCGGGATATTCTTCCATATAAACTTCAGCCAAACGCTGCACTAAGTTAATCAAAGTATCTGAACCCTTGATCTGAATCATATCTTCAGCTTGTACAGATCCGACCATTAACCCTAAACTGATTATTAAACCAATCAAGCCTATTTTTCTTTTTTTCATTTTCCAATTCCTCCGTTAATTTAAGTTTACTTTATTATTGTTACATTTGTGTTACAAAACAGTTACTAAACCGTTATATTAAAACTTAAACAGCAGATCCACCTGTACTAAGTCCTGCTCTTTCTTGGAAGCAGCAATGTCAGTTTCTGTTCGATAATAATCTAACCCAAGAATTACATTTTTAGCCAAAGCATAGTTAACAATAAATTCATAGCCTTTAGCATCTGTTATCCCGCCCAAAAAGTCTGAATCCGGTAAAAAGTCAACCCAAGCGTCTTTTTCTAGTGTACGATAAAGCACTTTTGCCTGCCAAGTGCTTGGATCCTTGACTTTCTTATCGCCAAATTTAATCCCCGCTAAATAACCAACATTATTTTTATCCGGATCTGTGTTTTTAGTATAATCGCCAAATAAGGCAACATAGTTGATGATTTCATCAACCTCTGCATCTTCCTGCAAGTTCATGCCCAATTCCGCGGTAAAACCTAATGAATCATAATCATACTTAAATGATGCTGGACTTGTACTGGTTGTATTTGTGCCGCCGCCATCAACAATATTTGAATATGGCAGACCTTCTACTGAATTAAACGCATAATAGTTAATTGATGTTTTTAAAGTAACTGCATCGGATATTTCCCATTTAATTCCAGGCTGAATCGTGAACATCGATGGATCTGCACCAGAGCTCATTTCATCAAGAATAAAATAACCGGTATTCAGGAAAATTTCTGTTGAAGAATTTAGCGGTAAATGACTATTAACAAACACACCTTCGGGATTTATATCTCCATCCCAGAGAAGATCTGATACCAGCCACAAGGTTTTTGACAATTCAATCTTACCACCCATAATATCGATATTATTATTCAGCGCGTAAGTTGCATAGGCATAATCCAGCATAATCTCTTTTGAAGCAAAATTATCTTGAAATGTCTGATTGGTTGAACGAGGATCACTACCCCCTGACGCCAAACCAAAATTAACTTTAAATCCTTTGGTTACTTTTGCCTCAGAACCAAGCCGAAACCGCACTCTAGCTCTTTCTCTTTTTGCCGTAGTGGTACTCAAACTGGTTATTGTATCTTTTTCTTCACTCTGATAACGTAAACGCAGATCGCCTTTAAAAGTCATGGTCTGAATCCAGGAAGGCAGAGTTCCGGATTTACCTTCCGCAATTTCTTTAGCCACCGCGGTTTTTGTCTCATCTAATAAAATCTGTGCTTCCACCGGAGTAAGCACATCTTTTTCCACTAATTTATCGACTAAAAGATCGACTTCTCCAGCAAAAGATTTTGCCGCAAAAGGCAGTATGAACATAATTCCGACAATCATTAAACACAACATTTTTTTCATTTTTAAAACCTCCTTTGATTAATTACTACAAACTTTTCTAAACCGATGTATATTTTTCTCAATCCGATGCATTGATTCTGAAAAATATCCCTCATTATATTTATCTGAGTTTTCAACGCTGCTTAATACATTTTTTAATGTATTCAGCTGTACACGCAAAAAACTGGCCATATAATCTTGCTGCAATTTATTCAGCTTTTTAACATCACAGCTTTGTCTGGCATGAAAATTCTGAGCAAAAATTAAATAACCCATTTTTAAATCCATTCCTCACCTCCTTTCATATTCTTTATTTTCTAAATAAAGTATACAATCGGATTGTGAAGAATGTATGACAAACAAGTAAACTCTTTGGGGCTCGTAAAAAGAAATATAGCTGAGGATCTAAGCTTTGGGGATGGTAAAACTAAAAGTAGAACCCTTACGTTCCACACTTTCCACAAATACTTCACCACCATGTGACTGGATAATATGCTTAACAATAGAAAGCCCTAAGCCAGTGCCTCCCAATTCGCGCGAGCGCGCTTTATCCACCCGGTAAAATCTTTCAAACAAACGGGGCAAGTCTTGACTCGGGATGCCGATACCGGTATCCGAAATAGCAACTTTAATAAAATTTCCTATTTCCTGAGCGGAAACAATAATCCCCCCACCAGAAATATTATATTTTATCGCGTTTTCTACAAGATTTAACAAAACCTGCTTTATCCTAGTCTGATCAACTAAAACATCGGGAGTATCCGTCGGAATATTTACTTTAGCAATAATTGATTTATCTGTTAACTGAACTTTTAAACTGGCAATAACTTTTTCAACTATTTCCGATAGCTTGCATGATTTTTTTTCCATAACCAGTTTGCCCGACTCAATTTTAGAAAGATTTAGTAGATCATCTATTAGGCAAGCTAACCGATTGGAATCTGTAAGAATAATTTTTAAAAAATCCCGAGCATTTTCCGTGTCTTCCATTGCCCCTGCTAAAAGAGTCTCCGCAAAGCCTTTAATACTTGATATCGGAGTCCTCAGTTCATGTGATACATTCGCCACAAATTCCTGCCGAATTTTTTCCAAACCCCTTAAAGTCGTAACATCATGAAAAACGAGAACTGCCCCTTCGGTGTGCTTATCTTTTTCAATACGCGTAGCATGCACCAGTAAAACCTTTTCTTCTGGCAAAAGAGTAGATATTTCTTTTGCGATCAGCTCTGATTCAGGTTCTAATACATTATCGACTATTTCCTGTATCTGCAGATTACGAATTACCTCTATTGGTTTTTTTCCTGCTGGATTTTCATTTATTTTTAAAACATTCTTAAGCGCCTGATTCATCAGTAAAATTGTACCTTGAATATCAACAATCATAACTCCTTCGAACATGCTTAAAAAAACAGCTTCTAAGCGTGACTTGCTCTGACTGACTTCTTCAATCTTTGTTTCGATTTGTTCTGACATATAATTAAAAGTATTTGCCAGATCCCCTATCTCATCATTTGAATACATTGATATTTTTCTAGCATAATTACCCTGCGCGATATCTTTTGCTGCCCAGGAGATTTCCCCAATCGGACGCGAAATAAAAAAAGATGCCAGATAACTCACTAATCCGGCAAGCAAAAAAGCCGCTAATAAAGCAATCTCAAGCGTTAGCGTCAAGTTACCCAATAATTCATCTATTTCAGACAGCGGAATAGACAGTCGAATAATCCCCGGAATATTGTTTTTATTGAATAAAACAGCCGTGTACAGAAAATCTTTTTTAACTGTAGTACTGAATCTTCGACTTTGCCCTCTACCGGATTGTATCGCCTGCTGAACTTCCGGACGATAAAGGTGATTTTCCACGCTGGCTAACTTATCAACATTAACCTCTGAGTCGCCAAACACAGTACCATCTAAAGCAATAAACGTTACTCTTAAATCTAAATCACGCCCTATCTTAACCGCAATCGGATCTAATTCATAAGAAGTTATATTATTTATCGGCACATCCTCAATATATGTTTTAACTAAGTCTAACTGCCTTTCAACATTTGTTTTTATTCTTTTATAGATATAATCTTTGAGATTATTACTCAGATAAATAAAAAGTCCGGATAATATAATCCCGCTGATCATTATAAAAATTAAAGTGATCTTATATTGAATCTTTATCTTCAAGCCTGATCTTCCTCACTGAATTTATAGCCAATACCTCTAACCGTATTAATTAACTTCCCGCTTTTCCCTAATTTTTCTCTGAGCCGTTTAATATGAGTATCTATGGTTCTGGTAGTTACATCTGAATCCATATCCCAAACATCTTCCAGCAATCTGTCTCTTGATTGAACCCTGCCTTTTCTCCTGATTAATGTGACTAGGAGTTTAAATTCTATCTGAGTTAGGATAACTTGCTTTTCATCAACTTTTACTTGATGTCTGCCAATATCTATGCTTATATTTGACGAACTTATTACTTCATTTTCTTCAATATTTTCATTTGCTTTACCGCGTTTGAGAATTGCCTTTACCCTTAAGATTAATTCTCTTGGGCTAAACGGCTTAACCACGTAATCATCAGCTCCCAGCTCAAAACCCACCACCTTATCCATTTCCTCACCTTTAGCCGTAAGCATGATAATCGGAATATGCGCCAACTTTTTATCTTGCTTAATCTGTCTACAAGTCTCAAAACCATCTATTTTAGGCAGCATAATATCCAAAATCACCAAATCATACGCCTGATGGGCTAAAACCGCTAAAGCATCTTCTCCGGTTATACTTACGCTACAATCAAAACAAGCTTTCTCTAAATTATATTTAACCAATTTAGAAATATGCTTATCATCTTCCACGACTAAAATTTTTTGTTTTGCCACTTTTTCTCCTTAATTGGATATACCGATTACTTAAACATTACAATATATACATTAAATTTAGGTGACAGTTATGTGACGTTTAGGTTAACTATAGTTTATTATGATAAAATGAACTAAAATTAGCAACTAAATTCCTAATTCCGGCTCTAGGCAGATAAAATTACAGGTATTACTCTTTACATCATTAGCCAGAAAATTCTGGGGCTCTTTGCTTAATGCCAGATTAAGATAATAATCAAATTTATCTATATCTCCATGAAATTTATAAATTTGAGCAAGCCGCACATATGCATCTATGATTTGGGGATCTAAAGCAATTGCCTGCTCCAGATATTCTTTAGCTTTATCAATATTCCCCCCATAAGCCCCTGGGGCAAGAAAATAAAAACACCCCAAGCCATAATACACCTCTGGAGAATCCGGCATTAAAGTCCTCGCTCTTTTTAAGTTTGTAAACACAGGCGAACCATTAATAAACGCTGATAATAGTCCTCCATTATAAGCAATCATCCCTTTTGACCCAGCAAAGATCAAGTAAGCCCGCGTCAAAGTGTGCCGATCAGCTAATTTTTTACCTCTGCGAATAATCCTATCTGATAATTTAGCGGCTTGATCATATTCTTTTAAATTAAATTTTATATACGATAAGCTGATAAAAGCCGGAAAAAAATCAGGCTGTCTGTCTATAATTTCCTCGAGCATTTTCTGACTTAACTCTAAGCGATATTCCCGGCGTAAACATTCCGCTATCCCCCATTTTGCCTCGACTAAATCCGGTTCAATTGCCAGCATCTGCTCAAAAACAGTTTTCGCCTGTTGATGATCATATTCATTGAAATATATAAGTCCTAATAAATATAGATTATTTAAATCTTCAGGATTATTTTTAACAATCAGCTCTTGTTGATTTAAATCCTGACTTTCTGATTGTTCGTGCAGAATTTTCCAAGGCAGACAAAAAGCAGTATTGCCAAGCCAAAAAATTATAATCCAAATAAATATCAGAGTTTTAAGTTTCATATATAAATTATCTCTTTAAAAACAATAAAAATCTTTCGGAATTATTCATTCAAAACTATATTCCAAAATATTTTTAAAATCATTGACCAGAATATATTTAATCACCCTGACTTTTATTAGCGCGCAGTTAGGAGCGGTTACAAATTCTTTTAGATACGGCTGTTTCCTAAGATAAATAGCCAAGTAATCAGCCATTGATTGGCTGCTGATTTCTTCAGCTGTTCCCAGCACAGTCAAAGCCTGAGCTTGACTGATATCATTCGCCTGATTTGTTTGACTATCAATAAGCAAAGATACCTTTGGCGAATGTTTTAAGTTTTTGTATTTATGAGTGTCGCGGATCGTAGCGAATATAATCTCGCGGCAGTCTTCTGTGGCCGCAAATCCCACCAAGCTGCAATAAGGATATTCCTTGCTTTGGGTTGCCAAAACGCCAAAATGCTGTGTATTTAAAAGCGATTTTATTTGATTAAAAACAGCCTCTTTATCTTTCATAATAACCCCTTCACCTTGATCGCAACTGCTTGCGCAATTTGTTAACCGCTAATTCCTTGGCCTTTGCTTCAACTTCCACCGTAATGTCCAAATCAAGCCAGCAATGGGGAAAATCTTGGATATCAATATAATCATGATGTGGACCTAGTTTTGCTCCCTGCCAGCCGCATTTCGGACTGGAGATATGAAATAAGGGCTCCCGATTCCAGGTTTTCAAAGCCCTTACAGTGACCTCCTCTGTCGAAAGCTGATCGGACAAGCAGCGATGATGATGCAGATCATAAACAAAAGGAACTCCATTGGCTTGGCAAAAATCCAGCAGATCAGCCGGAGTATAAACTCTGTCATCATTTTCCAAGGTTAACTTATCCCGAATAGTTTTATCTAGTTTAGCCAGAACCTTACTCACTCTTTTTAAGGCTGCCGGCTTATCGCCATAGCCTCCGCCGGCATGAATATTAATCACATCTGCCCCGATTAATTCACTTACTTCCGCTTGATAAGCAAGTTCCTCAATTGATCTGCGGGTAATCGCCTGATCTTTTGCGCTTAACAATATAAATTGATCCGGATGAAAAGTTAAACGAATATCATATTCTTTTGCCCTCTGTCGGCAAAGATTAAAACAGGCTTTTATTTCTTTTGCCTGTTCCAAGGAGTTTAATCCATAACTATAATCAGGATGGGTTTTAAGTGGTAAGATCCGACTATTAACTCGAAAACAGCCGATATTATTTGTATGGCAATACTCCAAAGAAGCTAGGAGCGCTCGACTGTTCTTTAGACACAATTCTGAAATTTTATCACTGCGCAGAGAATCCGACAACTTGCTTAGATAAAGCGCAGTAGTTGTATGAAATTTAATCGGTTGATCATGGAATTTACAACACAAGCCGAATCTTATCATAGTTTTAAAATATTTGCCTAATTATTGATAAAAAGTTTTCTTCTGAGCAAAATCAATAAAAACCCTTTTAAAACATTTATCCCGCCATGAAAACAATAATCTATTTTCAGCAGCGGGATAATTATCAGCACAGTTTAATTTTCAATCTTTTTCGGCTGACACAAATGCTCTGCTTTAACTGCTGTTCTGCCGCAGCTATTACATATATAAGCCAGCTCTTTTATCTTATCATTGCACAAATGCCTTTGCGTGGGAATCATTGCCCCGCACCAATCGCACTTTTCATCTTTTTTATTAACCGGCACACACATGTGCCCTGATTTGCCTGTTTTCTGCATACAGGTTGGACAAGCATCCGCTTTCGGAGTACAGGCCTCAGCCTTATCCCCAACTAAAGGCCGGACTGAATCTATTTTAAAATAAACCACAAAAGTCTTTTTATCTGCCTCACACTGACATCCATGTTTTTTCCTTCTCAGCTCATCAGCCAAAGCGGAATCATCAGCTTCTTTAGTTTTTGTTAAATACAAACGTTTTCCCGCATAATGTCCTTGTTTTTCCATAAAAGCATATGCAGCTTTAGAATTCTCCTGTAAATTTTTATGCGAAAGTTTATCCGCCATTAAAAATATGCAGTTATCCTCGTTAACAAAATGCGGCCTGCCATAAACCGCGGTATCAACAATGCCTTTACTGTCCGCAGTTGCTAAAATTCCCATTCCTTGGGTATTCTCAAAATATTTCTGCAAACTCATAATTTCCTCCTTTATTTTAATCTACAATTAACAAATAATCTATTACCCCTTTAATTCTTTGCATAAATATTCAATGAAACTGAAATTAAGTTTGAAGTTTATTATAATACAAAATCAATTAAAATAAAAATACTAATAATTATATGATTAAATATTAAAGTATAAGCAGCTGTAAAATAAATAGATGCGTAAATTTAGCCTTACGGGATCAAACGTGATTTCGCAGAATTAGCTCGATGGGATGCGGATGCAGATAATATTGGCGTTTTAAATAAGCCTTATTATACTTCCGGACATAATGCTGCAATAAAACAATAGGCACGATCAAAGGCACATAGCCCTTATGATAATTTTCAATTACTTCCACCGCTTCCTGCTTTTCCTCAGAAGAAAGGTCTTGTTTAAAATAACCAAGAATATGCTCAAGGACATTAGTATTTTTATTTACTGTTGGCAGCAAACTCAATCCTGCTAACATTGTTTGCATATATGCATCAAACAGCTTTTCTTTTTTATATTCTTTGGCATTAGCAACAATTTTCCCCAATGCGCTTAATACTTTCGAGCTATGCGCCATAAGCAACAGTTTATGGTCAGAATGAAAATCAATCAAGCCTTTGCTTGTTTTTTTATTCGCTATCAGTTCCTGCCATCGCTGAAAAACAAATAACTTTTCAATAAAATTCTCACGCAGTTCCGGATCATGCAAGCGGCCTTCTTCTTCTACCGGCATAAAGGGAAATGTTTGCCTGAAAATTCGCGCAAATACGCCAACTCCTTTATTGACCGCAAAGCCTTTATCATTATAAACCTTTACGTTTTGCATTCCCGAACTAGGGGATTTGGCTTTAAACACAAAACCGGAAAGGTTCATTGCTGCTAATTCTTTAACTTTTTTTTGTGCCCAGGCACTCATTTTTTGAGTGTGATCGATCCCGGTTTTTTGGGTCAATAGCCGCGGATTATTAATCTCACCGACTAAACGCATTGCTTCCCGCGGAATTGTCAGCCCGCATTCAACTTCCGGACAAACCGGGACCCATTCCACAAATTTTCCCAGAGTATCCCGCAAAAAACGATCAAGTTTATGACCGCCGTCATAACGCACTTTTTCGCCTAAAAGACAAGCACTGATTCCTACTTTTATTTTATCGGCCATTACCTGTCTCCTTTTCTCAGTATTTAGTCGAAGGTCATAAATCAATGGTCAATAGCTAATGGTCTATGAGCCAAAAAAGCTTTCTGTTTTTCCTAAACGTTTACCCTGAGCGAAGTCGAAGGGCTATCCGTTTATCCTGAGCCTGTCGAAGGGCTATACGCTGTTTCTTTAATCAAGCTTTAAAATATCTAAGCCAAAGATATAAAGCGCTTATGATCAATGATTGGATTGTAAACGGTACGCCATATTTTAGAAATTTGCCAAAGGTTACCTTATATTTATTACGTGCCGCGATCCTGACCATAACCACATTCGCTGAAGCGCCAATAACTGTCATATTGCCGCCTAAACAGGCGCCCAGAGCCAAAGCCCACCATAAAGGCTGGCTTATTTGTTCGATATTTTGCGTGCCCAAAGAGCCAGAGAAATGCTCAATAAAATTCTTAACCAAGGGAACCATCGTGATCACAAACGGAATATTGTCTAATATCGCGGAAAACAAAGCTGAACCAAAAAGCACAATAAGACATACATGAAATAAATTTTGTCCCGAAGCATTCAATATCAGCTGTCCCGCTTTTTCAATAACCCCATTTGCGTCCAAAGCCGCGATCATTATAAACATTCCGATAAAAAAGAAAATAACACCCCACTCGACTTTCATCAAAGTCTCTTCACTGTCTGATTTACAAAAAAGCATCATCAGCATACTGCCGCCCAGCGCGACAATCCCAGGCTCTATATTCAGTTTCGCGTGAAAGAAAAAGCCAATAAAAATCACCCCCATAATTATCAACGATTTGATCATGTTTTTTTTATCGACAATTGCTAAATGCGGAATAGCATTAATCACCCGTTTTTTCATTGACTCCTGGACAGTAAAGGCATTGCGAAATAATAAAAAAACAGTGGACAGGAAAACAGCGAAAATTAGGATTACCACAGGAGAAAGATTTACTAAAAAATCGGAAAATGACAATTTGGCGGCGGATCCAATAATAATATTTGGCGGATCCCCGATCAGCGTAGCTGTTCCTCCAATATTTGAAGCCAATGTTTCCAGAATAATAAACGGTATGGGATTGATCTCCAGCAGTTCAGCGATAAGAATAGTTAAGGGCACCAGAAGAATAATTGTCGTCACATTATCAAAAAAAGCCGATAATACTCCTGTTACCAACAGAAGCAAACACATTATCAAAAAAGGATTTCCCCGAGAATGCTTAGCCACGCTGATCGCTGCCCACTCAAAAAAACCGGTTTTTGAAAGAATAAAAACACAAGTCATCATCCCAACAAGTAGAAAAATTACATTTAAATCAACTGCGCGCATAGCATCTTCAAATGACACCAAATGCAGCATAATAACCAAACAAGCGCCGATTACCGCGACTATTGTTTTACTGACTTTATCGGAAGCAATAGCAATATAAGCACCCACAAAAATAATAACCGAAAGTAATGCTTTCATCATATCTCCTGATTTAAAATACTAAGATTTTATCTATTATGGTAAAGCGATCAATAACCCCGATTAATTTATTGCGTTCATTTGTCACAAATAACTTTGACCGTTGTTTTATGCTTAACTCAAAGATGATTTCCAATAAAGTTTTGTCCTGACTAATCGGTTCAGCATGCTTATAAAAATTGCTTACTTTAAGATTCCGATGAATTCTAAAATACTTTTCAAATGGGTCAATATGTCTGACAAAAGATATCGTCTTTAAATTATTAAAAAAATTCGGCATTCCGTATTGAAAAACATCCAAGCAAGTTAACTGACCGCAAAAATTATACTCATCATCGACTACTGGCAAAACATCAAAATGCTTTAAATGCATTAACCGGGTAGCTGTTTCGATTGAATCGTTCAGATTAACACATGCCTGCACCGGGCGGATAACATCTTTCGCGAATATCTGTTCATCAACTTCCAAACAAAGCGCGGATAGCTTATCTTTTGCTCGATTAAAAACAGGGTATGTTTTTAAAAACGCTTCCGCCCCTTTTTGCTTTTCCAGGAATTTAATAATAGCGGCAGTTGTCTGCAATATAACATACGGTTCATCTGCTGAAGATATCATCAAACATATTATTTTAGCCTGAGTTTTATCCATACTGTCAAAATCAATGCCTTCGTAACTTAAGCCCACTGCCAAAACAAATCTCCCCCAGCCTTCTATCCGGGAATGAGGAATAGCCAAGCCAAAACCAATGCCGGTTGTACTCATATTTTCCCGGGAAACAATACTGTCAAAAATTTCTTTTTCAGATAAACCAGCGATCTTTGCTTTTTCCGAAGCAAATACTTCCTTAATCAGAAATTTAATTGCTTGGAATTTATCACAAACCGGCAACTGTTTTATAATCAGCTTTCCTTTTATAACTTCTTTTAATTCACTCATTGTCCTATCCTTTGCTTGCAACCAAACTATTAAAACCTTCAAATGAACACAGGGGCAAAATCGAAATAAATCCCTTATCCTGCAGATTACACAAATTCAACAGTTTATCATTTTCTATTATACTCAGGAAATTCATTGCTTCTTTTTCACTTGATACATGCACAACCAGAGCCTTATTATATGAGGGCACTGCTTTGCCATGTAAATAGGTAACCGATGAACTAGGTCCGACAATTTCCGTCCCGATATTCTTTTTTTCCGTGATTTGTTTTGCTTTAAACCCCTGCTCTTCGACTAAACTTGCCACTGATTTCAAATAATCCAGACTATTATGATATATAACTACAACCATTATTCCACCTCTTTTTTATATTTATATTATTAATTAAGAATGTTAAGAAAATTCAGGCAATAAACATAAAAAAGGCGGAGAATTATTGAAAAGCTGAGAAATAAATATCGAACATTTTTTTTCTGTCCTAAAGACAAACGCCGGTAATCGGCGATAAACAAAACAAGCGATTACCGCTAACCGCGAGCTCAACTCTATTTTTTGGGTTCTCGGGCTTTGGGGAACTGATTTATAACTTTCACATTCCCTTAACTGGCAACAACGCTCTGCTACCTCTGCTTGATCCGACGCGAATGCTAAGCCATCGATCGATAATTGCGCAGCAATAATCCAAATTATTATAATTAAAAAAACTTTATATTTTCTCATTATTTAGCTTTTAAGTTCGAAAACATATTCGCCCGTTCAAACTCCAGAAAAACCTGCACTAATTTTACCGGGTTTTCAGCCGCCATTAATTTATTTCCGATTTCCTTTTTATTTAAAAACTTAGCGATTTTGGCCAGAATCCTCAAGTGAACAAATTCATTCGGCGCGCAGATCATAAAAAAAATCGAAACCGCTTTATCATCAGGCGCATTAAAATTAATTGGTTTAAGTGTCCGCGCGAAAATTATATTCGACTTTTTAAACAGTTTTTCCGAAGGATTCCGAGGATGCGGAATCGCAATCCCATTACCAATCCCCGTACTCATCATTTTTTCCCGGTCTCTTAATTCTTTTAACAGCAACTGATCATTTTCTGAGATATTATTATCTTTAGCTATTTTTACCAGTCTTGTCAAAACAGCATCCGGCTTATCTAAATCCATATTCAAATCAATTAGCCCAGGATTAATCAATCTTGACAAAGGAATAATATCATTTTCTGTCTGAATAACCAAGTCTAAATCTTCATTGGGCGATTGAACTATCTGACCTTGCAAATAATTATCTATTGATGCCAGATGAAAACGCCACTGATTACCGACTTTTATTCCCGGGATTTTTCCATTTTGCGCCATTTTAATAACAGTCTTCTCATTAAGCTTAATATATTCCGCTAATTCTCGGGTTGTCATTATTTTATTTTTAGACACTATTGCACCTTTTCATATCTTAGATTAACTTAAACTAACTTATTTTAACATATAATAAATATACCATATTTCTGATTTTTTTCAATGATTTATTTTCCTAAAAGATATAATCGTTTTAACCGCAATAATTAAGGGTAATTATTAATTAAGAGTTGGGGGCTTAGATTAAGCTAATTCTATATTTCAGCTTTTTCTGGCAAGGCTGGTATGATGATTTTGCCAATTTTAAAGAATCCAAACCAAGATCCTCTTCAAAATTGAAATATAGATATTTTTCCGGAAGGAGCTTAGCCAGATCATTAAAAAGATATTGGTAAATTCCTTTAAACTTTGTTTTTGCTTTGGCAAATTTCACATCAAATATATCCGGCGTCAATTCTTCTCCCAAAACAAATCCCGCCGGCTGATTATCCACATAATATATCATTCCACACAAAACCAGCTCTTCGTTCATATTTATCGCCTCTAGACAAGCATAATAGTCTGTATCTAATTTATCCTGCCCGGTGTCAGCTTGCCATTGCTCTAAAATTTCCTTGGCAGCATTCATATGTTCAGAGATTAAAGGATAAGACTTATGCTCATATTCTCGGACAAATTGATTTAAAAGATTCCGCTTTTTATGCATTTTATTTCCTGAATAAGCAACTATCTGAGAAATTTCATAGATATAATCTGACTCCCCTTCTAAAAAAGTAGATCGAAAATCACTAGTTGGAAAAAAATCAAGCCAAGTCTCTGGAACTGGAAAAATAAAATCTATTTGCTTCAACCTACTTTTAAGATATGCAAAATTAATCTCGCCGGGATGTTTAGTGGGCATCAAATAAGTCGAGCCATCATAAGTCTTGCCGCGGACAAAGAGTTCTTTATTATCAAGAATTAGTTCATTGAAATGCGATTGGCGAAAAAGATAAAGATTAGCAAAACTATAATCAGATAAACCACACCCAATTTGCTTGAGTGATTTATCTAAATTCTCACGATGCTCTAAATTAAGTTTCTCAATATGCATTTAATCCTAGACTAAACTGCCTTTATTTGGAAAGATTTAGTGTTTTTTGAATTGATTTATGCCAATCAGAAAGGTTGCCTACCAGCCAGGCCGCAGCATCCGGCTGTTTTTTTTGATTTTTAAACATAATTTTTAATAAAGGCTTAAATTTTGTCTTACTTAAAAATGATTTGGGCATTTCTAAACCGATTATATCGCTTAACTTAATACTTAACTCTTTTGCCGGAGCCCACATTTTAAAAAACAATTCCTCATCAGTAAGCACTAATACCCCATTGCCGCGTATTTGAGCCATGCCCAAAGATTCCTGGCCAAAAAATACTCCCATTTAAACGCCCTTTATGCTTATCAAAGTTTACGCCAATAAATAAGCTTACAGAAAAACAATAGCATCAATATCAATCTAATAATCCGCTATTTATTTTTTTTGAACAAACCATCAATCCTATATTTCCCCGCACCGATAAAAATTAATCCCAAAAAAACAATACATAACTCTATTGCATGAGATGCCCCCATTATCCCATCTCCTTTTTTTAAATGAAATAGCGCAGCCACAATCATAGTAAAAGTTAATAAACCACAAGCCGGTCTAAACATAAAACCAAGCAATAAGCATATCCCGCCAACTAATTCCGCAAAAGCGGCCATAAAACCCCAAAAAACAGGAGCAAAATTAATTCCTAAATTAGCCATGGCCATGCCCAAACCAGCCCATTGCTCAGGGCCTCCCAGCATCTTAGGCAAACCATGCATTATAAACATAATCCCCAAACCAACCCTTAAAAACAATAAACCTTGATCTCTAAAATTATCAGACGAGTTCTGTGCCATAAATAAGCCCTCCTATTTATTTTTCCACAAATCCTTAATAATCCCTAATCTATTGCTAATTGATAATGAGCGGAATATACACATTAGATAGTGCAAAAAAACAGCGCTCACACCCTTTACCTTTAGCCCTAAGACTATGCCGCAGGCTTTATTATTCCCCATAGGTATTATATATCCCAGATCCAAAGCATGGTATTTTTTTAATTTTTCCCTCTGCATTGATCGAATAATATTCCTTGCCGCTAAATCGCCTTGGGCAATAGCAAATTGCACTCCCATTCTCAACGGCTGTCCATTAATCTCGACATAGGCATTATCCCCGATACAAAAACAATTCGGATTTATTCTTAAATATTCATCGACAATTACCCTGCCTTGCGCTGCTGTTTTCACCCCTAGATGTTTAATCAGATCAGGAGTTTTGACTCCTGCTGTCCAAATAAGACACGATTCTGGAAAAATCTTTCCATTATTAAGCGTTATTTTTCCATCGCTTACCGCCTTAATCTCTACTTGCCGGATAATCTCAATGCCCATTTTTTTTAAATTCAAACCAGTGTATTCCTGCATCCACCGCGGCAGCCGGCCCAGAACTTCATTACTTTTTTCCACAATAAAAATAGGCTTAACCGCGAGTTTTCTTTTTGAAAAATAGCGCCAGATATTTGTCGCTATCTCCACTCCGGTATAGCCTCCGCCGCAGATCACAAAGTTTTCATATTTTTGGGAATTAAGCTCATTTAAGATTAAAACAGCATCTTCTAAATTATCCAGTTTAAATGCTTGTTCTTGCAAATTTATATCATTATAAAAATTTGTCTGGCTGCCGGTTGCCAATATCAAATAATCATAAAATATATCATTCCCCAAACAAGTAACTTTGCTTTCTTTTAAACACACAGAATCAACCCGAGCATTTAAAAATTTAACTTTTAGTTTTTCCGCATTATTTTGAAGGTTGTCGGCAAGGAATTTCGCGTCTATTCTATTGCTTATTATATCCGGAAGCATTGGCAAAAAGTTAAAATCCGGCTTTTGATCAATTAGCGTGATTTCTAATTGATTACTAGAGTGTCTTAAAAAATTAGCCGCGCTAATTCCGGCAAACCCCCCGCCGATGATTATTATTTTTTTCATAACTTATCTGTTTAATAATTGATCCCAAACAATTATTAATCCTATTACTGTTTGTACTTTAATTGTAAGCTTTGAGGAACTCACAAGTTTCGTTTTATCGGCATAACTATTTTTCAATAAAACTCCGGCTTTTACGATTAGAGGCAGCAGCAGGAATACACTCAAAGAAATAAACGTTAGGGTATTAATTAATATGTTTACTAATACAAAGCACAACCCTAGGCCCATAAACCCATAATAAAGCAAATATGCCTTTTTTACTCCCACCATACTGACTAGATTGAATTTTGCCGCTTTAATGTCTTCCGGCAAATCCGGGACTTCATTAGCAATAAGAATTCCGGCGATTAAAAAAGCAAAGGGCAAAGACAGTAAAAACCCAGTAAAAGTTGGAAAAATATTTGTTTGAATAAAATAAGCCCCCATAACAATTGCCGGACCAAACAAAACAAATATAACAATTTCCCCTAAATATCGATAAGAAAATTTTAATGGGCCATTAGAATAGGCAATTCCCAAAAACAGTATTCCCAGAAAAAATCCGAATATTTTCAGATCTGCACCGAGAAAACTCAAGCTGATTACTGCCAAACAGGCAATAAGCATACAAACTAGAGCTGTCTTCAGATAAAATTTTTCTGATAAAACATTTTCCTGAATTAGCTTTGAACCGCCAAAAAAACCATAAAATTTCTGATCATGCCAATCCGCGCCTGATTTTGAGTCAGCATAATCATTTATCAGATTAGCTGCTAAATGCGTCGCAATAACTGCCAGCAAACCCAGGGCAAATTTCCAACAGTCAATATTCCCGGCTTGCAGTAAAGTCCCGGAAAAAAAAGGGAGCAGACTAGCCGTAATAAACGGCAGTCTTAAGGCCCTGATATATTTTTCAGCAGCTTTATATTTATATGATGAAGCTAGATTTGGTTTTATTTGTAGCATTACAATATATATGTTACCATGAACCTATGCTAAACAAAATCAAAAAAAACATTGAGCTTGAGCTTGTTAAATTTATTCGGATTCTTGACGAAAAATACAAGCTTAGCATAATATCACCAATGCTTCACAAGAATCTGATTAATTTTCTAAGTCGTCCCGGAAAAAGAATTCGTCCTTTACTCTTTATTATTGGCTATAAAGGTTTCTCCAATAAAAACCCTTTCAATCTTTACCGCTCCGCATTATCAGTAGAATTGCTCCATTCTTTTTTATTAATCCATGACGACATTCTGGATAACTCTGACATGCGCCGAGGCCAACCGGCATTGCATATTATGCTAAACAAGCGATTAAATCAAAAAAGCCAAGCAAAATCTGTCGGAATGCCTCTGGCTCTAGTCTCCGGAGATATTATTTATGCCCTTTCAATTGAGGCCTTTATATCAATCAAGGAATCTCCTGAAAAAAAACAAAAAGCCCTGCTAAAACTCCTTGAATCCGGGTTTTATACTGGCTGCGGAGAATTCATCGAAATAATAAACAGCAAAAAACCCATCGCCCAAATCAGCAGGAATGAAATTTATAAAACTTATGATTACAAAACCGCATACTACACTTTTTCCGCCCCGCTTATAACTGGAGCCATATTAGCTGGAGCAAGCAGCCCGGAAATTAAAAAATTATTTAAATTCGGCAAATATTGCGGCCGAGCTTTTCAAATAAAAGATGATATCCTTGGCTTATTTGGCGATAGCAAACAAACTGGTAAGTCGGGATTTACCGACATTAAAGAAAGTAAAAAAACATTGCTTATTTGGCATGCTTACAATAATGCTACCCCGGCAAACAAGATCTGCCTACAAAAAATCCTCACAAAAAATAAAACAACTAAATCTGATATTATTAATGCGCGCCGAATATTAAAAGAAACCAAAAGCCTGCGGTATTGCCTAAATCTGATACAAGCGTTTATCCAAAAATCGATCCACGAATTAAAGACTTCGAATTTAAAAAAAACATACAAAAAAGAACTTATAGGCTTTTGTCAAAAAATATTAGAATTATGAACTCTTGTTTAATTTTCATCCATAATCTTAATATTTTCTAATCTGACTTCATTGGCAAGAAAATTTTTTGGATCTTTGCTCAGCGCTAAACTAAGATATTCCTTGAATTTAACAATATCTTTCTTTTGTTTATATACTTGAGCTAAACGCACATACGCGTCAATTAAATGCGGATCAAGACTTATTGTTTTTTCCAAATACAAATTAGCCTTCTCAATGTCCCCTCCGGCAAACCCTGGCGCCATCAAATAAAATGTCCCTAATCCAAAATAAACTCCCGGACATTCCGGCTGCAATTTCTCGGCTTTCTTAATCAGCGAAAAAACACCAAGCCCATGAACAACTTTTGCTAATGGCCCGCCATTTTGCGCCAGCATCCCATTTGCTCCTGCCAAAATTAAATAAGCCCGGACATAATTGCTTGTATCTACATTTTCTTGGCCTTGGGCAATTACATGCTTAGCCAGGATAATCGCTTGTTTATATTCCTTTAAATTGAATTTAATATAAGCCAGACTGATATAGCTTGGAGAAAAATCCGGGAATTGTAAGATCAGCTGTTCAAATGTCTGAGAAGCCGGAGTAAGATTGTATTTGCGCCTGGCAACTTCCCCTAGCCCCCATTTGGCTTCGATAGTATCTGGAGCTTTAGCTAATATCTCTAAAAATATAGTTTGCGCCGCGTCATCTTTGTATTCTGACAAATAGACTAATCCTAAAACATATAGGGCATCAACTGTTTTAGATTCACCTGCTGATGTTTTCGGCAATTCAATACCAATCAAACTATCTGCTTGTTCATGCAAACTAACCCAATCAAGCGCGAATGCCTGCGCAGAAAAAAAAGTAATCATAAAAAAACAAAAAATAATAGTAAGGACAGGGCTTGCCCCTGTCCGCTTATCAATAATTTGTCCCAATTTTGATAATTTCATATTTCCTTTTTTCAAAGTAGGGACAGGGCTTGCCCCAATATAGATGATCAGCAAATTTTACGCAAGTCAAAATTTTCCTGCTCAGACAACCTTTATCGAAGGCGGTTCGGAATCAATCATTTTAGCTCATTCTCGTCCCGCATCCTGCGGGACTCCGAGGATGAATCTCTGATTTTGCCAGTCCTATCAAAATCAGGCTTCAAACCCGCCTAAATAATTATTCCTTCCCTTTATAGTAGGGGCGCTGCTTGCCTGCGCCCGCTTATTAATGATTTCACCTTGTCTATTATTACGGGCCGGGGCAAGCGCGGCCCCTACTTTGCAACCTTGTGCCCTTTATCCTTTTTCCTTCTCACTT
>Ga0180007_10002237_pt1 | contig 23511 bp, 1 predicted proteins | sample MM_PC_MetaG_FD_121122 | JGI IMG/M metagenome (GOLD analysis project Ga0180007, IMG submission 121122) | Groundwater microbial communities from the Aspo Hard Rock Laboratory (HRL) deep subsurface site, Sweden - MM_PC_MetaG | ecosystem: Environmental > Aquatic > Deep subsurface > Groundwater... | reverse complement strand
CTACCTCAATATCAATCTGTCTTCTGTCGAGTTTCAAAATCGCAGCGATCTTTACACAAATAAAATCCGTTACAGCTTTTTCTGTTAACGCTCCTTGATTGAGGGCCGCCACTACAGGCTCTGTTACCGCCTCCGCCTGGTCGCCCATCTCGGTTGACGGCCTCACCTTATTAAAAAACGCTGCTCCTCCAGCCTTGCCCGGAAGCCAGTACCGCTCTTTTATAAAAGGATACGTTGGCAACGAAATCCGTTTCGGCAGCGGTTCCGTATAAAGCTTTTCCCAGGGGATAGAAATTCCAGAGACCCAAACCTGGGCAAGTTTTGCCAGATTTCTCTGTTTGAGGACCAGTCGTATAAATTCTTCACCTTCCTGTCCCTGGAACAGAAGACTATTTTCAGCCGTTTTCCTTTCGGTACTCCATGTAAAAATAGACTTGCTTTCCATTTGGCCGTTTATGAACAAGGTTAGATTTTCGATACATTCCTGCTTTTTAGATACAATCAAGGCAAGACGGTGCACCATAGGCTCTCTGCCCACCTGTAGCGTATAGGCAACCTCTTCCATTGAAAATCGCTCCTCGTCGACTGCTCCAAGGAAATCTCTCAACTTTTTCGCATAGGCTACGAGTTGCTTACCGGTCTTAGCCGACAGTAGAAGAAGATGATCTGCTTTGCTTTGGGTAGTGCTATCGCTGTAATCGGTTTGATACTCCTCAAGAATGACAAATGCATTTGCTCCACCGAAACCGATTGCATTTACACCAGCTCTTCTTGGAATGAATTTGCCAGAAGTATCTTTGAGCCGGTCCCAGCGCATTTTTTTATCTACGATGTAAAAGGGGCTCAACGATAAATCTATATTCGGATTTAATTCTTTGAAATGAAGTCCAGGGGGCAATGTCTTATTTTTCATGGACAAAAGGACTTTGACTATGCTGGCAATGCCAGCTGCTGTTTCAAGATGACCGGTATTCGTTTTCACCGAGCCAAGGCCGCAACGGGGTGTTTCTGGTAAACACGAATCTTCGGTATTTCCCAAATTTTTAAAGGCTTTTTTAAAAGCATTTATTTCGATGGCGTCCCCTATTTTTGTACCTGTGCCATGGACTTCAAGATAAGTGATGGTAGCAGGATGAACTCTTGCGTTTTCAAAGGCCTTTTCCAACAGCGAAGTCTGGGATTTCCCGTTTGGAGCTGTTAAGGAGTTTGAGCGTCCACCGTGGTTTTCAGCAGTTCCTCTGATGATGGCGTAGACATGATCCCCTTGATTAAGTGCTCGACTCAAGGGTTTTAGGTAAAGTGCCCCTGCCCCTTCGCCTCTCACGAACCCGTCTGCATTTTTATCAAAGGTTCTACAACGTCCAGTAGAACTCAGAAGGCCTCCCTGACTGAAAGCGATATGGAGAGTCGGGCTCAAAATGGCATTTACGCCCCCAATAATTGCTGCTTCGCAGTTACCCGACTGTATCTCCTGAACTGCACGATGGATAGCCACAAGAGAACTGGAGCAGGCCGTATCAATCGGCTCGCTTGGGCCCTGAAGATTCAAAAAATACGAAATCCGGTTAGCCAAAACGGCCGTTGACATCCCTGTCGGAGAGTACGCATTCACACCCGCGCCTGAAGCCAGCATGAGGTAGCTGTAGTCAGAAGCAGAAACGCCTATAAATACAGCCGTTTTTGTTCCTGCCAAATCATTGGCCTTGTAGCCGGCATCTTCTATGGTTTTCCAGACCGTCTGAATCATAATCCTTTGCTGTGGATCCATCATTTCTGCTTCACGCGGTGATATTCCAAAAAACAGAGCATCAAATTTATCTATGTCCTGTACAAAGCCGCCCCACTTGGAGCTGGAAACATTTCCCTCGTCCCCTGCTTTGCCGTGAAAATCCCGCCAATCCCATCTGTCTTTAGGGACTACACTGACAAGATCCTCTCCTGACACCAAATTTTGCCAAAAACAATCCACATCCTCTGATTGCGGCATGATGGCACTCATTCCGACAATCGCTATAGGCTCTTGACTCAATGGTAGTTGCACGCTTTCGAATGCCTCAGGCCGATCATGCGTTCTTGTCTGTGCTACAGGCTGCGGGCTTTTTATCCCGGTTTCGGAAATTTCACGGAATAAAGATAGGAAATGAGATGCAAAAGATTCATAAAGATAATCCACAAGCCCATTTATACTAAAGGTATCCAATTCAAAAAAATGAGCCGGAGTCAACTCAAGACTGAAGGCCTCACTTAGGCGCTTGGAAAATTCTGTAAGAGTTATGGAGTCAAAGCCATAATCACCCATGTCAGCCTCTGAAATCACATCAGAGGCATTAATTTGCAGCACTTCGGCCAAAGCATTTACCACTGTTGTTGCAAGCCTTTTCTGCAGTTCCGGTTTGACCTGATCCGAGGCCAGGGTGGTTGCATCCTTTGGATCGGAAGCCTGTTTCCCATCGAATTCCGTGAGCGAACTCCTTTTTTCCTCAACATTAGGAAGGGAACTTTCCATGCCAATCACGTCGAAGGCAAAAGATGACTGTATTCTCTCTGGCCAGTGTCTTTGTTGAGCAAAGGGGTAAGTCGGAAGGGATATTTTTTTACACCTATGGTTTCCGGGAAGCCGGGTGAAGTCCACAACCACACCAGAAACCCATAACCGGGCAACAGGCGCCAGCTTACCTTTGACGATCAAATCGGCGATCGGTTCTGCAGTAAAATCATCGACTGCCACTTCTTGTCTTGACTGGGCGACCTTTTGAACAGAGCCTCGAAATATGTTTTCCGAAAGGGTATTTTCTTCTAAATAACGTTTTAACTCTTTTTTGAGCCCTTCAAGGTCGTCTACCACAACAGCGAGGCGTTCCGCCATCTCTTCTCTGCCGTTCTGAAGCGTAAAAGCGATATCCAGGCATTGATCCTCTCCTGACTTTTCCGACTCGAGCCAATCAATGAAACGGTTCAACTGGTCCGTAAGGGCGCCGCTGGTCTTGGCAGAAAAAACAAATAGACCAGAATGGGAAGCTTTATGGTCGAATTCAGACCTCTGCCCGGGGAGATACTCCTCAAGGACAACATGGGCATTGGATCCACCAGCACCGAATGAGCTGACTCCTGCGGTTCTCGGCAATAACTTTCCATTTTCATCCTGCAACTGTTCCCATTGCTGCGTTTTGTCAACGATATAGAAGGGACTTCCGTCTAACCGGATGTGGGGATTTAACTCTTGGAAATGAACTGTTCTGGGTAAAGTCTTATGCTTCATGGATAAAAGGACCTTCAGGATGCCGCTGATGCCTGAGGCTGACTCCAGATGTCCGATGTTAGATTTAACAGAACCGATGCCACAATAGGGAGACAAGGGCATCGGCTTATTGTGTTTTATATACAATTTTTCAAAGGCTAATTTCAGACCGTTTATTTCAACAGGGTCCCCGAGAATTGTCCCAGTTCCATGGGCTTCAATATACCCGACTGCAGCCGGATCCGTTCCGGATTTTTTCATGGCATCCATAATCACTGCTGCCTGGGCTCCTGGATTTGGTGCTGTAATGGAACTGCTGTGCCCACCATGATTCTCGGCCGTGCCTCTGATCACCCCGTATATCACATCCTTATCTGCCTGGGCTTTATCCAGAGGCTTAAGCATGATCGCACCAACTCCTTCACCCCTGGAAAAACCATCTGCCCCCTCCTCAAAAGGTTTACAGCGGCCATCCTTGCTGAGCATTTCTGCTTTACTGAAAGAAAAATAGAGTTTGGGGCTTGCAATCACGTTGACCCCCCCTGCAATTGCCATTTCGCAATTCCCTTGGTGGATATCTGCCACGGCCCGGTGGACAGCTACAAGAGAACTAGAGCAGAGGGTGTCTATGGCTTGGCTGGGCCCTTTGAAGTTCAGCAAATAAGAGATTCGATTTACAGTCAACGGATGTGCGGTTCCAAACATGCTGTAGAAATCAACGTCCTGTTGATCCAAGACGTCCCGATAATCGGCGTTGGATATTCCTACATAGAGCCCGATTTTCTTTCCGCTCAGCCTCGACGCTTTGTACCCAGCGTCTTCAATTGTCTGCCACACCGTCTCAAGAAATAAGCGCTGCTGGGGATCCATCCGTTCAGCCTCTCTCTGAGATATGCCGAAGAATCGAGCATCAAAGGTGTCGATCCTGGACATGAACCCCCCCCATTTTGAATAGGTTTTGTTCTTTTCCTTTGCAGGATCTCCAAAATAGGTTTGCCAATCCCAGCGGTCTTCTGGAATTTCACGGATTAGATCCTTGCCCTCCTTCAAGTGATTCCAAAATTCAGCTAAATTCGATGCGCCCGGCATTACACCACCCATTCCGATAATAGCAATGGGCACATTTTCCATAGCCGTGGCGGCATCTGGTGGCACCACACTCTTTTCAGTTGGATCAAAAACGATTGCTTCCCGTTTGAATTGTTTTTTTTGCTGTGTCTTTTCCATTTCGGGTTCTTGATGCCTGTAGAAATAGGCGTTGAGCTCTTCTTTATGAGTTTTGATTAAATATCGCACTAAAGCGTTGATGGACTGGGGATCAATCTCAAAAAAGAAAGCGGGCGTAAGGTCGAGTTGCCAGGCGTTGTTGATGGCGTTTGCCAGTCGGGTCAGGTTAATGGAATCGAATCCCATTTTTTCCATTTCCTCATCCGGATCTATAGAGTTCCTACTGGATTTCAAGATGTCAGAAGCGAGTTCCATCAGGCCAGGCTGGATACTCTGAGCGAGTTCCTCTTTGTCCAGAATCCGCCTTTCTTTTACTTCTTCGGTGATGAGTTGAGACACTCCTGCATCATTTTGCATAGAACCATCATTTCCAAGGTGTAATCTAATTTTTTTAGGATCGCCCTCCACAACCAGAAGGTGGCTGCCGTTGAACCCCAGGGCTTTTAGAAAAACGTCCTGTCCGGTTTCCGTTGGAAGCGGTTCGAGCCCAAAGGTTTCTGAGAAAAATTCTTGCAATGAATCATCTATCTGAATCCCGCCCTTCTGCCACAGCGGCCAATTTACAGAAAGGGTCTTCCCAGACCTTAGACCTTCGATTCGACTCTGTTCCCTTGCCTTTGCAAAGGCGTTTAGAAAAGAGCATGCAAAGGCATAATCTGTCTGGCCTGGATTACCAGCCGTTGACGAGATGGATGAGGTGAGTTCAAAAAAATCAAGCGCCTCATCTTCCAAAGCTTTGTCCAGATAAAGAGTGCCGAGCACCCTGGCTCCAATCACCTCATCAATTTGCTGGATTGTTTTGTTTTGAATGAGAGCGTCGCGGAGAATACCCGCACAATGGACAACCCCGTTAATTTGCGTAAATTCAAACCTGATTTTTTCGATCAGCCGTTCGACCGCCCATTGATTGACGCTATCCGAGCGGATATAAATGGCCTCAGCACCTAATCCTCTGAGACGTTCCAGTTTATGTTCTATCTCCGGACACCATTGCGAACGGCCCGTTAAAACCAGTTTTGCTCTAACCTTTGAGGCAATTTGTTCGGCAAAGATCATTCCAAGGCTACCTGCTCCCCCTGTAATAAGGTAAACGCCGCCTTGCCGCAATGGCGGGGCCTTCTCAAAACTATTGACCGGATCGATCTCTTTCATACGACATCGCCACCTACGCCCATCAGCATAACGGATTTCACCTGACTGGCTATCATGCTGAAGCTCCCGAAGCAAAAGGTTTTCAGGATCATCTTCGTACGTGTTTTCAATCTCTATTTTTTTATATCTGAACTTGGGGACCTCATGTTCCAAGGTCGATAAAAATCCATCCATGGCATCACATAAGGGCCTTGACCTACCTGCCAAGGAACGGTACATGAAAACGAATTGCATAACAGATCCCTGCGTCTGGGAACCTACTGCCCGGGCAATATGGTAAAGTGAATAAAGCCCCCTTTCAAGGGAGCTTTGTGGTTGTGTTCCAGACGGCCTGGAGGGAGACCACAGCCATCTATGAACAATAAAAAAATCATTCCCCCAAGGTTCCAGGGTATCAAACAGACGAATGTAGTGCGCTGCATTATCAGGTGCGATTTCATACAACGTGTCATGGATGCATCTGAACCTTAGCCCAGGGGTTACAACGGTCACATTGCCTTTGAAAGCGGATTCCTTAAGCCTTTCCCCAAAGGCTTCCGACTCATCAAAAATGATCATGCGGCCTGAAGAAAAAGACTCTGGAAATTCTTTGGAATAGTAGCCGCGGTCGAAATCTGACAGCTCCCATACCGGTGTAAAATAAAGAAGCCTGTTCCCTTCTGATGCGCCGCCAGGTTTTTTCACAGCTGCCTTCTTATGGATCGGTCTCACTCTGTAATTGTTTATTCGAATGAGGGGCCGCCCCTGTTTATCTAATATCGACAGGGTATATCGTTTCAGGCCACTGTGTTCTGCTTTTTTATCTTCTTTAGCATGGACGTAACAAGTCGTAGTCAACGGATTTAGAATTTCCAGATCTCCAATTTCGAAAGGAACAAAAGGACCGGTCATATCATTACTTGTCAACAGGATAAAAGCGGATACTGTCTGGAGAGCCCCTTCCAATAGAGACGGGAACAGAACGTAATCTTTAAAGTGCTTTTGGCAATCACTTGGAATCGTCAAAAGCGAAAGGACTTCGCTGGCGTTATATTGCAGACTACGAATTGAACAGAGGGAATCTCCGTAGTTAAAACCAGCCTTTTTAAAAGTATCGTACAAATATTCCGCATTTGTGCTCAGGTCACACTGAGCCATCAATTCGTTTAAGTTTGATGGCTCCCACAGCACATTATCATCCTTTTCGAAAACAAGCTGGCCCTGACTATGGGGCCCTTTGTTCCCCATTTTGCATAAATTTACCGTATAAGAAATCTTACTACTTCTTTCGGGATTGAGAAGAATATTTAGGTCCATGGAATTTTCACCGTTAAACACGGCAGGAGAGGTCCATACAATGTTTTCAATTCGGTGCACTGCCTTGCCTGTGAAACTCTGTCCTGCCGCTCTTGCCATCTCCAGGCTTGCAACTCCTGGAAGCATCATCCTGCCGTTGACGATATGGTCCTTGAGATAGAACTCATCCCCTTGGAGACAGCAGGAATAGTGCATCTCCCCTTTTTCCGATGTGCCCCCATGGATCATGGGATGGATACGATCAGGGTGTTCATCAGGGGAAGCGACTTTACCTGGCCGGGCTCCATGGGAATTAGTTTGCCACCGTTTTTCCTGGAGGGCTTGCGGGAGCCAGAACCGCTCCCCGGCAAAGGGATAGGTTGGGAGTGGAACGCGACCGGGGCAGCCATCCTTATACAGCAGGTTCCAGTCTATCTCTCCGCCACTGACCCAAAGTTGTGCGAGCTTATTAAGTTTACCCTCCTCCAAAACCACACGGATATAGGCCTCCCCTTCTCTGCCGTCCATCAGTACAGTTCGGATGGCATTACCGAACCGGGCGTTACCCTGATAGAGATCCTCAATGGAGGCATCTGCTGCTATCCATCGAGACAGTTTTTCAAGCAATTCCCCAATGCCGTCGGTTACAATCGCCAACCGGTGTTCAAAAGTAATTCTACCAGTCTGAAGGGTATAGGCAACTTTAGTGAAGGCATAACTTTCAGATACTGAATTTTCATTCTCAAAAAACCTGATAAATGCCTTTACAATTGCTCTGAGCCGTTCTTCGCTTTTGGCGGAAAAAACCACCACGTTTAGGTTTTGAGGCTCCAACCCTGCCGATGACGTGGCATACTCTTCCAGAACCACATGGGTATTTGATCCGCCAAACCCAAAAGAGCTTATGCCAGCTCTCCTCGGCATAAGCTTCCCGCTGCAATCCGCCACCTGATCCCAGGAACGCATACGGTCAACGATAAAGAAGGGACCGTCTTCCAAATGAATATAGGGGTTAAGGGTTGAAAAATTAAGAGTTGGAGGCAGGGTTCTGTTTTTCATGGCGTAGATCACCTTGAAAAGTGCGGCAACTCCCGCAGCAGCCTCAAGATGACCAATGTTGGTTTTAACTGAACCAATGCCGCATACTGCTTTCTTTACATGCCTGTTTTCTTTTTCATAGAGCCGACTGAAAGCCATTTGCAGACCGTTTATCTCCACAGGATCTCCAAGTATAGTGCCGGTCCCGTGGGTTTCTATATAGGTAATTGATGCCGGATCAATTCCCTCATAGGTCTCAAAAATGAGATCCGCCTGCGCATTGGGATTGGGTGCAGTTAGCGAGTTGGCCTTTCCGCCGTGATTTTCTGAAGAGGCGAGAATAACCGCGTGAATATAATCCCCGTCTTTAACAGCTTTCTCAAAGGGTTTCATGAGGACAGCGCCAACACCTTCTCCTCTCACATAGCCGTCCGCATGTTTGTCAAACGCCTTGCATTTCCCCTCCTGGCTCAGCATACCGTTCTCGATGAGCCCCATAAAAGGAGAAGGACTCAACATAAGATTAACCCCGCCTGCAATAGCCAAATCACAACTTCCGGCCCGAAGCATATCCGCGGCCCGGTGGATCGCGATTAGAGAGCTGGAACAAGCTGTGTCGATGGCCGAACTTGGCCCTTTAAGATTAAGCATGTATGATATCCGATTAGCAAGAACACAGTGGACTTGGCCAGAAAACGTATGACCCGCTATCTGTACACCTTTTTTGAGCATCAACTCCCAATAGTCGGATCCGATGACACCTACCATTACGGCTGTCCTTGTGCCTGAAAGTGATGTAGGATTGTAACCAGCATTCTCAATGGTTTTCCAAACGGTCTGCATGAAAAGTCTTTGCTGTGGGTCAATCTGCTCGGCTTCTCCCGGGGAGATCTCAAAAAATGAAGAATCAAATTTGTCAACATCATCCAGGAATCCCCCTCTGAAAAAACCAGCGACATCCTCCCTGGCCGAAATTCTTTTATAGAAATCCTTTAGCTCTTGACGGTCATCAGGTATGGCCGTGATCAATTCTTTCCCAGAACGCAGGTTCTCCCAAAAAGATTCCAGGTCATGCGAACCCGGCAGAACACCGCTCATTCCGATAATGGCCACTGGTGTTTTTGAAAGGCGACTGCTTTTCCCGACATCGCAACCCCTTCTATTTATAGAAGAGTTTGTTTTCAGCGAGAGAGAGCTTTTGACAGGCACCTCCGCTTCGTGGATAGGACTGGGGCCTTTAGAATAAAAGGTTTTGATTTGCTCTGAAAATATATTGCTTATATAATCTGCAATCATTTTAATGGTGGTATGTTGATAAAATAATGAAGGCTCCACCTTAATCTGAAAGAACTTGTCCAAACCAACGCTCAAACTTGTTAACTGGACCGAATCAAATCCGTACTCACCGATATTTGTGTCAGGATCAATCCAGGAGACATCCGTTTCAACAATTTCAGCTATGATTGACTGTAAATCCTTTTCAAGGAGCCTGTCTATAGATCCTGTTTGACGAACACGGGGAAGAGGTAATGCGAGCTGTACATCTTTTTCTAATTTTGCTTCTGTCGAAGCCCTCTCAGAATTCGGGTCGCCCGAGTCTGGTTCGAGAGAAAAACTATTGTTGCTGCCGTAATTTGAAACAATGGCGGACACATCATCATTAGAAAGCCTTTTTCTGTCTACTTTTCTATTAAGGGTCAATGGAAAAGAATTGAGCACCATATAGGCAGAAGGGATCATATAATCCGGCAGGGTCCTTTTTAAAATTGTTTTCAAAGCCTCTTTTGACGGTGAATCTGAAGGATCCCTAAGAATTAGATACGCCCAAAGCTGTTTTTTACCTGGTGTTTCTTCTCGAACCGCGACCACTGCTTCCCGAAGCTTATTCGATTGAAGCAGGGCAGATTCGATTTCACCCAGTTCAATCCTAAAGCCTCTTATTTTGACCTGAAAGTCGACACGGCCGATATACTCGATGTTGCCGTCCGGAAGATAGCGTGCGCTGTCACCGGTTTTGTAAATTATATCGTTGACAGAAAACGGACTTGGGATGAAGGTCTTTGCATTAAGCTCCTCCCGGCTAAGATAACCTTTGGCAACACCATCGCCGCCGATATAAAGCTCCCCCGGAACGCCTATTGGAACAGGATTTTTGTTGTTATCCAGGATATATATTGTTGTGTTGCCTATAGGGCGCCCTATGGTGATTTTTTCATTTCGTTTGACACGGGCAACTGTAGACCAGATGGTTGTCTCAGTAGGTCCAAAAACATTCCAGACATCATCGGAGCGATTTAACATCTCGTCTGCAAGTTCCCTGGAAAGGGCCTCCCCTCCGACAAGAAGTTTAAGCTTTTTCCGAGTTTTCCATTCTGCGGCTACAAGCATCTGGTACGTTGCCGGCGTTGCCTGAACAACAGTTGCTTCACTGGATTCGATTTTCTCCGCAAGTTTGATGCCGTCTTTTGTAATCTCTTCCGGCAAAATCTCGACAGTCCCACCCGTTATTAGAGGAAGAAAAAGCTCAAGTGCGGCGATATCAAAACAGATAGTGGTGAGAGCGAAGATCTCATCTTTATCTGTAAATCCCGGACACTCGGCCATGGTACAAAGAAAGTTGGTAAGACCTCGGTGATAGACCTGTATCCCTTTTGGTTTTCCGGTGGAACCGGATGTAAAAATAATGTATGCCAAATTATTCGGTCCTGGTCTGTCAGCCGCGTCTAATTTAGTCGCATCGTTACTGCTTTCAAATATTTGATTCCGATCCTGATCCATCCAAATCTTTTTCAAGGCACGATCAGGCAGCTTGTCTTCGATATGGGAATGAGCGAGTAAAAAGTAGAGATCCGCCATTTCAAACATATAGGCTACCCTATCCGCCGGATAAGTTGGGTCCAGAGGAATATAACACCCCCCGGCCTTATGGATACCAAGAAGACCGATAATAAGATCCAAAGATCTTTCAAGGAAAATTCCAACGTTGTCCCCCGTTCGTACTCCCTGATTTCGGAGATACGCGGATAGACCGTCAGACTTTTCGTTCAACTGCTTGTAAGTAAGATAGTCCCCGTTAAATTTTACTGCAATGACATCCGGCATTCGTAAGGCCTGCTTCTCAAAAAGTTCGTGCATACAACTTTGCTTGGGATAATCAAAGGCTGTCTGATTCCATTCCTCAAGTATGAGTAGGCGCTCCTCTTTCGTTAGAAGAGAATAATCACTTATTTTTTCCCCTGGATTCCGGACGATCTCTTTAATCAAGTTAAGATAGTGTTCGGACAATCTTTGAATAGTTTCTTGGTAATACAGATCGGTATTGTATTTGAAATGCAACACCAGTTTGTCCGGATGCTCGGTAGCATCAATGGTCAGGTCGAACTCTCCCTCTTGGATAAAAGTATCCATATGTTCTATATCCAGCAGATTCTCTGATCTGTTATTGTCAGATTCGACCCAATTGGTGTCCAGCCAGTTTTGAAAATAAAAAACAGCCTGAAATAGTGGCGTACTATTAAGCCTTTTCTCTGTTTTAAACTCTTCTATCATGGATAGATGAGGGTAATTTCCGTGTTCTATCGCATCAGTGGCTCGTTTGTGCACATTCTTCAACACTTCTGTAAAAGTATGAGACTCTGACAGATCAATGCGGATGGGCAACATGTTGAGGAAGTAACCAATCACTCTTTCGAATCGAGTCTCAGCCCTTACTCCTAAAGGAGTTCCTATAAGAATCTCTTTTTTCTGGGTGTACCGATGAAGCAGGATGAAATAGGCTGTCATCAAGACAGAAAAAAGTGTGGTTTTCTCTTTAAGGGCGATCGACTTCAATTCGTCGACCAGGGCTTTTTTTATCCCTGTCTTTATACTGGCACCACGATATCTTGGCGTTATAGGACGCACTTTATCCGTATGTGAATCCAGATTGGGAATTTCTTGGGCCATTTGGCTCATCCAATAGGCCTTGGCCGAGAGTCCGGCAGGACTTTTGAGCCACGCTTCCTGCCAATGAACAAAATCTTCGTAGGTGGAGGCACCAGGCTTTGGTAAAACCTGCTCTCCTTTCAGAGCGGCGGCGTAACATTCTTGGAGCTCCTGCATAAAAATCTGGGAAGAAATTCCGTCAAAAACAATGTGATGGAGCTTGATAAACAAAATTGATCTCTCCGTTTTCCGATTGAAAAAGAAAACGTTCATCAGCGGACCATGCTCAAGGTCCATTTTCCTTTTCGTCCTGGCGTTGATCAGGTCCAGGACATCCTGATAGGGAAGCTCCTCAATATCCATCTCCTCAAAACTCGGTCCGGCGTCTTCACGTATCATCATTACGGGTTTATCTTCTTGGATACGAACGATGCTCCTTAGCGTCGGGTGAAGATTTGACACCCGGGCAATCGCATCTTTTAAAGCAGGGATATTTACCTCTCCACCGACGAGAAATACCAGGGGTAAATTATAAGCATAGTTGTCCGGCGCCATTTGATGAATCATCCACAGCGCCTTCTGCCCTTTGGAAAGTGGAAATGCCTTTTGCTCCTTAACTGGCCTATTTTTTTGATCGTTCCCCTTGGTTGCACCTTCCGGCACTGCCTCTTTGGAGTTGAGCAGTTCAATGGCTTCCTTTACCGTCAAGTGCTTGTTGATGACCTTCTGATAGATCTCTTCTTTAGTAATCTGCATAATATATCTCCTTCTTTATGCTGTTATTTTTGATCCCTAAGCACGATCGGAAAACAGCCTCTCTTCCAAATACGTCGCCTCTTCTGGAGTTATGCTGCCGGCCGCCAACTCCTCTATAAGGATTTCAAAAAATTTGTCGTTATGCAAATCAGCGGAAGGTTCAGGAATCGTCGGCGGGGAATAAGCCGTGGTATCCTGTGGTTGCTTCGTGATTGATAATCGGACGGACCTTTTTTCTTCTAAATGTCTGCCAACATACCGCGTTAGGTCGTGCAGGGTTGTACAATCAAAAAGTGCCTGTACAGAGAGACGCAGTCCGTAGACATCCTGTATCCTGTTTATTAGTCTCATCCCTGTCAGTGAGTTGAATCCATAGTTGTGGAGTTCACAATTGACGTCAATCTCAACGGCAGGCCTTTTTATAAAACGGGCGACCCATTGAATAATATTCTCCTGGATATCTGTTTGACAGGAATCTTCACTATTTTTCGAGTTATGGGAATCGATAGCCTTGATCTGCATTGGCTCGGGAACGGTGGCTGTTTTAAAGGTGAGCCAATACCTGGAACTAACCAAGGGACGCACAGGCAAGGACAATCTTTTTCTATCATTTTGTTCATATAAGAGCCTCCAGTCTATATTGGTTCCGCAGACCCACTGAGTTGCTAAGGCCTCCAGGTCCTTCCCGTGGAGGGATGGCATATTTTCTCCCGTATCTGGATCGTTCATTTCCTGGCACAAAGATTTCTGGCTACGCTCTTTGGTAAAAATGCCACAGCGATTATCTTCCATTCTGAGGAGCGCATCAATTTTATCTATCAATTCCCTTTTGTTCGACGCCATCACTGCCGCTCGAGACGGCATCGCCTCTCTCCCGCATTGAAGCGTAAATGCTGTATCCTTAAGGGATATTTGTCCAACATCCTCAAGGAACTGCTTCATTGAAAGCAAATAACCATTTAGATGCTCTTGCTTGCGCGCCGAGAAGACAAACAATTCTGGAACCGGGACTTCTATTGGTAGCCTTTCGTCCGGTAAATATTCCTCAACAACCATGTGGGAGTTGCTCCCCCCGAACCCAAACGCATTGATCCCGGCCCTTCTGGGAATCAAATGCCCACTATCATCGTTCAGCGCCTTCCATTCACAGGTTTTGTCTACAATATAAAAGGGCGTTTTATTGATATCGATATATTGGTTCAGTTCGTTGAAACGGACGGTACTTGGCAATATTCGATGTTTTATTGACAAAATAACCTTGAACAAGGATGCCATACCTGATGCCGATTCAAGGTGACCGATATTGGGTTTCACGGATCCAAGGCCGCACCTGGCCTTTTGGAGACTGTCGTTCTTTTGACGGAAATAGGGTGAATCAAAAGCATGCTTGATCGCGTTTACTTCCAAAGGATCTCCAATAGCAGTTCCGGTTCCCTGGGTTTCGATATAACTTACCGTTGCCGGATTGATCCCCGCCTTTTTATAAGCGTCAATAATAGTTTCGGCCTGGACGGATGGATTCGGTGATATGAGAGAACGCCCCTTTCCGCCATGATTGACTGCACTGCCTCGTATAAGAGCATGGATATGGTTCCCTTCTTTCTGAGCCAGAAGAAAAGGTTTGAGCAGGACGGCGCCAATGCCTTCCCCCCGTACATAACCGTTAGCATTTTTATCAAAAGTTCTGACATTGCCATCACGGCTTAGCAGACCTAATTTGCCAAACATGGTGAATTTGTCGGAAGAGAGCAGCAGATTAACGCCCGCAGCAATAGCCATGTTGCATTCCCCCAGATACATGGAGCAGATAGCCCTATGAATGGCGACGGACGAACTAGAACAGGCAGTATCTATTGTTTCACTAGGCCCTATAAAATTAAACTGAGTCGAAACACGGTTTGCCATGATGGCGTGAGCATTCCCAGTGGCCAAAAGCCCGTCAGGCTCAATTTCAGATCTAATAGCCAACTCGTAATAGTCTGAACTTGAAGCGCCAACAAACACGCCAATTTTTGCTCCTGAAAGATCGCTTACCCTGTACCCAGCCTCTTCGATGGTTTTCCATGCGACTTCAAGAAGAAGCCGCTGCTGAGGATCCATCCACTCGGCTTCCATTGGAGAGATCTTAAAGAAATCAGCGTCAAAAGTATCCACCCGATCTATGAACCCCCCATACCGAATAAAGGGGTCGTCCCAGTCATTACCTGCAGACCTTGGCTTAAGCCAGGGTCTTTCTTTAGGTATACCCGTGATAAGAACGTCACCATTCTCCAAGTGCTGCCAAAAAGCTGTCAAATCGTCCGAGCCGGGCAGAATGCCATTCATACCGATTATTGCTATGGGTTCCTGAACTGAAACATTATCCTTTTCCAAACTCACGGAACTATCAGGTAATGCTGAGTCAACTGCGTTTAAAGACTGATCTATTTGATGGGTTTCATCGAAACTCACATTGCCTTTTTGGGCCAATAAGTCGGCCAGAGATTGGATCGAGGGATATTCATAAAAAAGCGTTGGCTTGATATCTAACCCGAATTGGTCACTCAACTGGTTGGCAAAACGGGTAAAAAGGAAGGAGTCAAAACCCAGATCCCCCATATCCTCTTCCACCACGACTGCCTCCTGCTCCACCTTGAGCAGTTTTGCAGCAATGATGACCAACAAAGCCTCTATCTCTTGGATTTTGTCTGTTTGGGTTTCTTCTCTTGCCGGATGTACTGCCGGTTTCCCCTCTACAGTAGTACCTAAAACCTCTTTAGGTCTGCCTAACGGTCTAAAAACGACCGTTTTCATGCAGACTATGACCGTCCCAGAATCATCGCTGATTTGAATATCATAGGCGATGCTTTCTTCGTCGACCCAATTGTCAGATTGTTCTACATAGGCATACCCCCGATCTGGGAGTCGTCCAAAGATGATGATCTCCTCCATGGAATACGGGAGCAAAAGACGGTTATTATCCGGATTGATGTTTTGGTCCATCATCCCGACCACTGTCTGCAGAGCTCCATCCATGATAGAGGGATTCAGCACCCACCCCTTCTGTTCCATTTCTTCAAGTTCAGGGGAAACGAGTCTTGAGAAAGACTCGTTCCTGTTCATGTAAAGAGTTTCAATTGCCTGAAAAAATGGACCGTAGCGTACGTCCTTTGACTCAAAAAACTCATAGCATTCCTTTTTCCGCATCACTTTTTCGCACCGCTTAGTTATGGCGTTGATATCTAGGTGCTCCTGTGGCGGTTCTGTTTCGGTTAAGGAAACAAGACTTCCCTGGGAAAAAAAATTTCCATCGTTTGAATCACTAAGAGAGGCAATAGTGAACTGGTGCCCTCCCCTGTCCGGGACAAGTTTAATCTGGAGGGTCTGATTCTTTTTGTTCAAAAAGGCGGGCTTGCTCCAAACAATCCGCCTCAACCTTAACGGCGCCCCCTTTTCATCTAAAAACTCCCCCGCAGCTCTGGCCATTTCCAAACACACCGCGGCAGGAAGGACGCATTCGCCCTTTATCACATGATCCTGAATATAGAGCTCATTCCCTTTTAAGTGTTTTTCAAAATAGAGTGAAGTTGAGGTGGAATTTACCCTGTCAATAAGGGGATGACGTATGTTCCTCAGATGAAAGGAATGCTGACCAGACGACCTTTGTTTTGTCTTTGGGATCCAGTATCTATTTCGTTCAAATGAATATCCTGGCAAAGGGATGCGACGCCCCGTTATACTTCCCAAAGCGATTTCCCAGTTGATTGTTTCTCCCGAGACCCAGGCCGCGCCAAGAGAGGACAGATCTCCGGTAGGGACTGTCTTTGTCCCCAAAGCCTTCCCCATAGATGTTTGTGAGCCCGATCGTTTCTTTTTAACACTACCTGTAAGAAAGCCCCCATGCCCTGTTCCAGTCCGAGTGTAAAAGGCCAACAATTTTCCTAAAAGATCGTCGAGACATGAAGCGACAACAGCAAAACGCTCCTCCATGGCTTCCCTACCCGCTCGGAGGGTAAAAGCAATATCCTGGATCAAAAGTGTCTCTTTCTCTTTTTCAATAAAGGCGATCAGATCTCTGACACGGGATTCAAGAGTCATTTTGGTTTTAGCGGAGAGGATGATCAACTGATCATTCCGGCTTTCGGCTCTTGTATCTCTACCGTCATATGCCTCAAAAATAACATGGGCATTGGTTCCACCGAATCCAAAAGAACTTATTCCGGCGCGCCGAGGTATTTTCTTCCCGCTTCCATCAATTGCGCAATTCCATGGCCGTGTTTTTTTGTTTATATAAAACCCGGTACCTTCTAAATTAATAAAAGGATTTGTCTCTTTTAAATGGAGGTGGGCTGGAATCTTTTTGTGTTTCATGGACAGAAGCACTTTAAGTGTGCTGGCGATTCCGGCGGCAGCTTCAAGATGCCCGATATTTGTTTTAACTGACCCCAGAGCGCAATCTATCTTTTTGGACAGCTCTTTTTCACCCTGCGCCTGAAAGGCCTCCAGGAATTTTCTCAATCCATTTATTTCCACCGGATCTCCTAGTTTTGTTCCGGTACCGTGGGCCTCGATATAGGTGAGGGTTGACGGGTGGATACCCGAGGATGAATAGGCCTCGGTCAAAAGCAACGCTTGGGCTTCTGTATTCGGAGCCGTAAGGGAACTAGCGCGTCCACCGTGGTTGATGGCCCCGCCTTTAATTATGCCATAAATAAAGTCCTTGTCTTCCTCAGCGTCCTTCAGGGGTTTTAGCAGCACTGCGCCTACCCCTTCCCCTCTTACGTATCCGTTGGCATCTTTGTCAAAGGTCTTGCATCGTCCGTCTTTGCACAACATGCCCGCGCTGCTAAAGGCAATTGAAAGCATTGGGTTCAGCATAATATTGACGCCGCCAGCGATCGCTATGCGTCCCTTGCCCTCCCTAAGATAGGAAACCGCTCTGAGAATGGCTACCAAAGAACTGGAGCAGGCAGTATCGACAGGCTCGCTCGGCCCTGTAAAATTAAAAAAATAGGAGACCCGGTTAGCGGCCATGGTATGAGCTATACCAGTTGAGATGTGAGGACTGATCTCTGTTTGATGATTCTGAAGCATATCCGCATAGTCCCGGGTAGCGATCCCGACAAAAACGCCAACATCTTTTCCCCAAAAATCCGATGCCTTGTACCCGGCATCTTCAATCACATTCCATACGGTTTCTATGAACAGACGCTGCTGGGGATCCATCAATTCCGCTTCTCTTGGGGAGATGTTAAAAAAACCTGCATCAAACTTATCTACATCTGAAATGAAACCACCCCATTTGGCGTGAGTTTTTCCAGGCTCTCTGGCCGGATCTCCATATATCCGGCGCCAGTCCCATCGATCTTCAGGAATCTCGGTTATCAGATTGTCACCATCTTCCAGATGTTTCCAAAAACTTGACAAATCTTCGGATTGAGGCATCCTCCCGCTAATGCCGATAACGGCGACCGGCTCATGGAAAAGGTTATCTTCAGGCCCAAGGTAACTTCTTTTATTTTTGTCATCTACTGATTGCTGACTGGTAGTCTCACCGTTTTTGGTCGATAATTTCTGGCTTTTTAATAGATGCTGAGGGTAGCGTTCGAAAAGAAAGTGTGTCAGGGAACCGATGGATGGGTGTTCATAAAAAATGTCCGGGGTGATATTAAGATCAAAAGCCTTGCTGATCATTTCAGCGAACCGGGTCAGGGCAATGGAGTCAAAGCCATATTCACTGATGGACTCATACAAATCAATATCTTCAGATTCGACCTCCAAGAGTCTACAAACCATTTTCACGACTTCCGTTTCAATCCTGGCCTTCAAGTCTCCTTGGGCTTCTCTTTGGGAGGCGTCATGCTTTTTATCGGGAGGCGGCGTTGTGATTGCAAAGGATGAAAGAATTTTTCCCGAATCGCCCTCAAGAATCGTAAACGAGGTATGATCCATGACAAGACCCAGTTCAAACGCCTCAATGCCAGTCGCGGTCTCCATGGCCTGAACGCCTAATTTGCTTTTGGCCATTGCCAGCGTCTCTTCATCTACGGTCATGGTCCCCTCTTTCCATAGCGGCCAGTTGATGGAGACAGTTTTTCCGAAACGCCGCTCTTTTTTCCTAAGTTCTTCCCTCAGTTCCGCAAATTGATCCATGAAGCCATTAGCGTAGGCATAATCACATTGACCGATATTCCCCGAAAGTGCAGAAATAGATGAAAACAATACAAAAAACTCAAGGGACTCATCCTTTGTCGCCTCATCTAAGAAAATGGTCCCATGTATTTTAGGCCTAAGGACGGCCTCGATTTCCTTCTTTTCTTTCCGGAGCAAAAGTGCATCCCGGACAACCCCAGCACAGTGAATGATCCCGTCGATTCTGCCGTACCTTGCTTTGACTTGCTTAATCAGATCTTGGCTTTCATCTTTCAAGGAGATATCGCTTTTAATATAGATAAATTCCGACCCTGGACCCAACAATGCACTTAATGTATTTCTCTCCTCTATACCCAATGAACTCCGACCGGATAGTACCAACTTTGCCCGCACCCGATTTGAAATGTGGGCCATCATGATGCGGCCCAGTCCCCCAGCTCCACCCGTTATGAGATAAACCCCATCCTGCTTGAGCCCGCCATCCTGGCTTTTTAGGTTTCCAGACAAGACTCGTGGTGGAATGAAGCGTTCCAGGAGCTTTACTTTTCTGACCTGATTTGCATCGTAGCAGATATGAATTGCACCCTGTATTTCATTGAACTCTTTCAATGCGGTCTTCAGGACGGAAGGGTTTTCAATTTCAATGACTTTGAACCGGCACTTGGAGGTTTCAAGCCTAATGGTTCTCAAAAGTGATGTAATCGCAGTATGGCAGGGCAACTGCCGTGGAGTAAGATATACCAAACCGACAGAGCGAATGGTTTGGGTGGTAGCAATCGATTTTACAAGACCGATAAGCGAATAAACGCTTTTTTCAAACTGAGGTTCCAGATCGCCTATGGAATCGCTTCCTGACCAAAAGGAAAAGGACCATCCATGGATGATGTGATCGGGTAGGCACCCTCTTTCATTGAGCAAATGAAAAAGTCTTTCATAATCCTTCCAATTTGCTGGACGTATTATAAAATTATTTTTACCCACCTCTTTAAAGGTATTTCCTGATTCGATACGCAAAATGTTGTACGGCGCGCCAGAAGGTAACAGGCTCCTCAAGGCGCCTGAAACTAAAAAATCAGATTCATTTTCGAACACAAGAATGACCTCCTCTAACTTGGGCAAAAAGTTGCCGGTCTTGGCGTCTTCTTGTTCCCACACAGCGCGAGCATAGACTTTGTCCTCCGCCGCTACCTTAATTGGATGCTGGAGAGTCGCTACGGGCGGATTAGAAAGGTCTGCGCCTAAAAATCGGCAATCCCTTTTTTCAAAGGGATAACCAGGGGCAGATACTCTACAGGGAGACACATCTTCATAAAGTCCTTCCCATGGAATGGATGCGCCGGTTAGCCACAGCCGTCCGATTTCGGGAATGTTTTTTTCATCAATTGCCACGTCGAGCTTTTTTTTATCCAACTCTCCAAAATGAGAAACCTGATTTTTGACACAGCCCCTCATGATCCGCTTGTCATTGTCATCATCATCTATGAACTTGCCCAAAACTTCAATCAGCACATCAAGACTCTCCGCGATTATTGCCAACCTCTCACACATAGCCTCCCTGCCAACCTGAAGGGTAAAAGCTAAATTCAGGAGATAATTCGGATCTGCTTGCATCTCTTTGATGCCGTATTCTTTCAAAAACAATGATAGGTTCGATGCATAACTCTTTAATCTGTTAATTTTTTTGGCTGAAAGTACTATCAAATAAATCTGCAACTCAAAATTCGACTGTTTCTCTGTAGTTTCTTTGCAATAGTCTTCAATTAGGACGAAACAGTTTGATCCACCAATGCCAAATGAATTAATTCCAGCAACTCTAGGAGAGTTTTCCTGTTTCCAGGGCAGAGCCTTCTTAGGAATATAGAAAGGCGATTGCTCAAGTTGGATGGTTTGATTTATTTTGCTGATGTTCGAACAGGCAGGGATAGTATTATGCTTAAGTGCCATCAGCACCTTTGTAACGGAGCATATTCCAGAGGCGGATTCCATGTGCCCCATATTCGCTTTGGTCCCCAAGGCACAGAATCCCTTGCGTTCCGTATGTTTCTCAAAAGCCGAAGCCAGAGCTCGAATCTCGACTGGATCCCCAAGACGAGTTCCTGTTCCATGGGCTTCAATATAGGAGATCCTATCCGGATGAATTCCCGACTTTTCCAGGGCTTTCTCCACGGCCCCTGATAGCGGTCTTATATTTGGAACCATGTAACCAGCTCCCCTGCCAGCATGAGTCATAGAGGAGCCTTTGATAATGCCATAAATATGATCCCGATCTGAAACAGCTTTGGAAAACTGTTTTAAAAGGACCATGCCGACTCCTTCTCCGGGAACATATCCATCTGCGGACTCGTCAAAGGTTTTCTCTTTTCCTTCTGGGGATAGGATTTGTATGTCACTTAGCATCAGGTATTTGCTCGGATGAAGGCTAAGGTTTACCCCCCCTGCCAAGGCAAGCTCACATTCATGGTTAATTATGGCGCATCTGGCCAGGTGAATAGCGGTGAGGGATGACGCACAAGCCGTCTCTACTGTCAGACTGGGGCCATGGCAATCCAATGCGTATGAGATCCTGTTTGCAATGTCATGGGCATAGCTTCCAGGGCTAGTGTACACCCCTGTTTTAGTAAAATTCTCGGATGCAACCCACGTATGGTCGTCGTTCATAACACCTGCATATACGCCAACACTGGTCTGCTCCAAGGCCTGTCTTGTATAGCCTGCATCTTCCACAGCATGCCAGGCCGTTTCGAGCATAAGGCAGACTTGGGGATCCATATATCTTGCCTCTTTGGGAGATATGCTGAAAAAAAGAGGGTCGAAATGCTCCACCCCACTTAGGAACCCCCCCCATTTGCCGTGAATCGTGTTCTCTTCTGAGCGCAACTTTGAGTAGTATGAATGAAAGCACCAACGAGTTTCGGGGATTTCCGAGATGCAATCCTCCCCTGAAGCGACCCTGTCCCAGAAACGTCTGATGTCCTCGGCAAGCGGATATCTTCCTGCAAGGCCAATGATTGCGATATCATCTGTTTTAAGCGGTTTTTTGTCTTTTCTCTTCAACGGCCGTTCAGGATGGTGGTTGTTTCTTCCTGCTTTGTTATCTGCTGGCTGATGCTTGAGTTCTCTTTGGAATCTCTCTGGATGATTTTCCTCTATATACCTGGCCAATTCACCAAAAGTTGGATACTCAAAAAGTAGGGTCGGGTAGAGTTCCTTTCCAATTTTTTTTTCCAGAGTCCTCGCCATTTGGAGAAGATGGGAGGAATCAAATCCCAGGTCGTAAAATCCTTTGTCTGTGTCGACCTCCTCCAGAGGTTTATCCGCCAAGGCGGCAAACATAAGCCGCAATTCGTCTTCAATCCTTTTTCCAAGGCTATTTTGAGACGTGATTAGTTTGGGCCCGGAATCGGGTTGGACAACAAGATCTTCTGATGATCGAGAAGGCTTTTGATGATCGGTCCCGTCCAGCAATTCATATCTGCCGGAACACTCTTCCTCAGATATTTCGTTCAGAAGTTCTCGAATCATTCCCTCGGACCGAATGCGTTTTGCGGCCATTTTTTTGATCAAGACGGCGATCTCTCCCCTTTCGTTATAGAGCGCCATGTCCATATAAATGACATCGTTAGAATGACTTGTCTGTTTCCTTTTTTTGACATAGATAAAGCAGCGCTGCCTTAACGCCCCTCCCGCCCTGAACGATGCAATATGAATTGGGATATAGGGTTTACCGACGGCCTGGCGTTTATAATTGAAAAAAAAGGAGACGATGGAGGCGGCGTCTAAAAAAACGGGGTGTATGAAAAACATATCCGATATGTCCAACGCCGGATCACTCAATCCTATTTCTGCAAGGGCATAATCCTCACCAAGGAAGATAGAACCCGTTGCCTTCATAAAAATATGATGGGAAATATCCATACTACGGATGGAGGCATAGGCAGTATCCATATCAACGATGTTAACGGCACGCCTTTTTAAGTCGTCGATATCAATATGACCTGACAAGGCGCTCTTGTTGAAAAATAGGTCGCTGCTGAAATTTTCTGATTGATGAGAATGAAGCGGTATACCATTTTTTATATATTGGCTACCTGCTTTAATGACACTTTGACAGCCACCAAGTGTTTCATCCGGTTCAAGAGTGATCCGGATTAATTTCTCGATATTTCCGGATACGGCGACGGCCTCTTTGAAAAAAATGTTTTTTAGCTCTATTGTTTCGGGCAAGATCTTTTCTTGTTCCAGCATCCGGCAGGCGATATCAAGGAAGACAACGCCCGGCATGATATGGGTACTATGGACAAGGTGGTCTCTTAAAATAAAATCCGTAACGTTAACCTTTGTTTGATATTCAGATTTTTTGATCGTTTTCATGTCATCCTTGCTTATGGTTGAGTGAAATGCTTTGGGATGGCACCCACGCGATCTGCCTACACCACCTTTGTCAAAAGAAGCTGTCCGCCAACTCCTTCCGGGCCTGTCTTTTCTACAAGGGGTTCGGGGATACTGGCAGAAATTGAGTCCGTTTGTTGGGGCCAATAAAGGCGCCTGTTAAATATAGCCGGCGCAAGCGGTTTGCGCTTTAACGTATACTCAACAAGGGAGGCGGTATCACATTCGCCTAAGATGATATGGGCATTGGTCCCTCCGAAACCGAAAGAACTGATACCTGCGCGCCTCAGTCCGCTCCGTTTGGGCCAAGGGGTTGACTTTAGTACAGGGAAAAATGGAGAACTGGAAAAATCAAAGCGAGGATTGGGAGTTTCACAGTT